>Ga0182046_1100553_pt1 | contig 9159 bp, 6 predicted proteins | sample 011ome_13_FD_127755 | JGI IMG/M metagenome (GOLD analysis project Ga0182046, IMG submission 127755) | Metatranscriptome of coastal salt marsh microbial communities from the Groves Creek Marsh, Georgia, USA - 011505AT metaT (Metagenome... | ecosystem: Environmental > Aquatic > Marine > Intertidal... | reverse complement strand
CTGAGGCGCTGGGTGATGAAAAGCGTAAGCTGGCGGACAGCTTGTTCTGGCGTTTGAAGCAGCACTATGCCCCTCAGGGTTTGATGCATATTGGTCAAGGAAAATGGTATCCGGGCGAACAGTTGCCGCGCTGGGCTTTGTCGCTTTATTGGCGCAAAGACCGCAAGCCCTTGTGGCTTGATGACGCGTTGTTGGCCAATGAAAGTTCTCTGGGTCAACAACCGGCGACGGCAGGAAAAGATTTTGTCGACGCGCTGGCAAAGCAATTAGGCCTATCCCCTGAGCTGGTGGTGCCGGGTTTTGAGGATGTAGGCTATTACCTTTGGAAGGAAGGACAGTTGCCTGAGAACCTGGATCCGGACAATAACAAGCTGGATGACCCTTTGGAGCGCGCACGCTTTAGACGCCTGTTTGCCACTGGTCTGACGACCACGGTGGGCTATGCGCTGCCGCTGAAATGGCAAACCATGAATGAGCAGCAGGGGCGTTGGCGCTCGAGTCGTTGGCCGTTTCGGAGTCGGCATATGTTACTGGTACCTGGTGACTCACCCATGGGACTGCGCCTGCCGTTAAACTCGTTGCCTTGGGAGCAACCAAACCCGCTCGAATTTGATGCCGAGGCCGATCCATTTGCGCCGGTTTCCGCAGAGCTGACAAGTCTGGATTCGGTGGAGTCCAAAGAGGTGATACACACCGCCCTTTGTGTGCAAGTCAGGGAAGGGCACTTGTATGTCTTCATGCCACCTCAAACTGAGTTTGATATTTACGCGCTGCTGTTGGCAAAGATTGAGGCGACCGCTAAACAATTAGCTATGCCGGTGATTATTGAAGGCTATGAACCGCCTTCAGACAGTCGCGTCCAGGTTTTGCAGGTGACGCCGGATCCCGGTGTGATCGAGGTTAATGTCCATCCCGCGAGTAATTGGGACGAGCTCACAGAGATAGCTGAAAGTGTCTACGCCCAGGCCCGAGCATGTCGCCTGGGGACCGAAAAATTCATGCTGGACGGACGACATTCCGGTACAGGGGGTGGTAATCACATCACCCTGGGCGGCGCGACGCCGATCGACAGTCCTTTCTTGCGTCGGCCAGACTTGCTGAAGAGTCTGATTATCTACTGGCAGAACCACCCCAGCCTGTCGTATTTGTTTTCAGGTCTCTTTATTGGCCCTACCAGCCAATCACCGCGAGTCGATGAGGCGCGAGATGACAATCTTTATGAACTTGAGATGGCATTGGCGCGGATACCTGCCGGTGATATTGAACAGCCGTGGTTGGTGGACCGATTGTTGCGAAACTTTTTGGTGGACCTGACCGGAAACACCCACCGAGCGGAATTTTGTATCGACAAACTATATTCGCCAGATTCGGCGAGTGGTCGTCGCGGCCTCGTCGAGTTCAGGGCTTTTGAAATGCCACCGCACGAGCGCATGGGGCTGGTTCAGATATTGTTGATCCGGGGCCTGATTGCGATGTTTTGGCGTCGTCCCCATGATCGACCTTTGGTACGTTGGGGCACTGAATTGCACGATAAATTCATGCTGCGCCACTTCATCGACGATGATTTTCAGACGGTGATCAACGATTTGTGCAAGTCAGGCTATTATTTTGAGCGCGCTTGGTTTGACGCCTTTATGGAATTTCGCTTTCCGCGTATTGGTGGGGTCAACGTGGCGGGGCTGGAACTGCAGTTATTTGCCGCGCTGGAACCCTGGCATGTGTTGGGCGAGGAGTCGTCAACCCAAGGCACTTCGCGTTTTGTGGACTCAACTCTGGAGCGAATACAGGTGACCCTGGATAACGCCACGAGTAATCGGTATATCGTGACTTGCAATGGTCGCAAGGTGCCGTTGCGCAACACCGGCACCCGGGGCAGGCAGGTGGCGGCTGTGCGCTACAAAGCCTGGGAGCAGCCGTCGAGTTTACACCCGAGTGTTGCGCCGCATAACCCCTTGGTATTTGATGTCATTGATGTGGACAACCAGCGTTCACTAGGGGGCTGTACTTATTATGTCTCCCACCCCGGTGGCCGAAACTACGACACCTTTCCCGTCAATGCGGCGGAAGCCGAGGCGCGTCGCCATGCACGATTTTGGGAGATTGGTAAGACTCAAGGAAGAATCCGGATCCCACCGGATGAGCAACATCCTGAGCAGCCGCTGACGCTAGATTTAAGATGGCCCGACCCACGGTAACGTCTCGAAACCCCGGGTAGTCGAATGGGGTGGGACCGCTGATGCGGCCAGGCCTAGGATTTTACACGGCTACCGTTGACGGTTGAGGGTGATCAACCCCGTGACCAAACCAGGTATTGGCAACTTGAGTGTGGATGTCGGCGAACGCAAGCTGCACGACATCGACAAAGTCATGCAGGCCAGACTCGTTGAGCAGCTTGATGACATCGTTGGTTTCTATGGTTCGCAGGGCCTGGGAGATACTGCGCAGTGGCAGATCGTTCTGTGGTAGCTCGCTGCAGCATTGATTAACCTCGTTTAGGCAATGTGCCACCGCTCGCGGAAACTTGCGATTTTTGAGTAGAAAGTCGACGACATCTTCACCGTTCACTCTATCCTTCACGTGTTGGCGATACATCTGATAGGCGGTAAGTGAGCGCAGTACATTCATCCACAGGATGTTGTCGTACTCTGCCTGCTTATCTTTGAGCGTAATCAGGTTAAGACTACCCACATCAACAATGCGTGATGACATGTCAGCGCGCTCAAGGTTACGGCCAATTTTGATAAAGTTATAGGCAGTGTCGGCGCTCATAGAGCCGGCTAAGAGGCCCGTTATTTGATGACATCGACCGATGATTTCACCAAGGAAGTTGTGTCTGCCTTCGCGTTTGAGTCCCTGGCCGAGGTTTTTTTGGAGGAACAGGTAGAGTTCGTTAATGCGCTCCCATGCCTCTGATGGCATGATCTCACGAGTGGTTCTGGCATTTTCACGAGCGAGGCGCACAGCGCTGCGGATCGAACAGGCGTCGTCCTCTAGCAAAAATTTAACGACATTACGCTCATCGACTCGAGTGAAGCGACGTTGAAACTCTAGGCTATTGCCAGTGATATCCAGGGTGCTTGCCCAGATATGATCAACCCTGGGCAGATCCATCACCAGGTTCGTATTGACGCTAATCAGGCGTGCGGTATTTTCGATGCGCTCGACGTAGCGCCCAAACCAGTACATTTTTTCTGCAACTCTAGATAGCATTGCTATATCTCCTCAGGTTGCTTGCCGGTCGGCGATAATCCAGGTGTCTTTGCTACCGCCACCTTGGGAGGAATTCACGATCAGAGAACCCTTGACCAGGGCGACCCGGGTTAATCCGCCGGCACTAATAGTGGTTTTGTTACCCTGCAGTATAAAGGGTCTTAGATCCACGTGGCGCGCTTCGATCGCGTTCTCACACAAGGTTGGAACGGTCGACAGGTCGATAATGGGTTGGGCGATATAGTTTCTCGGATTAGCCTTGATCAAACGTTTCATCTCTGCCGTGCGCCGTTTACTCTCACGGGGACCAATATACATGCCGTAACCACCGGATTCGTTCGCCGGCTTAACCACCAGATTCTCGATGTTCGTCAGGACGTGCTGCCGATGGAGGTCATTGGAGCAGATGAAACTGGGGACGTTGGGGAGTATCGGTTCCTCACCCAGATAGTAGCGGATCATTTCGGGCACGTACGTGTAAACCAGCTTGTCATCGGCGACGCCGGCACCGGGTGCGTTAGCCAGTGCGACATTACCTTTGCGCCAGGCTCGCATTAATCCCGGTACACCCAGCATCGAGTTCTTGTCGAACACTTCCGGATCCAGAAACATGTCGTCAATCCGCCGATAGATGACATCGACCCGAGACAGCCCCTCGACGGTTTTCATATACACGCAGTCATCATCACCAACGATCAGGTCAGGTCCCTCGAGGAGTTCGGCACCCATGCGTTGAGCCAAAAAAGAGTGTTCAAAATAGGCCGAGTTGTAAGTGCCGGGTGTCAAAACCACGACCTCAGGGTAATCCAGTGGTCGGGGTGAAATGGAACTTAAGGTGTCGAACAGATTAGTCGGGTAGTCATCCATGGGTAGGATGTCATACATCTCAAATAATTCAGGTAATACCTGTTTGCTGATTTTGCGGTTTTCAAGCATGTAAGACACGCCGGAAGGTACTCGCAGATTATCTTCCAGCACATACATAGTTCCGTCGCCGCCACGTACCAGATCGCTACCGCAAATATGCGCCCAGGTGTTGTAGAGAGGCTTTATGCCTTCACATTCTTTTCGATAGTCTTTCGAACTGCGTAATAAGTCACGCGGGACGCGTTTATCCTTGAGGATTTTTTTTCGTCGTTGTAGATATCGGTAATAAACAGGTTGAGTGCCATCAGGCGTTGTTCCAACCCTTTCTCGATATGCTCCCATTCCTTTTGGCGAATCATTCGAGGAATGATGTCGAAAGGCCAATTGCGATCGATATTCTCCCCTTCGCTGTAGACAGTGAAGGTGATACCCATCGTGCGTATCGCCAGCTCAGCATTATGCTGCCGCTCTTTAAGCTCTTTGAGAGAGCTTTTTTTGAGGAAATTAGTGAGCTCTGTGAAGCCTGGCCGCGCCCTGTTTTTTGGCGTCAGAAGTTCATCATAAAAACCGGATTGATTCGTGTATTGCTTAAAGTCCATACAGTTGAGTTCGCCAGTATTTTAGATAGATCATGTTAACGCAATGTCTGCTTGAAATCAGAATTCAACTTCAAGAAGTTTGTAGTGTGTTTCTTCCATACCGAGGGACAAATAGGTCTGCTGGGCATTGGTATTGTCGTGCTCAACATACAAGCGAATGCCGCAGACATCAGTTGTATTTTTCGCCAGTTCGGTCACATGCGCGTACAGTCCGCCGAAGACGCCTTGGCGACGGTAATTCGGATCGATGTAGACGCTCTGAATCCACCAGAATAATCCATTGCGCCAGTCGCTCCATTCGAAGGTGATCCCCAGGCAGCCGACGGGGCCGCCGTCGGCTTCTGCGACCAGATAAAAGCCCAGGCTCGAGTCGCTGATCATACGTTCGACACCGGCCAGAATAGTCCCGGTGGGTAAGGTTTTATTTTCAGTTTCCTGAGCCATGGCCTGGTTGAAGGCCGCAATGGCAGCGATATCAGCGGGGGTTGCTCGACGAAAAATGGTCGTCATGTTAATTTGCCTCTCTAAAATTAATATTGGGTTGGTGCCTATGCCGATGTTGGCGACAGATGTTGATCAAAAAATTGATCCATCATGCCGTAACGATGGAGATTGACCTTGCGTCCGCTCAGACCATGTTTAGCACCTGGGTAATTCATGATTTCAAAGGCTAGATTTTCATCCTGAAGTGCCTGGTAAAGCTTCGTACTGTTGGTAAACAAGACGTTATCATCAGCCATGCCATGAATGACCAGTAGTTTGCCGTGTAAGTTATGCACATAGGGGAACACACTGCTAGACAGATAGCCATCAGGATTGTGGCTCGGTAGTCCCAGGTAGCGTTCGGTATAATGGGTGTCGTACAAACGCCAATCAGTCACCGGCGCCACACTGACGCCGGCTATGAAGACCTCCGGGGCTTTCATCATCAGCATCAGCGTCATATAGCCGCCATAACTATGCCCAAATACGCCAACTCGGCGAGCATCAATCCAGGGCAGGCTGGTGGCATAGGTGACGCCAACCAGTTGGTCGCTGACTTCAACCTCGCCGAGTCTGCCGAAGATGGGATCCTCAAAAGCCTTGCCGCGATTGCTGCTACCGCGGTTGTCGAGTTGCAGCATGGCATAGCCCCGACTCGCCATGTAATGATGCCAAGGTGGAATCCATTCGTTGGTGACGCGCTGCACGCCCGGCCCGCCATAAACGGTGACAATCAGCGGGCATTGCACGCCTGGTGCGAGGTCCTTGGGCTTGATTAGGCGATAATGCAGTGTCTGGCCATCCTCGGCGCTTAATTGACCGAACTCCACCTTACCGCAGCTGTCGTGGTAGGGGTGAAAGGGATGGTAGGCGTCCACCTTGTTAGGTTCCAGGTCCAGGAGGACTTCGCCGGCGATGGTCTGGATCGAGACTGCCGGTGGCTGTGACGCCGAAGAGTAGCTGTCAATATAGTGCTGCAGACTCCGGCTTAATTCGACCTGATGACTTTGCCCGGTCGCGCTGATCCTGACAGGCTCAAGATGAGCATTCAAACTGCCTCGATATAGATGCTTTTCCAGCGGGGTGTCTGCGAAACCGTCAAAATAAATCGTCTCTCGGACCTCGTCAACGCCATGTAGATTGGCCACAACCCAGTCGCCGCTGGTGATTGTGTTTAACAACTGCCCTTCGATATTGTAACGATACAGGTGCCGGTAGCCCGAGCGCTCCGAGGCCCAAATAAATTCCTGCCCGGTTTGTAATGAGTGGAAGCAGTCGTGCAGGTTGATCCAGGTCGCTGCGGTCTCGGAGAGCAGGGTGGACACCGTATCCTGACGCTTGTGCCATAAGACCAAATCCAGGCGTTGCTGATTTCGAGACTGAATTTGAATGGCCAGTCGGGCGCTATCACCAAGCCAATTGACACGAGCGAGGTAGGTGTCTGGATCACGCTCAATCGCGGGCCAATGAATCTCCGCCGTCGTTATGTCGATGACTCCCAACCGTGTTCTGGCATTGGGTGTGCCGGCGTAAGGGTAGCGTTGGTCAAAGACACCAAAATGGTCGGCATCGATTTCATAGCGTTGGGAAAGTTCGACTGTGCCTTCGTCGACTTGAATGAAAGCGATTGACTGGCTGTCCGGTGACCACCAGTAGCCATCAAACCGGTGCATTTCTTCCTGCGCGATAAATTCGGCTACGCCATTGCTGATAGTGCCTGAACCATCAAGGGTCAGTTGCCGTTCCACGCCAGTTGCCACTTCAATGCAGAACAGGTTTTGATTACGGACGAAGCTCAGGAAGCGCCCGTCAGGGGAGAAGTGCAGGTCGGTTTCAAAAGTCACATCAGTGGTGAGCTGTTGTAGCGTCTCAGCATGATCGAGATGGTATAGAAATAGATTGCCATTCAATGGGAACAGGATCGCGTTCGAGTTTGGTGACCAGAAGTACTCGACAATGCCGGTCTGAGTAATACGCTTACGCTCACGTCTGGCTTTCTCCTCGTCGGACAAGATCCGTTGGCCTGAGACCAGTTCGCTGGCATCTACCAACAGGCGAGTCTGTTGGGTCGCGACATTGAACTCCCACAGATCCAGGCGTTCAAAGTTTTCCTGACTTGGCTTGAGATAAGTTACTCGAGAGCCGTCCGGAGAAAATTTCAAGGCGACGGGTGACGAGCCATTGAGGTCAGGGTCGTTAAATATCCGGTGCAGTGTCAGTTGGGTCATGAGTTTTGAGGCCTGATTCGCGCTGTGTTGGTGATGTTGTTGATTTAATAATCAGAAATTCGATAACTAAGGTTGTCGATGTTCCGCCATTGCGAGCCGGGTCAGGTTCACCGGAAGGTTGTCCTGTATGACAATGTTGTCTTCAATCCGGATCCCGCCATAGGGTAGCAGTTCGTCAATCATCGACCAGTTAATTTTGGCTTGATGGGGTCCCTGCTTGAGTTTTTGCAAGAGCATGGGAATAAAATATAGTCCCGGTTCGATGGTAAAAACCTGTTGGTTTTGGATGTCGCGTGTCAATCGTAGGGCTGGATATTTCTCTGGCGCCGATTTTTCTTCGCCTTGCCTGGATTGCTGAAATCCACCAACATCATGAGTTTGTAAACCGAGGAAATGACCGAGACCGTGGGGCAGAAAGCTAAAGGTCAAGTTAGTCTCGAGCATCTCATCCACCGACATGTTGACACAGCCAGACTCAAGGAGCAGCTGGCCAATTCTGCGATGCATTTTTTCGTGAAGATCAGCATAGTTCATGCCGACTTGGATATCGCTGATGATGCCCAAATGATGCTGGTCGAGGCTCGTCACCAGATCTTGAAAGATGCCTGATCGAGCAGCATAGGTGCGAGTAATATCTGCCGCATAGCCATGAAAGCTCGCGCCGGCGTCGATGAGAAGTGAATTCAGGTCGGCGCTGGCTAGGCGTTGCTGAGCGTAAAATTGATAGTGGAGTACAGCGCAATGTTCATTCTGAGCGACGATGGCACCATAGGGTGCCTGTTGCTCACGATGCTGGATAGCGCCTAGGTAAGCGTGGGCAATTTCGAATTCTGATTGGCCGGCGCGGAAGCTCGTCTCTGCGACGCTATGGCCCTTGACGGCTATCTGGTTGGCTCGGCGTAGACAGGCAATCTCATAGTTAGTCTTGTAAGCGCGCTCGTAATGCAGAGCACTCAAGGCCGCCGGGGTATTGATGGCTGACATGCCCCATTCGCGGGCAAGATCAACTTGCTCGCCGATAAATAGCAGGTTTTGCGGGTCACCGATCAAGCGCTGAGCATCTTGCAGAGATTGGATCGATTGGATTTCCCAGTGATCGACCCAGAAGCCCTGTGGCGCAGCGGGTGTCAGGTGCCAATAATCCTCTGGCTGGCTATACAACAAACGCGGTTTGTGGCCACTGCGAATCAGCAGAAAGGAATCGGGCACGTCCACCAGCGGTAACCAGGCCTTGAAGTGAGGATTGACCACAAAAGGATAATGGTGATCGTCCAAAAAACACGGTTGCAATGTGCCTGAGGCAATCAAAACGCCAGCGCAGCCGGCGAGAATCGCAGCTTCGCTGTAGTATTGCTGCAGTCGCGCTAGATGTTCCGGGTAAAGTCCGGCTAAGTCGTTGGAAATCATCGTCATGCCTATATCCTTGTTCGCAAGTAGGCCGGGGGTCAGTCGAGCGGCGTGGCAGTATAATACCATAGGGTCTGGCATTGGCGGGCGAAGCTGGACAGGAGTTTGGCGATGTTCATAATGGGCCAACGTTCACTCAATACAGAGGTTGTACCTAAAATGGGCACGCATGGTTTTGAATATCTAACGATTGTTACACTTTTGGCGTTACTTCAATTTATCTGGCTTGGTGTACGCGTCGGAGCCGCCCGGGGGAAGTACGGGATCAGCGCGCCAGCGACGACGGGGCATGACCTATTCGAGCGCCACTATCGAGTGCATTACAACACACTAGAAGCCCTGGTGGTGTTTATTCCTGCGCTGTG
>Ga0182046_1091738_pt1 | contig 9220 bp, 10 predicted proteins | sample 011ome_13_FD_127755 | JGI IMG/M metagenome (GOLD analysis project Ga0182046, IMG submission 127755) | Metatranscriptome of coastal salt marsh microbial communities from the Groves Creek Marsh, Georgia, USA - 011505AT metaT (Metagenome... | ecosystem: Environmental > Aquatic > Marine > Intertidal... | reverse complement strand
GAAGGCGTCGGTGCGCTCCTTCGTCAGCTGAGGAAATCGATCATGGAGATTCTCGGCGGTGGCGCCCATCACGAGGGCATCAGTGTCGACGAGACGCTCGGAGATGAAGCGCGGGTTGGGATCCATGCCATCGCCCATCGGGTGGCGCGACATGCTCTCCACTCCGCCAGCCAGGGCGATGTCGTAGGCGCCGGCCATGATGGATGAGCTCAGGGTGGTGACGGCTGTCATGGCACCGGCACACATGCGATCGATCGAGTACCCCGGCACCGTGTGCGGAATCCCGGCAAGCAGCGAGGCTGTCCGACCGATCGTCATGCCCTGATCGCCGATCTGGGTCGTCGCGGCGACGGCTACATCGTCGATCCGGTCGGCCGGCAGGTCAGGGTTTCGTCTCAGCAGTTCGCGAAAGACCTTGACGACGAGGTCGTCGGCTCGAGTCTCAGCCAGCGCGCTGCCAGCCTTGCCGAAGGGGGTGCGGACGGAGTCCACGAAGACGACGTCCTGGATGTTTCGCGACACGGTAGCTCCCTGCAGTCGGTCCGATGACGCGATATTACCCGTCAGTAACTTATCTGGCTACTCATCGGTAACTTCTGGCGCGTCGACGTTCAGCAGGGCCTGCGCCAGAGGGCCGGCGGTGGCCGTCACCTGCCAGGGCCGGCTACCGGCAGCCTCCAGCGCTGCAGTCACCGTCAGCACATCAATCTCCGCAGGCGGTCGCCAGCACAGGCGCCGAACGGTGTCCGGTGTCAGAAGGTTCTCGACCGGCATTCCCATGGACTCTGCCGTGGCGGCCAGCACGCGTCGAGCCGACTCCAGTCGAGCGAACGCCTCGGGATCACGGTCAGCCCACGCGCGAGGCGGTGGAGGGCCGTCGGCTCGTGGCGGCGGTCCGGGGCACTCGGCATCCGGAAGACCTCGAGCCCGCTCGATGGCGGCCCACCAGTGCTTCGCGAATCTCTGCGCCCCGCGGCCATGAAAGCCCGCAAGCTCACGGAGCCCTTGGAGTGAGTCCACGTCGGACAGGGCAGCGACGATGATCGACGCGTCCGGCAGCAGGCGCCCCACGGCGATGTCTCGCAGGCTTGCGAGGTCATCCCTCGTGCGCCACAACTCCCGAGCGATGGCCCGCGCACGTGGCTTGCGGACCTTGTGCAGCCCGGACATGCGCCGCCACTCCTCCTCCGTGCGCTCACGGGGGCGAAAGGACATCTGGGAGACGAACTCCTGTCGAGCGAGGTCGGTCTTCCCCTGCTCCTCGAGGGCCGCCGCCAGTGCGTCGCGCAACTCGACCAGAACCTCCACGTCGAGCGCCGCATACCTCAGCTGCGCGGGACTGAGTGGGCGCACGGACCAGTCTGTGGCACCGTGCCCCTTCTCCAGATGCAGGCCGAGTTCGCTCTCCACGAGCGCGGCAAGGCTCACCCGTTCCCGCCCGAGCAGCCTTCCAGCCAACTCGGTGTCGAAGAGGCGGTCTGGAACCAAGCCGACCTCCGCGAGGCAGGGAAGGTCCTGGGTAGCGGCATGCAGGATCCACTCGGTGCCGCTCAGGGCACGCGCGAGCGGTGTGAGATCCGGCAGGGCAATGGGATCGACGAGCGCAGTCCCGGCCCCCGATCGTCTGAGCTGGATGAGATAGGCCCGTTGGCTGTAGCGATACCCCGAGGCGCGCTCGGCATCAATGGCGACCGGGCCGGAACCGGCGGCCAGATCCGTGGAGTAGGCGATCAGGTCATCAGCATCAACCATGATCGACGGGACACCGTCACGTGGCTCTAGCGGCACGAGCGGCTCCTGGGCGGTGTCGGCCGCGCTGGCTCTGTCAGGCCCTTCTCCGGTGCTCTGCGTCAGGAGACTCAGCTCCTGGTCCGCGGGCGCCGCGAGTCAACGCTGACGACTCCTTCAGGAACCGGCGGGAGGCCGGCCGCCTGAGCCATGAGATCCAGCCAGGCCGCGACATGCTCGGCGAGATCGTCCCTCGTGGCGCCGTCGGGCGTCTCCTCGGGAGTCCACGACGCCCGGATCTCGATGTACCCGTCGCTCGGGCGTTCGTGCATCGTGCCGAAGGAGCGGCCCAGCGTGCGCGTCACGGTGCCCCCGATGTGACGAGCGTGGCATTGCCGCAGAGCGAGCACCTCGGTGACCCAACTCCAGCCCACATCGTGCAGAAGCGGCTCCTCGATGAACTCGGACTCCAGTTCTGCGCGAACGAAGGCGACGGCTCGGAAGGAACCATCCCACTCGTCCACGCCATCGGGATCATGCAGGAGGACGAAGCGTCCGGAGACCAGATCCGATTCCGGATCAGCCATCTCAGCTGTCATGGCGACCGTCGAGGGAGCAAGCCGCTGTGGTGCCGGTGCCTCGTTGAGGATGAACTCCGGGCGCACGGTCACCGAGGAAAGCCCCTGCACCGCATCGGCGAACCGATCGTCTGTGCGGGAGATGCTTCTCACTCCGGCAGGCTACGCCGACGACGGCTGCTTCGACGGTAGCCGCGCCGCTCGCACCGACACCGCCGCAGATGTCGACACCGCCTAGCCTGTGCCGGTGTCCGCTGTTCTTGCCCTCGCTTCGAGCCTGATGTGGGGCACCGCCGACTTCCTGGGCGGGGTGGCCTCGCGGCGGCGGCCGGTGCTGATCGTCTACGGGCTCTCACAGCTGGTGGGGCTGGTGACCTTGGCTCTGGTGACCACGGTGATGGGTGCATGGGGAGCGGATGCACGATTCTGGCCGTGGGCCATCGGGTCGGGCCTGCTCGGAATCGTGGGCATGGTGGCCTTCTATCGGGCGCTCGCGCTTGGACCCATGGGCATCGTGTCGCCACTGGTATCCGTAGCCGTTGTGATCCCGGTAGCGGTGGGGCTTCTTCGTGGCGAGGAGCCGTCCTCGCTCGCACTCTTGGGAGTGGCGTTCGCGATCGTGGGCATTCTGCTGGCCAGTGGTCCAGAGCTGACGGGGGCAGAGGCCCTAGTGCCGCTCGCCTTGGCGGCCATCGCCGCGTTGGCCTTCGGAGGGATGTTCGTTCTGATGGCTGAGGGGAGTGCCACGAGCCCCCTCATGACCATGACGGGCATGCGCATCACCACTGTCGCTGTGCTGGCGATCCCCCTTCTGTTGGCCAGGCCATGGCGGGGCTCAGGCCGAGCAGACGCATGGCAGTTGACATCGATCGGAGTGCTGGATGCCGCAGCCAACCTTGCCTACGGGGTCGCGACCACCATGGGGCTGCTGGCGACCGTTGCCGTGCTCGGCTCGCTGTATCCGGTGGTGACGGCGGTCCTTGCCGCCTGGCTTCTGCGAGAGCGCCTTCGGCCCGTGCAGTACGTCGGTGTTGCAGCGGCACTCACGTGCGTACTGCTCATCAGCGCCTCGGCGTGAGGCGGGTCACTCCTGCGGCTCGAAATCCAGACTCACGGAGTTGATGCAGAACCGCTGATCTGTGGGAGTGGGGTAGCCCTCGCCCGCGAAGACGTGCCCGAGATGTCCTCCGCAGGCCGCGCAGCGCACCTCGGTGCGCTTCATGCCCAGGGAGGAGTCCTCCAGCAGGATGATGCGATCCTCAGCGAGTGGGGTGAAGAAGCTTGGCCATCCGCAGTGGGAGTCGAACTTCGCATCGCTGCGGAAGAGTTCAGCACGGCAGCCTCGGCAGCGGTAGGTCCCCGTCCTGCTCTCGTTGGTGTACTCACCGGTGAAGGGAGCCTCGGTGCCGGCGGCGCGGAGAACGCGGTATGCCTCCGGATCCAGCTGCTCCCGCCATTCGTCCTCCGGGCGGTGAGCCGGGAAGGGGGTTCCGTCTGGTCGCGTGGGGCCGTCGTCGGCCGGAGTGCTGTGAGCCATGGGTGAAGCCTAAGGCGCGATCCCGGATTCGGACGCTACGCTCGATCAGTGACTGACATCGTGGACATCAGGGGAGCGTGGCTGGCCGAGGATGACTTGGCCAGCGCTCGCGAGCGTCTTCCGATCGTGTATGTGGATGCTGTCCCGGTCCGGACGGATGAGCGTGGTCAGGTCATCGAGATCGGTCTCCTGCTGCGGGCGATGCCGGATGGGAGCATCTCGCGGGCTGTCGTATCGGGCCGAGTCCTCTACGGAGAGCGGGTGCGCGATGCGCTCATGCGTCATCTGGAGAAGGACCTCGGGAGCGTGGCTCTGCCGAGGGTGGCGCCGTCGCCCCAGCCCTTCACTGTTGTGGAGTACTTCCCCGACGCCTCGGTGACGGGCTTTCACGATCCGCGTCAGCATGCTGTCTCGCTCGCCTTCGTTGTCCCGCTCGACGGTGACTGCTCACCTTCGCAGGATGCGCTGGACCTGGTGTGGGTGACGCCGGTGGAGGCCCTTCGTCCGGAATTCCAGGCCGAGATGTCCGGCGGCCAGGGTCGCCTCGTGCGCATGGCGCTGGCCCATTGCGGGCTGCTGCCCTGATCCGTCCGTAAGGGAGAACGCGTCGTCCCCAGGCGTCGTCCCTAAGCGTCGTACGGGTCGATGCCCAGCAGGGTCTCGTCCTCGGGAGTCAGGTCCTCTGGCTTGCCGTCGAACTGGTCGTATGAGGGGTCAGCCCGCTCGGCGTTCGTCTCATCGCCGACGTAGCGCTCATCTTCGGGATCGTCGAGGTCCACGATGTGCATCGCCGACTCCTCCGCCGGAATCCACGGCTTGGGGGTGAGTCCGCCGGCGTGCATCGGGTCGTCGCTGGAGTCATCGGCGTCCTCCATGGCCAGGACGGACTCCACATCCTCCAAGGGGTAGGGGAGGTCATCGAGACTGCCTTCACCACCACCACCGTTGAGCGCATTGTGGGTGGCCTCAGCCTCCATGATCATGGACAGCCGCTCGGCCTGATCGGCAGCGTCACCCGGGGTGTCAACACCGACGAATGTCTCGTGAGCCACCTGGGACGGTGAAGCAGCACCGGCAACCTTGTCACTCATGGTCCGCCTCCTCGAGTAGCGCATCCATGTCTTCTGTCATCAACACTAGACCCCGTGACCGAGGATGGTCGAGAGATGTTCAGGACCAATGGACGTATCGAGAACGCTCGTGCACCGCTGCGTGTGACAGGCTGTGCTCATGGTTGCTGCGCGCATGTCGGACGAACAGTTGGCACGTGATCTGGAGCCGGTGGTGGAGCGTGAGCTCGCCAGGCATCTGACCACGGTTCGGGACTGGTATCCGCACGAATACGTGCCGTGGAGTCAGGGTCGTGACTTCGACGGCCCGCTGGATGGAACACCGTGGTCAGCGGAGGAACTGCGCTATTCCGATGCGGCCCGTACGAGTCTGATCATCAATCTGCTGACCGAGGACAATCTGCCGAGCTATCACACGGAGATCGCCCTCAACGTCAGTCGCGATGGCGCATGGGCAGCGTGGCTCGGGCGCTGGACGGCGGAGGAGGCCCGCCACGGCACTGCGATGCGCGACTTCCTGATGGCCACGCGTGCCATTGATCCAAGGGCTTTGGAGGAGGCGCGCATGCGGCACATGCAGGAGGGGTTCACGGCCATCAATCCCGGTCTGCTTGCCGGTCTCACCTATGTGTCATTCCAGGAGCTGGCCACACGGGTATCCCACCGCAATACCGGTAGTGCGGCGGGGGAGGCGACGATCGAGCAGTTGATGGCGCGCATCGCACTCGATGAGAACCTCCACATGATCTTCTATCGCAACGTCATCGAGTCCGCTTTCGAACTGACGCCGGACCAGACGATGGAGGCCGTGCTGGCCTCGGTGCGTGACTTCACGATGCCTGGTCACGGCATCGAGGGTTTCGGTCGCATGGCCGTGCAGATCGCGGTCGAGGGAATCTACGACCCGCGGCTGCACCTTGATGACGTGGTCATGCCCGTGGTTCGCAAGTGGCGCGTCTTCGATCGGACGGACTTTGGCGCCGACGGCGAGATCGCACGCGATGAACTCGCTGCGCTCATAGAATCGATGAGCGATCAGGCAGCCCGGTTCGAGGAGAAGCGAGATGCACTGAAGGCACGTCTGGCGTCCCGGGGCTGACACGCAGTGGTCTGAGCCAGTAGTCCGAGCCAGTGGTCTCACCTTGTGGTCTGAGCTAGTCGGCGAACTGCTGGGTCACCCAGGCGGTCACCACGCGATCGAGTAGTGACAGGGGGAGCGCACCATTGACCAGCACCACGTCATGGAATTCCCGCACGTCAAAGCGATCTCCAAGCGCGCTCTGCGCGGCCGAACGAAGTCGACTGATCTCGAGCCGGCCGGTCATGTAGGAGAGCGCCTGTCCCGGGTACGCGATGTAGCGATCCACCTCGGACTCGACGTCCAGCGGTGCAACGGGGGTGTTCGACCGCATGAAGCTCACTGCCTCTTCACGACTCCACCCGTGGTGGTGGATGCCGGTGTCGACGACGAGGCGGGCCGCCCGCCAGGCATCCGCTGAAAGCATCCCCATGCGCTGCTCAACGGACGAGTACAGGCCCATCTCGTCCGCCAGGCGTTCGGCATAGAGTCCCCAGCCCTCGACGTATGCCGTGAACATCGGCAAGCGCCGCAGTTCTGGCAGGTCACCGTTCTCCTGGGCAAGCGAGATCTGAAAGTGGTGGCCGGGAACGGCCTCGTGAAAGGCGATCGACTCCACGTCGAACCGAGTTCGCTCGGTGGGGCGGTTGACGTTTGAGTAGTAGGTCCCAGGTCTGGTGCCGTCCAGGGAGGGCGGCATGTAGTACGCGGGTGCCGATCCCTCCGATTCTGCTGCCGGGATCGTCTCGAGGGCACACACGGCCTTGGGTACGCGCCCGAACCAGGTGGGGGCTGCTGCCTCCGCTCGTCGAACGGTGTCCTCTGCCGCACTGATGATCTCTTCCGCACTGTTCCAGCGGAGGTCGGGGTCCTCCTGCAGATGCTCGAAGATCTCGGACACGTCTGAGGTCCCGAAGAGCTGCTCCCCGAGCAGGCGAAACTCGGAGTGGATCGCCGTCAGCAGTTCCATTCCCTGCTCATGCAGTTCCTCGGGAGTGCGGTTCGTCGTCGTATGAAGGCGTACGAGGGCGGCATACCGTTCACGGCCGTCGGGGAGATGAGATAGACCGGGTCGCTCGTCCGGCCGCGATTCGGGAAGCGCCTCGGTGTCGAGGACATTCGCGTAACGGCGGAAGGCGGGCAGCACGTCGGTTGCGATGATTCGGTCCCGACGCTCGCGCCACTCGTCGCCCGGGTCGAAGCCGACACCGTCGATTGCCAGCGGATGAGGTTCGACGACCACCCACTCGTTTATCTGATCCATGTGAGCTCGCACAAGACGCTGAACTGGGACGAGGCCGCGTGACCGGCCACTCGCGAGTCGTTCGGTGGCCTGTTGCAGATAGCGCGGAATCTCCTGAAGACGGATCAGATATGCCTCGCACTCCTCCGGCGAGGTGAGGACGAGCATGCGGAGGTAGGCGATGAGAATCGAGGCCGGACTCACCGGAAAGGCAGTCACCGTGTAATCCAGAGCCTCGACGACGAGGGAGTCGGAAGCGGCGTCATCCAGGGCAAGGAGAACCGCTCGAGTGATCTCCTTGTTCGCATCCGTCAGCTGGAGAGTCTCGGCCCGCGCGCGCAGCTCGTGGAAGCGTTCAGTGGTCTGCACCTCGTGCTGGCGAGTGAGGTCACTCACGTGAGCGTCATACTCGCGGTAGCCCATCAGGGAGGCGTCCAGGGGCTCGCTCTGGAGAATCACCCTCAGCCACTCATCCGCAAGTGCCTCGATCGTCTCGTCTGCCATTCCCGCAGTCTGACGTGCTCGGTCGGGCAGCGCCACATCACCATCACGTTCGGTGGCGCGAACGCCAGGGACGATCGTCAAGGGTGGTCGTCAGGGTTGATGGATGCCGAGGGGTCGACCAAGCTCAGTGGCCCAGGTGACCGCGAGGTCGCGAGTCGTCGCATCACGGGGGAGCGTTGTCGTCTGCGCGGACTGGGACTTGGATAGCTTCAGGCCGGCATCACCCATCACCAGCGCGTGATGACGAATCTCGACGTCGAGAAGGCTGTTGTCGGGCAGGAAGCGAGCGAGAAAGAGCTGGGCCGCAGACGAGGTGTGCAGGTCCTCTCCTCGGAGGATGTGGGTGATGCCCGCGTCCGTGTCGTCCACGACGGAGAACAACTGATACGCGGGAAGGTCGTCGCGGCGCCAGATGACGAAGTCGCCGAGTTCCTCGTGGACGTTCACCGCGCGCCCATCCACGTCGACCACGGTGTCGGGAGGGACGGCAACACGCAGAGCGGATTCGCCCGCGACAAGCTCATGATCGGCCTGTCGGCACCCGGACGGGCAGCCATCCGTCGGGATTCCATGCGGGAGTTGGGCTGAGAGCACGCGGCGGCTGCACTGACACGCGTACACCGGAAGCCCGCGCCCCATGGCGGCAGTCAACGCTGCCCGCGATGCCTCAATGCGCTTCAGGCGTGATAGCTGCTCTCCTTGAGCGTCACTGGGCCACGGGTCCACCTGAATGCCGAGCCACGTGAGCACCTCCACGATGTCCTGCCGATATCTCGGGTCGCATCGCGGGGCGTCGACGTCATCCACCCGCAGGAGCACAGTGCCGCCCTGAGACTGCGCCCACCATGAGGTCAGCAGGGCATGAGCCGCGTTCCCGAGGTGCAGATGCCCACTGGGTGTTGGGGCGAAGCGTGTACGCATGGGTCCCTTACGTGGAATCTCGCCAGCGGCGACGTGAGGCTGACATCATGGCCAGCGTCTCACGGCTACCGGAATCCGGCCCGCCTCCATGGATTTTCGCGCCATCCATGCGAGAGTGAGGTCGTGCTTCCCCGTACCGGCTCACTTCGAGCCCTGCTTGCGCTGGCTGCCGCGGGGCTGATGCTGGCACCAATGACGGCTGCGCACGCCGATGGTTGGAGCTCCACCAACTGGACGGGCGTCGTCAACGGGGCGCCGATGCCCGGCGAGGGGCTGTCGGCACCCATGCCGGCTCCGCTGTCGCCAGTCCCGTACCTGCCGATCACCTACGACGGGCAGACCGGATGCGACTCCACGCCGAAGCCCGGCGCCGTGGCGCTCAGCGACCTCATCAAGGCCACGTACGGTTCGCAGGAGTATGTGGGGATCCCGCGTGGCTGCGATGTAGGAGGCCGGAGCGAGCACAAGGAGGGTCGGGCGATCGACTGGATGGTCGACGTGCGCGAGCCGGCTGAGCGAGCGAAGGCGGAGGCCTTCTTGAACTGGCTGCTCGGAGTCGAT
>Ga0182046_1010252_pt1 | contig 9268 bp, 7 predicted proteins | sample 011ome_13_FD_127755 | JGI IMG/M metagenome (GOLD analysis project Ga0182046, IMG submission 127755) | Metatranscriptome of coastal salt marsh microbial communities from the Groves Creek Marsh, Georgia, USA - 011505AT metaT (Metagenome... | ecosystem: Environmental > Aquatic > Marine > Intertidal... | reverse complement strand
TACGCAGAGCATCGATCCCACGACGCGCGATGTGATGGGTTTGGTTGATCGTCACTTCGGGGATCATTTCGGCGATCTTGAACCGTTTCATTTTGCCGTGACCCGCGCGGATGCACTGCGCGCGTTGGATCACTTTATTGAACATCGACTGTCGCAATTCGGCGATTATCAGGATGCGATGATCCAAGGCGAACCATGGATGTTCCATTCCCATATCAGCTTTTATCTGAACTGTGGGCTATTGTTACCGCTTGAATGCGCCCGCGCGGCGGAACGGGCGTTTCATGCGGGCGACGCGCCGTTGAATGCCGTCGAAGGATTCATCCGCCAGATTATCGGATGGCGCGAATATGTGCGCGGGATTTATTGGTTAAAGATGCCCGAATATGCGCAGAAAAATTTTTTGGATGCGGTTAGACCATTGCCTGCGTTTTTTTGGACAGCGCAAACCAAAATGAATTGTCTGCGGCAGTGCGTTTTGGAAACCAAACAAAACGCCTATGCCCACCACATTCAACGTTTGATGGTTTTGGGAAATTTCGCATTGCTTGCTGGGCTTCATCCAGATGAGGTGAATGAATGGTATCTGTTGGTGTATGCCGACGCGTATGAATGGGTCGAATTGCCGAACGTGTCGGGGATGATCTTGTTTGCCGATGGTGGGTATCTGGCATCAAAACCCTATGCGGCAAGCGGCGCATATATCAACAAGATGTCGAACTACTGTAAAAATTGCAGCTATTCCGTCAGCAAAAAGAATGGTCCAGATGCCTGTCCGTTCAATTACCTGTATTGGAATTTCTATCTTGATAACCAATCAAAGCTAAAGGGCAATCCGCGCTTGAATCACCCTTATGCCACGCTTGCAAAAATGGATGATATGAAACGCGACGCGATCCGCGATGATGCGCGGCGGTTTTTGGAGGATTTGGCCTAGCCCCCGTTCCCGCGATCAGTGGAAATCACGGCTTGGGAACAACTTTTTCGCTTGATCCCTTGGATGCCATGCATTGCGGGGTTTTGGGCGGGTAGGGCCGCGGGCTTCGTCGGTTTTCGGATCCGTGACGCCAATCGCATCATCACGTGGATGGCCCAATTCGGCCAGTTTTGGGGACAGATCAATCACCTCTTGTGCAATCACATGCACAACAATGCCTTCGCGTTGGACATACCCCCGCACCCGCAACAACCGACCGCCAATCACAGCCGTACGAAACCGTTCATAGACCTTGGGCCAGACCACCACATTGCTGACGCCTGTTTCATCCTCAAGCGTTAGGAATATCACACCCGACGCGGTCCCGGGCCGTTGGCGGGTGATGACCAGACCACAGACATCTATCGCCCCCAATGGCACGTGCGGTAATTCCGCATGAGGGGTCAAGCCTGTCAACAAGGGCCGCAACAATTCAACAGGATGCGCGCGAAGCGACATGCGCGTTGAAACATAATCTTCGACCACCTGTTCACCCAAATTCATGGTGGGCAAATCAACCTTGGGTTCGTATATCGCTTCGCCATCTATCGGATCTTGCAACAGTGGCAGGGCCGTTTTGGCGCGAATGGCCTTGATATGCCACAACGCATCGCGACGGTTTAACCCCATGTCGACAAAGGCATCTGCATCGGCCAACCGTTCCAATGCCGCAGGGCACAGGCCTGACCGCAACCAAAGGCTGGGAATGTCATAATACCCGTTTCCCCGCGCAGCGATAATCCAATCGGCGTCGTCTTGTTTCATGCCCTTGATCTGGCGAAACCCAAGTCGAAGTGCCAATTTCCCGTCACTGCGCCGTTCCAGGTGATTGTCCCAGCTGGAATGGTTCACACAGATCGGGCGGATTTCAATGCCATGTTCACGGGCATCCCGCACAATTTGCGCAGGCGCGTAAAACCCCATCGGCTGTGAATTCAACAAGGCACAGGCAAAGATCGCGGGGTAATGCCGTTTCAGCCATGCGGACACATACGCCAGCATCGCAAAGGCCGCGGCGTGGCTTTCGGGAAAACCGTATTCGCCGAACCCTTCGATCTGGGTAAAGCAGCGATCCGCAAAATCCAGATCATATCCACGCTCTAACATCCCCCGAATGAACCGATCCCGAAAGGTACCAATCGTACCCATCTTGCGAAAAGTCGCCAAAGACCGACGCAGATGATCGGCCTCTTCTGGGGTAAAACCCGCGCCGACGACCGCGATCTGCATTGCCTGTTCTTGGAATAATGGCACGCCATAGGTTTTACCCAAAACATCGCGCAATGCACCCGATGGGTATTCGATCCGTTCCTTGCCCTGCCGCCGATTGATATAGGGATGCACCATGCCCCCTTGGATCGGACCGGGGCGGACAATGGCAACCTCGATCACCAGATCGTAAAAGGTGCGCGGCTTCATACGGGGCAGGAAATTCATCTGCGCACGGCTTTCAACCTGAAACACCCCGATCGCATCCGCGCGGCATAGCATGTCATAGGTGTCGCGATCTTCTTGGGGAACCTGCGCAATTGTCAGCTGTTGTTTTTCATGCTGTGCGATCAGATCAAAGGATTTGCGAATACAGGTCAGCATCCCCAATGACAAAATATCAACCTTTAGAATACCCAAGGCATCGATATCATCCTTGTCCCATTCGATGATTGTGCGATCTTCCATCGCGGCATTTTCAATAGGACATAGATGATCCAAACGATTTTTGGTGATGACAAACCCACCCACATGCTGGCTGAGGTGGCGGGGAAATCCGATCAATTCCCCGATCAATCGCAGGGTCTGCCCCAACCGAAGATCAGATGGATCCAATCCAGCCGCCCGGAGTTGGGCATCCTCGATATTACCCTTGCTATAGGATCCCCATATCTGGCCAGTCAGATTGGCAAGCACATCTTGGGACAACCCCATGACTTTGCCCACCTCTCGAATAGCGGCGCGGGATCTGTAATGCACAACGGTCGCGCATAGCCCCGCATGATAACGACCATATTTTTGATAGATATATTGGATCACCTCTTCACGGCGTTCATGTTCAAAATCAACATCAATATCGGGGGGTTCACCACGGTATTCAGACATGAACCGTTCAAAAACCATCGTGATCGTTTCAGGGCCAACATCGGTGATGCCCAACGCATAGCACAAGATCGAATTCGCCGCTGATCCACGACCTTGGCACAAAATCCCTTGGGATCTGGCAAAGGTTACGATGTCATGCACAGTCAGGAAATAGGCCGCAAATCCCAACCGTGCGACCAAGGCCAATTCTTTGATCACCAAGGCACGCACATGGTCAGTGACACCATCGGGGTAGCGACGTTTTAATCCATCTTCGGTCAAGCGTTCCAATCGGGTTTGCGGGTCTTGGCCGTCGGTGATTTCATCGGGATATTCGTAGGACAGTTCAGACAGGCAAAAGGCGCATTTATCTGCAATCTCTTGGGTGCGGCGCAGCGCGGCGGGATGATGCCGGAACAATCGCGCCATATCATCGGCCGATTTCAAACGTCGTTCGGCGTTGGGTAACGCACGGGTGCCAATATCATCAATGCGGCAGCCTTCGCGAATACAGGTCAAAATATCCGCCAATTGTCGGCGTGATCCGTGATGCATCAACACATCCCCCACCGCCACCATCGGTGCGGCTGTGGCATGGGAAAAGGTTTGGCAGGCGTTAAAGTAATCTTGATCTGACCCATCATATCGGGGCGCGGCCCCCACATACACATGCCCGGGGTAACGCCGCGCCATGTCGCGCACATGCGCCTTGGCCCCCCGCTCCAAAGAGTGTGGCACAGCGATCAAAATCATACCGTGCGCACCATCAATCACATCACGAAAGTGCAACACACAAGCGCCCTTTTCCGCCCGCCGCTTACCAAGCGTGAGCAATCGTGAAAGCGCTTCGTATGCTGCGCGATTTCGGGGCAGTGCAACCCAATCCACATCGCTATCTGTCAAAACCAAGCGCGCCCCGACAATGAGCTTGGGTAAATGATCGCTTTGTACTGTAACGGTGTGGCCCTGTATTTCTTCGCGACTGCTTGGATCAATTCGGGCGGTGGATCGAATGGTGATTTCCGTCATACTGCGGCGCAATTCCTTCAACGCGGAATAGGCCCGCACCACACCAGCAAGGCTGTTATGATCTGTAATCGCAATCGCTGGCAGACCAAGATCCGCCGCACGCATAATCAATTCTTCGGGGTGTGACGCCCCCCGCAAAAAAGTGAAATTACTGGTGGTGCATAATTCGCAATAACTCATGCAAATTCCCCATGCACAAACCACGCCGGATTTTGTGGCGTATGAAACATCCACAACCGCCGCCCTTGTCGCGTTTCAATGCGCCAATAGTCCCGCACGCCACTGCGCCAATTTTCATCGGGCAACCACCATTCGGGCGCAATCCGTTCAGGGCCCGTTGCCCGCGCCGTCGTCAGGGACAGACGCCGCCACCGGAAATGTTTTGGCGGTGTGCTGGCATTGGCGGCAATCGCTTCGGGGGGGAACATCCGGATAGGGCGGCGTACATGGGTAACCCATGTGCCCAAAGGATCAGTCCACGCAGCAGGCGCAACTGTATAGCTGCGTTCAGGGATGTGGCTGTCGGCAGGTAAGAACCGACGGATATTTTCCAACCCGATCCGGTTGCCCAAGCGGGTGATCAAATCATGCAACCCATCATGGCGCTGCGCTGTGGCATAGGTCATTTGCTGTACAGGCAGATGTTCGACCTGCGTCGCAATCACCCGAATTTGGTCGATCCCAAAGCCTGCATCAATTTCATCAACGCCTCGTTCAAACAATGCCTTGATCCGGTCAGCATCGCGCAAGGGTCGTGCAAGACGCAATTCCACCTGTTGATCTTGGCCATCAACACGACGACACACAAGAACAACCTGCCGCGCACCTACATCATGATCGCGCAGCTTGTCGCAGAGTGTGGGCAACACGCGGTCCAACCCCGCCATAACATCCGAACACAGCCCAATGGGTTCAGGAAAGCTTAGCCGTGTGGCATAAATGGGGGGCTCTGCATGGGGGGAAACCACTTCGGCTTGATCGCCAACAGCTTGGTCTAGACGCATCAAAACCGACGCCCCGAACCGTTGCCCCAATGTAGATCGCGGCAAATCCATCAACTGACCGATGGTTTTTAGACCCAAACGTTGCAATGTGACGTCTTCGTCAGGGGTAATCCTCAGGGCGGCCACAGGCAGAGATCGCAGTGCCGCGCGCGTCTCCCCAATCGGCGCGATAGACGGGTTATAATGCGCCAAGGCCCACGCAGCCCCTCGGGTATCTGCGATACCAATTCTCACGCTCAATCGGGCATGCTGTAATCGACGGGTCATATCGTCAAACATCACCTCTTCCCCACCCAAAAGATGGGCAGACCCAGTGATATCCATAATCAATCCGTCCACAGTATCGGGCGCGACCCAAGGGCAATACCTGCGCGCCCATCGCACAAGGCCATTTAAAAATGTTTGATCTGTGTGAGGATCATATGGTTCGACCCGCAACCGTGGGCACAAGGCATGTGCATCCGATAATGACATCCCCCGTTCCAAACCGGCACGTGATGCATCATGGTTCAAGCATAGCACGCGATCGGTATTTTGCGCATGCGCTGTAATTGCAAATGGTCCAGACACAGGCCGTTGTCGCAAAACGCGATCGCTATGCAGCCTTGGAAACCACACAGAGACGATGCGTTTCTTCATTCCAACAAATATCCCAACTGGCCAAAGTGCCAGATTTATTTTTCACCACAGACCATTGCATCAACGCGTCATGGGCATCAGAAAACTTTGGCTGTACCTCCCAGCGGGTGTGTGTTGCATTGCTGCCCATGCCATTGGGAATGATCATCAGACCCGTAGCCTTGCCCGCATCCGCCGCCAGTTGAAGCCTGCGGCCCGCTTTTAACGTCAGCGGTTTGGTCACTTCGGCCACGACAAAAGACACGACACCCGAACGAAGCGCTTCTTCCACAGCGGCCAACACATCCATCGCAGTTGGACAGCGCCCAATCAAAACAAGATGCGGATCACAATACGGGATAAGACCAACAGGATGAACCATATCCGGCATCCAGTCTTCGACAAACCAAAAGGCTGGGCTACGCGATAACCCGATGGTAATCCCCGCAAAGGCATAGGCACATGGGCCATAAACCTCATGCGTGCGGCCTTGCTTTAATGGAAAGATATCCGAGAATCGATGTGACATGCTTGCATTATGTTCTTGTTTTGTTCTTTTATCAATTCCCTTATACCAAGGTGTTTTCACGTGACCAAAAGTTGGCCTTGGTCGTGTTAGAAAACAAACCCATCACGGTCTATCAATGTTGGGTCATCATCATTGATCCCAAACGGTTGGACCGGATAGGTTTTCATCTTGTGTTGATATCCAAGCCCAAGATTATCCAAAATTTTCACATCATCGAACGTTTGGGACAGCCAAGGCATGATTTCGGTCTCAGTCAACATAACAGGCATGCGCGGATGCAAATGTGCCAATTCAGAATACGCAGGGCGCGTCAAAATAGTGCAACTGAAACCACCCTGTTGCAGCGGTGCATAAAGCCCCGCAAAAAAGAATACAGGCGCGTTCATTTGTGGTTGGATGAACCAAGGCGTTTTAGACCCCTTTTTCCCGGTCCATTCGTAATACCCAGACGCAGGTATCAAACACCGTCCAAATTTCCAAGCATTGCGAAAACTTGGCTTTTCATGCGCTGTTTCAATCTTTGCGTTAAAGGTCGTTGCCTTCCATTCGGCAACGGGCCCTTTGTGCCATTCCGGAACGAACCACCACCGCGCCGTGTCTGTGGTAAACGCATCATCCAAAAGATAGGCGATGTGCACAGATTGCGTCGGCTTAATATTATAACTCACACTGCCTTCGGTGCCTTGCAAAATGGACAACGCCCCATGATAGGCAGCCCATGTTTTTTCGCTCAGAACAAAACGTCCGCACATATCAATGACCAACTATGCGTTTGATGATGCGACGGCATGCCGTAGAAACAGACCGGCGAAAACAATTTCTGGAACAATAGCAATCCAAATCCCAACACCAACACGATGTTCATAAAGCTCAACTAAGCCCAAGATCGCCATGCCAATCATCAACACCACAATAGCAGCAGCGCTGTGACGACGCAGTTTCCCATCTGGCAGATCGCGGAGCGAGTAAATCAGCGCGCCCAATCCAATTATCAGAATTGCGGACCGCCTCTCCATCACCTCAACCGCAACAGAATGATCGATGCGAAATATAGTCGAAAACAGCGCAGGAGACATCAACAATCCCAAAGACAAACACGCAAACATAATCACGCACAGCATACAATTCGTTCTAAAAGACATGCGCATCCCCAATTTCATCAAGACGGGATCAGTTTACATAGGGCGCGATACAACGCAAAGCATTTTGCACCGACCCGCCAGACAATTAAGATGGCGGAGTGTTAAAGGCATTCAGCGTGATACACACTTCGATCTAGTCTGTGAGAAATCCAATAAGACCGCGCAGTTTCGTCGTGTGAAGCAGTGTCTCACCTAAGGCTCATCGCACGGATTTTCGCTGTGCAATCGCAACGCCCAGTGCAACCAATGTCGCCCCAATAACAACGTTTATTTCCCACGATCCACCGGACAAAACGACGAAAAACATGACATAAAACGGCGCGATATTCATGTGAATAGACGTTAAAGCGATACCTATACGCGCCACGGATGACAAAAAGAAGACTTGCGAAATTGCCATTGCAAGAATGGAATAAACCAACAAATTTCCGGTGTCATGCGCTGAAATTATCTTGGGGAACGACACGCCTGTGACAAACCAAAATATAACCAAGAGAATTCCAGAAAACAAAAATGCCCCAGAAAATGTGATTGTGGTTCGCGCCAATGTAGAAAGTTCGGGCAACTTGGAAATGCTTGCATCAGACGCCCACGCAAACAAGAAACACGCCAAAATCGATAGGAATAACCCAAATCCCAAATCAACGCTTATCTGCGCGCTCACAGCAATGCAGCCACCAATAACCGAAGCCAGAAGCCCAAGCGTAAATGTGAGCGTCATCGTCCTTTGACGTTTAATGACCTCGATGACTGTGGCCATAATTGGGGTCGTTGTCGACACCAAGGCAACCGTCACTGGGTTGGTGTACCACTGGCCAAACAGCAAAAGAACCGTACCAACCCCAAAACCCACAAATCCAGTGGACAGGCCCGTGACCCAGATTTCTTTTGAAAATCTCTTTTTATTTTCTGTCCAAATCCATACTGGATACAAAACCAACAACGTTAAAACCAGTCGCGCAAAAATAAGCGAAATGGGATGCCATGTTTCAAGCAAAGCCTCTGCCGCGGGAAACCCTGCGGCCCAAAGCACCATAGAACCTATTGCGAATAAGTTCCCGGACACCTGCGGCTTCTTAAGCCCAGGGTCTTGATCAAGTGGTGAGATGACCTTCATACGCGTCCCAAGATTGAATTGAAAAGAGAATTCCCTCTCAGGGCTATCGAACAAATCAAACAGCTTCTATCCGATTTTCGACATCAGGTCGCAAAGTGACCCTGGGGCGTTCGAATTCCGTACATGGCACGGAAAATAATGATATTCGTTTTTTCTTGTTCGGTTACCCAAGACCTGCAACAGTCATCTAAGCCACAATGTAAAAGGAAGATATCATGTTCATTCGCTGTGCTTTTTTCAAAGGCAAAATAAAAGATGGAATGGACGACGTGTTTCATTCTCATTGGCGCGAAAATCTCGTCCCTCTTTGGAGCGCTTTTCCAAATTTGATCGAACTTCGAGTTCTCAGGGAGGTTGAAAGCGACGATCCCGAAAGCCCTTTTCTACTTGTTATGGCAATGAAATTTGCCAACCGTGAGGATATCGAAACAGCGCTCGCTTCACCAACGCGCTGGCAAAGCAAAGAAGTGTCAAAGCGGCTGTTTGAACTCTTTGACGGCCACGTTATTCACACTGTTTTTTCTGCAGACCAATTCGATCCGTTTTCCAAATAAAGCTGTGAATTTAAAACTTGGTAAAGTTGTCAGCAATTTTTTTGCTCTCGACACTGTGGATTGAACACGCACATGGTGTGTGTTTAGATCGAGTGTTTATTAAAGTGGATTGGTTGCGGGAGCAGGATTTATTCACATACCAACATTGCAAAAAACAGTTTAGATTTACCGAAGTTGTTAGACTACATCGGTTTTAAATTTAAGTCCAGGGCGCAGCCGATTCCAC
>Ga0182046_1219476_pt1 | contig 9478 bp, 8 predicted proteins | sample 011ome_13_FD_127755 | JGI IMG/M metagenome (GOLD analysis project Ga0182046, IMG submission 127755) | Metatranscriptome of coastal salt marsh microbial communities from the Groves Creek Marsh, Georgia, USA - 011505AT metaT (Metagenome... | ecosystem: Environmental > Aquatic > Marine > Intertidal... | reverse complement strand
GGATCGTCCAACTAGAGGGCACCGCACAAGGGGCCGGCCGCTATGCGCGCTCTTTGTGCCTCTATCCCCGGCAGGGTTTCTCCCAGCCGTCACCCCGGAGGGATCAAACCAGGACGAGTGATATGAGCATTTTCAAAACCGTCTATCGAACGCACTAATTCAATCTGAATATCAAAAGGGAGACTGGTAGAGATACCATTAGGATAGAGCTCATAAGTCTCCAAGCCCTCGGGCTCAATAAAAATTTGATGCTGATCTTTATCGGCGAATCGAACCACCTTATCTTCGATCGACGGGCAGTATCGAGGCCCAACACCATCGATTACACCGGTGTAGAGCGGCGAGCGGTCCATACCGCTTTGAATAATTTCGTGGGTTCGGCTGTTGGTGTAGGTGATCCAGCAGCAAGTTTGCTGAGGATGTTGCTCCGCAGAGCCAATATAAGACATTACCGGTTCTGGCTTATCGCCCCACTGTTCAGGCAGTTGTTCAAAGTTGACGCTGCGTGCATCGATTCGCGGAGGCGTTCCTGTCTTTAGACGCTCAACCCTGAAAGGTAGTGATCTAAGGCGCTCAGCCAGCTTTACCGCTGGCGGATCGCCGGCGCGCCCAGCGGAGTAATTTTGCATTCCAATATGAATCTTGCCAGCCAGAAACGTACCGGCCGTTACAACCACAGTTTTCGCCTTAAAGGTTAGTCCCATCTGCGTTATGACGCCCGTTACACGCTCTCCGTCCAATATAAGATCGTCAACCGCCTGCTGAAAGATTGTCAGGTTTTTCTGACTTTGAAGAATATTCAGGATCGCAGCTTTATACAAAACCCTGTCTGCTTGGGCTCGAGTTGCTCTTACAGCTGGACCTTTGCGCGAATTAAGTACTCTGAATTGGATGCCACCAAGATCTGTTGCCGTTGCCATCGCGCCGCCTAAGGCGTCTATTTCTTTAACCAAATGGCTCTTCCCGATCCCACCAATAGCTGGGTTACACGACATAGCACCTAGGGTTTCCATATTATGGGTTAATAGCAACGTGCGACAACCCATACGTGCAGCTGCCAGGCAGGCCTCAGTGCCGGCATGGCCGCCGCCAACAACAATTACATCGAAAGAATCAGGGTAAAGCATAAAATGAAATCTACAGCGTATGGAAACGAGGGCGCCATTATACGTGGGACTGATTAAAGTTTAATCACTTTATTTTTTTGCTTTTGGGAAATAGCTTATTAGTAAAGTATTAGTTAATTAACCTTATTAAATAGTATGTAGGGTTATTATTGTTATTGTTAGCAGAGCTAAATTTTGTGGGTAAGATTAAAAAACAATTAAATATCAAAAGGTTAAAGATAAAAACCAATTGTAAAACACTGTTTACTGATGAACTATCAACCTGTATTAGCAGTGTTGGGCTTTGTATAAATATTGAGGCTAAATCGAAGTCTGCTGGATATGGTGCTTTTCTGTGGATGGTTTTTAATTTTGTAAACCGGTCACCCACAGGTTAGCGTTGTTTTGCCGGCTCAGGTGCTATGTCTGGGGATATCTTGTGGGCTTTTTGAGGGTAGTTGGCTCTCAACCCTGTGGGGCTCCGTGTCGGCCCACCCTTTTTAAGAGAAACCTGGATTTTAAATAAGGACTATTTTTATATTAATCATTGAATCAATGGGGGATTTTCATTAAACTCCCGCGCCCTGACACCTTTAAGGCCTAATGATTAGCGTTGAGGTGTTGACAGGTAATAGATATTTTAGACTTTTGTCGGATTAGACGTTATGAAAAGAACATTTCAACCAAGCGTATTAAAGCGCAAACGCACACACGGTTTTAGAGCTCGTATGGCAACTGCAGGCGGTCGCGCCGTGTTGAATCGTCGTCGCGCCAAAGGCCGCAAGCGCTTAGCAGCTTAAGTGCTATCAGGGCGTTTTATGCCCAGAGCTACCTTCGGTAAAAATCGACGCTTACTCAAGTCCTTCGAATATAAAGAAGTATTTGATAACAACAGTGTTCGAGTTGCTCACCCCAATCTTCTGATACTCGCTGAACCCAACGGCACGGAAACGTCGCGGTTGGGGTTAGTTATTGGTAAAAAAAATGTTCCCACAGCTGTCGCTCGCAACCGTGTTAAGCGCGTCGTACGCGAACGGTTCCGGAGTACGTCACTGCCTGTTGGTATCGATCTTGTGTTTCTTGCTCGCAAAGATCTTGGTGCTCTCTCAACTAAAGATATGGCTGCTCTAATTGAACATACCTGGGTAAGACTTCGAGCGCAGCTTGATAAGGTGAATGTTGGCCATGCGTAAACTGGTTGTTGCTCTCATCAAAGGGTACCAGTATGCGATCAGCCCGCTGCTCGGTTCCAATTGTCGTTTTCATCCCAGCTGTTCCAATTATGCGGAAGAAGCCTTTCGACGCTTTGGTGTGATAAAAGGGGGTTATCTTACGGTGATTAGGATAGTAAAATGCCAGCCTTTCCATTCAGGGGGTTACGATCCGGTGCTGCCGGTAGAACATTCTGGTAAATCGGATGCTACAAACGCCATAAACGATCATCACACAGGATCATAAATAGAATGGATTGGAAGAAAAGCCTTAATATCGCCGCAATTGGTATCGTCGCCTGGTTGTTGATTGTTGAATGGAACCAGTTTCAGAATAATGCTGCCAGCCAGGTTGTGACGCAGGCTCCTGAGTTACTGATTCCACAATCTCCCCAGCAAGTGACATCAAGCCTTGAGCCATCAAGCAGCCAGCAAATCCCGTCGTCTGTGAATCAGGTTGCGAACGAGTTGCCGGTATTAGCGGAACTGCCTGTCCCGGTAGTGGAATCTGCGCTCGATACACGGCTGGTCAAAGTCACCACAGACACAGTCGAGGTGACCATTGATACCCTGGGTGGAGATATCGTTCAGGTTAAGCTGCTTAAGCATCTCACCAAAATGGATGAAGATGGTGGCGAAGCCTTTACCCTGCTGACACGAACGTCACGCAATGAGTATATCGCCCAGAGTGGATTGATCGGCAAAAACGGCACCGATACACGAGAAGGGCGAGCTGTATATGCCGCTTCTAGCAGTGAATACAGTCTGCAAGATGGTCAATCGACACTCAATGTTGATTTAACAGTGAATCAAGATGGTGTCAGGTTGGTTAAGCGTTTTAGCTTTACTCGATCTGACTATGCGATCGGGGTCAGCTACCTAATCAATAACACCAGTTATGAACCCTGGGAAGCAACTTTCTATGGTCAAATTAAGCGTGATTCCCATCAGCCGCTTATTGAGTCTAGTGGTGGTATTCGTCCGTACCTTGGTGCCGCGCTGAGAGAAGTAGACAAGAATTTTGCCAAACATGATTTTTCCGATATTGAAGACGGTTCTATTAAAGCCTCTATTGAAGGTGGTTGGGTGGCAATGGTTCAGCATTATTTTATCAGTGCTTGGATTCCACCTGCGGACCAGCTAAACAGCTTTAGTTTGCGTAAACTCAGTGGCCAAGATGTCTATCTATTGGGCTTTACTGGCGAAAAAATATCCCTAGCGCCAGGCGCCTCAGGGCAGTACACAGCACAGTTTTATGTTGGGCCAAAGGATCAAGAGAGGCTTGAAGAGTTAGCTGAGTATCTTGACCTGACTGTGGACTATGGGTTTTTGTGGATGTTAGCAAAACCTATTTTTGCTGCCATGCAGTTTATTCATGAATTGGTGGGCAATTGGGGTTGGTCGATTATTCTGCTGACGATTGGCATTAAAGTACTGCTCTATCCCCTGTCGGCGGCTAGTCTGAAATCAATGGCCAAGATGCGTAGTTTGCAGCCTAAGATGGAGCGCTTGAAAGAGACCTATGGTGACGATCGTCAGAAGATGTCTCAGGAATTGATGGGGCTGTATAAAAAAGAAAAAGTTAATCCTGCTGGCGGTTGTTTCCCAATGTTACTCCAGATGCCTGTGTTCTTGGCGCTCTACTGGGTGTTGCTGGAAAGTGTTGAGATTCGCCATTCACCATGGATATTCTGGATTCATGATTTATCAGCTAAAGACCCTTACTTCATTTTGCCGCTGGTGATGGGTGCCAGTATGCTGTTAATGCAGAAGATGCAGCCCATGCCGACTGATCCTACCCAGGCGATGGTGATGAAAGTAATGCCTATAGCATTTACGTTCTTTTTTATGATTTTCCCATCTGGTCTAGTTCTCTATTGGACAGTCAACAACCTGCTGTCGATGTTGCAACAGTGGTATGTAAACAGGCAGTTAGAGCTGGCGAGCGCCTCAAAACCAGGCAAGGGCAAAGCTAAAAATCAGGCCAAAAAGTAACCGCTGGGGGATAGAGAAGCCCCTGGGTACCAAGACAAAAAGGCCCTTTAGAGGGCCTTTTTTATCTGAGGGTAATTTGTGCAAAACAACCTCGATAGTATTGTAGCGATTGCCACACCACCTGGTCGTGGAGGTATCGGTATTGTGCGCCTATCTGGCGCCAATATGGCTTATTTCGCAGACCACATTACCGGCAAAACGCTCTCCCCTAGAGTTGCAACGTTCTGCCCGTTTCTCGGTTCAGATGGGACGATGCTGGATGAAGGTGTGGCGATCTATTTTCCTGCGCCAGCATCATTTACCGGAGAACACGTTCTTGAGCTGCAGGGGCACGGTGGTCCGGTAATCCTTGATGCGCTGGTAAAGCGCTGTGTCGAGTTAGGCGCTCGATTGGCCCGCCCTGGGGAGTTTAGTGAGCGCGCTTTCCTTAATGACAAGCTGGATCTAGCTCAGGCAGAGGCGATAGCGGACTTGATCGATGCCTCATCAGTGCAGGCGGCACGCAGTGCGGTGCGGTCACTGCAGGGTGATTTTTCGCGTTTGGTTAACCAGCTTGTTGAGCGAACAATTGCTATTCGAATCTATGTTGAAGCGGCTATTGATTTTCCTGAAGAGGAGATCGATTTTTTGGCGGACGAGCGCTTGGCGGACAATCTTGCAGGGCTGGTCGAGGATCTCTCAGATACCTTGAACAAAGCACAGCAGGGGTCATTGCTGCGGGATGGCATGACGGTGGTTTTGGCTGGCAAACCAAATGCCGGCAAATCGAGCTTGTTAAACGCGCTGGCCGGTCGGGAGGCTGCGATCGTGACGGCACAGGCGGGTACCACACGTGATGTTCTACGTGAAACGATTAGTCTGGATGGTATGCCGCTGCATATTGTCGATACTGCGGGCTTGCGCGAAAGTGACGATATAGTCGAGCGAGAGGGTATTAGACGAGCATGGCATGAAATCGAGCAAGCCGATCAAGTATTGTTTCTGGTGGATGCGACCGAGACGGATAACCCCGATTTACGCGCCATCTGGCCCGAGTATTTTGAGCGTCAGGGCAGCTCTCGTCAGCCGATTACTGTAGTGCTGAATAAGGTTGATCAGTCAGGACACAGAGCTGGGCGCCACCAGATCGGAAGTAACACTTTTGCTCTGTCGGCAAAGTACGGTGCCGGGGTTGATGTATTGGTTGATCATTTAAAGTCGAGTATGGGTTTTGAGAGTACCGGCGAAGGACTCTTTTCTGCGCGGAGACGCCATCTCGCGGCACTGCAGCAGGCACTCGATCTGGTCACCACTGGGCGGCGACAACTAAGCTGTAGTGGCGCCGGTGAGCTGCTTGCCGAAGATCTCCGACAAGCACAAAGTTGTCTCTCTGAAATCACCGGTACTTTCACTTCAGATGATCTTCTTGGGCGAATCTTTTCTTCATTCTGTATCGGAAAGTGACCATCATTATTGCTGCGGTCACCTTCCAGGATTGGCTTTAACGATATATTTAACAAGTACTAATATTTACTCCTTAAAACACTGGTTCTGAACTGGTTATGTACAGGATATCCACAAATGTTGGTTAAAATTTAAGCAGATTATTTTTTAAAGCTGTTAATAAATATAAATTTGATATTATATAACGTGTTGAATTTAATGGGATTTATATTTTTTGCGGCAAAAGCGGTTAAATTTTCTGTGTGGATAAATTGTTTTTCCACGTATAGAATCCATGTTCAGCCAAAGGTTACTTTTCGCTGTCATTTTGTGGGCTTTCTCTGTTATTTGGTGCGCAGCAGCAGTGCACGCACTATTGGTTTTTATGAGTGGGTCAGTCAGCGGCCAGTAAGGTAATGGTTCCATGAGGTTTGTGCAGTTTCTCTGGAAGCCTTTATTCACGGGAAACCATTGCGGGCGGCAATACTAATAAAAAGAAAGTGATGGGTTGGTCGGGCGCGAGCTGTCTTTAGCGCACGGTAAAAGCTTGGGGTTGGCATTGAATCGAGAATCAAAAACAGTGGAATTACATCCATTTTCAGAGCACGGGTCTGGCACTGCAGCAAGCGGTGATCACGCCCTTATCAGTGGTGAGCAGCGAATGGATGAAAAAGGTCTGGAAACAGTTTGGGCGAGCTGCATTAGACAGTTATCTGATGAGTTGCCGGCACAACAGTTTAATACCTGGATAAGGCCTCTGCGGGCCAAATTGTTTTCTGGTGACGCATCCTTAGGTGGAGGGGATAGTCTGCCTCGGGTTCAGTTGGTTGCACCAAACCGGTTTATTGAAGACTGGGTTCAAAATAAGTTTTTGAGCCGGGTTGAGCAACTTTTTACTCAGTTTGGCGGTGAACGATGCAGTGTTGCGGTCGTGGCCCAGGCAGAGAAGAGCCCCGCGTTCAGAGAGGTGAAACCGGGACCAGTCAGTGGATATCAGCAGTCCGAGCCACCTGTTTCTGGGGTCTTACCCGATAGTTCCATCAGCCGCTCTTTACATGGCGCGGCGGTCAGCGCAAATCCCGGCGAGCCCCGCCTGTCGCACTTTGCGCGCCAAGATCAGCCGGTTGTTGAGCGCATTGCCGCTCCAGCTATTATTACTTCAGCCGCTGAACATAGCCTTAAAAGTAATCTTAACAGCGCTTTCACCTTCGATAGCTTTGTTGAAGGCAAGTCTAATCAGCTGGCTCTCGCTGCAGCACAGCAGGTTGCGGAAAACCCTGGTGGTTCTTACAACCCGCTGTTTATCTATGGTGGTGTTGGCCTCGGTAAAACGCATTTAATGCATGCTGTCGGTAATGCTCTGCGTGAGCGCAAGCCTGATGCGAAGATCGTCTATCTACATTCTGAGCGATTTGTTGCGGATATGGTTAAGGCCCTGCAGTTGAAGGCGATTGACGAGTTCAAGCAATTCTATCGCTCGGTGGATGCGCTGCTGATTGATGACATTCAATTTTTTGCTGGTAAAGATCGAAGTCAGGAGGAGTTTTTTCACACCTATAATGCGTTGCTTGAGCGTGGTCAGCAGATGATATTGACCTGTGACCGGTACCCTAAAGAGATTGACGGAGTAGAAGAGCGGCTTAAGTCTCGCTTTGGTTGGGGTCTTACCGTTGCGGTTGAGCCGCCGGAATTGGAGACGAGAGTAGCGATCCTGATTAACAAGGCAGAACAGGTTGGCATGGATCTGTCACGAGATGCGGCATTCTTTATCGCTCAGCGAATTCGTTCCAATGTGCGCGAGCTTGAAGGGGCCCTCAAGCGGGTTATGGCGCACGCCCAATTTAGTGGGCGTGTAATTGACATCGATTTAATTCGTGAATCCTTGAAAGATTTGTTGGCGCTGCAAGACAAGCTGGTTACCATAGACAATATTCAGAGAGTGGTGGCGGATTACTACAAATTAAAGATGTCTGATCTCCTCTCAAAGCGCCGCAGTCGCTCGGTTGCGCGACCACGGCAAGTGGCGATGTCCCTGGCTAAGGAGCTGACCAATTATAGCCTTCCAGAGATCGGTGAGTCATTTGGCGGTCGTGATCACACTACGGTGCTACATGCCTGTCGCAAGGTAAAAGAGTTAGAGGCCACTGATCGTGAAGTGGAGCGTGATTTAAAGAACCTGTACAGAACGCTGTCCAGCTAAGCTGGACGTAGTATTAGAGAGCGGTCGTGCGAAGAGAGTGTTACAAGAGCCATTAAACAGTGCTGGAGATAGAAAACTACCATGAAATTTAGCCTTGCCCGAGAAGTATTGCTTAAGCCGTTACAGCTGGTTGTTGGTGTGGTGGAGAGGCGCCAGACACTTCCCATTCTGTCGAATGTTCTGCTTACTCTTGATGGATCTCGTTTGGCCGTTACAGGCACTGATCTTGAGGTGGAAATTGTTGGTAGTGCTGATGTCGCCAGTGCTGAAGAGGGCGGCGAAGTAACCGTCTCGGCTCGCAAGTTGCTCGATATTTGCCGCTCGCTACCAGATGGCGCCAGCCTTAGTTTTTCCAGCAGTGACGGTAAAGCCCAGGTGGTAAGTGGGCGGAGCCGGTTTACGCTCGCCACGTTGCCAGCTAATGAGTTTCCTTCGGTTGATAACGGTGAAAACAACATCGAATTCGAGGTTGATGCCGCGACCCTGAAAAGCCTGATTGATTCGACTTCTTTTGCGATGGCGCAGCAGGATGTCCGTTATTATCTAAACGGTATGTTGTGGGAAGTAAGTGCTAACAAACTGCGCGCGGTTGCCACAGATGGGCATCGTATGGCGCTGTGTGATGCTGAGTGCGCGATCGAGGTGTCAGACTTGACGAAAGCCATTCTGCCACGAAAAGGAGTTATTGAGCTGTCGCGCCTGGTGGCCGACGAAGGAATTGTAAAGGTTGCAATGGGCTCAAACCATATTCGCGTCAATGGTACAGACTACTGTTTTACCTCAAAGTTGGTTGATGGTGCTTACCCTGATTATGATCGGGTGTTACCCAAGGGTGGCGATAAGCTGGTTACAGGAGATCGCGCAGAGCTTAAGCAGGCCTTTGGTCGCACGGCGATTCTATCCAATGAAAAATACCGCGGTGTTCGCATCATGTTGTCAAACGGCGCAATTAAAATGGTCGCCAACAATCCCGAGCAAGAAGAGGCTGAAGAAGAGGTGGGCGTCGACTATAGCGGGGAAGAGTTGGAAATTGGCTTCAACGTCAGTTATTTACTCGACGTGCTGAACGTGCTCAAAGGCGACAGTGTGCGGCTGACGCTCTCTGACTCAAACAGCAGCGCGCTGGTTGAAGATGCGGCCGACGGTTCTGCCGTCTACGTTGTTATGCCCATGCGACTATAAGGGATAGCTCTCACGCCTTTATAGTAGCCTGCGCCGCTACCGATGTTTCTCTCCCAGTTAGATATCTTTCAGGTTAGGAATCTGCAGACCGTTCGTGTCTGCTGTCACCCGCAAGCGAATATTATTTACGGCGCCAATGGTAGCGGTAAAACCAGCTTTCTTGAATCGATCTATATGCTCGGCCGTGGCCGTTCGTTTCGCCACCGCGATTTGCGAGTGGTGGTCAATAATCAGGCTGAAGAGTTAGTAGTGTCCGGACGGCTCCACCGCCATCCGGCTGGCACTCAGCACCAGGTTGGCATCAGGCGCACCTCGAAAGGTCAGTTCGAAGCGCGCTTGGATGGTAAGTCGCTACAATCTGC
>Ga0182046_1176761_pt1 | contig 9541 bp, 10 predicted proteins | sample 011ome_13_FD_127755 | JGI IMG/M metagenome (GOLD analysis project Ga0182046, IMG submission 127755) | Metatranscriptome of coastal salt marsh microbial communities from the Groves Creek Marsh, Georgia, USA - 011505AT metaT (Metagenome... | ecosystem: Environmental > Aquatic > Marine > Intertidal... | reverse complement strand
GTTACGAGGGGCAGAGGCCGCATTGGTTTGCGTTGCCTTACTCTATCATTATACTATTATCATCGTCATTGTCAAGGGCTATCGTTAATCTTTTTTATTATTTATTTATTGTTGTAAGTCGTTGGTATCAAAGGGTTTACATTCGCCGGGCCTGCCCCCGCCGTCCTAACCCCTTGCGGGGAAAGGACTTAGGGCAACAACAACACAAGTTAGATTTCAAGATCAAGGTTGAACTTGGCCTTGGCTACGCGCTTGATATAGCGCGGCTGGCCGGTGTGGAGGACTTTGCGCCCTTCCATGATTTTCGCCCATTGGTGGCGGTCACGGTTAGGGGTGTTGAGGGTTTGATTGTAGGCATCGCTGATTCGACTTTTCGTCACGGGATGGGTGCGTAAAAACTCTGGCACTTGATCACCCGTGCCGCGATTGAGCCGGTCCAAGCGTTCGAACATATAGGCCATTGCGCGGGGGTCAAGGTCGGCGCGAATCATGGTGCTGATCCCAATTCTATCGGCTTCCGATTCACGGGTCCGGCTATAACTAAGTTTTTGAGTTGAGGCAATGCCCTGGCTGGTGGTTAGAGCCGCCATGCCCGCCTCGCTGCCTGCGGTAGCGCCCAATATAACGCCAGCTAGGAGACCGGCGATGGTGATAACGCCTGCTTTTTTGCCTGCTTCCACGCCTCGAGCAAAGTGGCGTTGACTTAAGTGCGCCAGCTCATGGGCAAGAATGGCTGAAAACTCGTGTCGAGTTTCCGCATGCAAAAATAAGCCGTGATTGATGCCCAGAATACCTCCAGGTGCCGCGAAGGCGTTGATCGTTGGGTTGCGAATGAGCACGATATATAGCCGCCGGTCCTCGAGATCGCTGTATTCTGCCAATCTAAATATCAGGTGCTCCAGGTAATCGATCACCAAAGGGTCTTCGAAGCCTGGTGTTTGGGCCCTGACCGCACGAAGGAAACGTTGTCCCAGATCGTGCTCATAGGCCAGTGACGTCGCTGTTGGGCTTGAACCCCCTAATTCGGGTAAGTTCAAATTGTCTTGGGCCTGGCTGACGGCGCTTATCACCCCAAGGCTCGTTAGCGTCACTAGCAGTAGGTTGCGAAGAAGTGTCATAGTAGGATATTCGCAGGGGTAACGGCTTGAGTTCAACCTGAATACGACTTTTTAAATGATATAATCGATGTTCAGAAGGAGATCAGAGGGAAATGGTGTTAGATCTTGAGATTACAGTGGAACTTGATACGAAAGGCCTCAATTGCCCAATGCCGTTACTCAAAGCGAAACAAGCGCTGAATAAACTATCCTCTGGAGAGGTGCTTTTGATTGAGGCGACTGACGTCGGGTCGGTGAGGGATTTCCAAGTTTTTGCTGATCAAAGTGGTCATCTGTTGTTGAAGCAAAGCGATGAGGCTGGAGTTTATAAACACTGGTTAAAAAAGGTGGAGCGCTAGACCCGTGATTGACGTAATCAAAAACTGGTTAGATCGCTATTTCTCTAACGAAGAGTTTTTGGCATTGCTTGGTCTGCTTCTCGGTCTAAGTCTGCTGATGGCGTTGATGGGCTCGGTGGTTGTGCCGATATTAACCGGTGTAGTCCTTGCCTATGTCATGCAAGGAGTTATCGATCAACTACAACGTCTGAAGTTGTCTCGAGGTTTTGCCGTAATGATTACCTACACGTTATTTTTAGGCGGCTTTATTGCTTTTTTATTGTTTGTTTTACCCCGCATCTGGCGGCAAGTAGGTAATTTGTATACTGATTTGCCTGGGCTCAGTGCGCGTTTATCAGAAACCTTAAGCGGTCTGCAGGTTAGCCTGCCGGCGCCAATCTCGGAGCAGCAAATAGCCACTTGGGTCAACTTGCTTAGCGCTGAAGCAACCGAGTTAGGACAATGGTTGCTATCCGCCTCATTGTCCCAACTACCTGTTCTCATGACGGTCATGGCCTACACCTTACTGGTGCCTATTTTGGTTTTTTTCCTGCTCAAAGATAAGGATCTCATAATAGAATATTTTCTTGGCCTACTCCCTGAGCATCGACCCTTGATGAATCAGGTTGGCTCAGAGATCAGTCAACAGATGCAAAACTATGTTCGAGGCAAGTTTATCGAGTTGCTTATAGCTGGATTATGTACCTACGCCCTCTTCGCAGTTTTTGAACTGAATTATGCGGCACTCCTCGGATTTTTGGTCGGGGTCTCTGTCATAATTCCCTACTTGGGAATTGCAGTGGTTACGATTCCAGTAGTATCGGTTGCCCTGATACAATTTGGTTTATCCGGAGAATTTTTCTACCTGATGTTGGGTTACCTCGTGATCCAGGCGTTAGACGGTTTTTTACTGGTGCCGCTATTGTTCTCTGAAGTGAATAACTTGCACCCATTGGCGATCGTAATTGCTGTTCTGGTGTTTGGCGCTTGGTTTGGCTTGGCAGGGGTTTTTTTCGCAATTCCGCTGGCTATCTTGTTGCGAGCGATTCTAGGTGCATGGCCAAAGGTCGATGAGCCGGAAGTTACAGCACCTTAGTTGTGCCCAGAATGCAGCATCGCTATGATGTGCCCCTTTCCTTTTAAGAGCAGTGAACTATGATCCGAGGTAGCATTGTCGCCCTTGTTACGCCGATGCGATCAGACGACGCCATTGATTGGGAAGGCCTAGATGCGCTGGTTGAATGGCATGTCGAGAGTGGCACTCAAGGGATTGTTCCGGTGGGTACAACGGGTGAATCGCCGACAGTCACACCAGGGGAACACTGTGAAATTATTCGCGCGGTAGTAGAACTCGTCAAAGGTAGAATCCCTGTGATTGCTGGTACTGGCGCTAACTCGACCAGAGAAGCGATTGAGTTCACAGCTTCTGCCAAAGATTCAGGTGCGGACGCTTGTCTTTTGGTAACGCCGTACTATAACAAGCCAACTCAAGAGGGCTTGTTTTTACATCATAAAGCTATTGCTAAGGCCGTAGACTTACCCCAGATCTTATACAACGTTCCAGGGCGAACAGCGGTGGATTTACTCCCCGAAACGGTGGCTCGATTGGTTGACTTGGAACAGGTGATTGGCATTAAAGAAGCGACGGGTTCGGTGTCTCGAGCAGCAGACATTCGCGCACTTTGTGGGCAAGCGATTGACATTTATTCTGGTGATGATGCGACAGCATGCGAGCTCATGCTTCAAGGTGGCCAGGGAACGATTAGTGTGACTGCTAATCTCGTGCCCGCTATGATGGCTGAGATGGCGGCTGCCGCTGTGGCAGGAGACCGGGATACGGCCGAGCGGCTAAATCAGCCTTTGATGGGGCTTCACGAGCAGTTGTTTTTAGAGGCTAATCCGATTCCCGTGAAGTGGGCGCTCGCACAAATGGGGCGCATTAACAGTGGGATTAGACTACCATTAACGACGTTGTCTCAACACCATCAGCAGGCGGTGCGATCTGCGATGATAACAGCGGGAATTATTTTGTGACTCACATTCTGTCTATAGCGGTATTGCTTGCGGCGCTCACCGGTTGCAGTTGGTTCGGAAACGAAGAACAGGTAGCGCGGCTTGAAAATGGCAGCTCATCGCCAACTCAGATGCCGCCAGGACTCGCCGAGCCAGAATTTGTAGAGTTGATGCCGATTCCTCAGATTGAAGATCCTCGAGGGCTAGTGGGTACGCGTTATGAACTTCGCAGGCCCGAACCGCTCAGCACTCGATATGGCGTAGATCAAATTGTTATTAAGAAGCTTGATGATGTGCAATGGGTATTTTTAGATATACCGCCGTCGGTCGTCTGGCCCAAAGTTGTGCAGTTTTGGGAGGCGAATAATCTTGAGGTGACTCAGGCAGATCCGGGTACGGGCATGCTCGTAAGCCGTTGGTTAACTGCGAGAGCCGGAGAGCCTGAGGCAGTGTTCCAAAGTATTCGAGAAGGTAATGTATTCCGCAATACCCGAGATATTTTTTTGCATCAGTTCAAATTGCGATTAGAACCTGGCGTCCGTAGTGGTAGCACCGAACTTTATATTGAGCAGAGACAAGTTCCAGCGGATGCGCCCTATCGATTGGATGCTTTGGAATGGGAGGGACAGTCAAGCGATCTAGCTTTAGAGCGTGAAGTCCTTAAAGCGATGGCTTATTACTTGGGTGAAAATATCAGCCAGGGCACGATGAGTATGATGGCCTCTAATTTGACGGAAGGCAGAACGCGGCTCATTCCCGATCGAGTGAAGCCAGAATTGAGATACAAGCTGGACTTTAACCGCGCCTGGGCGACGGTTGGAGATGCCCTTGAGACCGCTAACATCACCGTCAATGATATCAATCGTTCGGATGCGACTTATTTTGTGCATTATACCCCCAGCCATGTGAGTAAACCCGGGTTCTTTCGACGACTATTAGGCAGTGGAGATAAGGCTCAGGCAGCTCAAGATCTATACGAGGTTAGGCTAGAAGCAGAGTCGGGAGAGATATTAGTGACAGTCCGGCAAGACGGTGAGTATGCCGATGGACTATCAGCCGAGCGACTCTTGAAAGTCATAAAAGAATATTCCACTTAATCCGTGCGTATCGCATCTCTTGGAAGCGGGAGTAAGGGCAATGGCACCGTTGTCGAAGGCGGCGCCGGTCGACTCCTGGTCGATCTTGGGTTTGGAATAAAAGAAACCATTCGACGACTGGCTCGTCTTGGTTTGACGCCGTTGGATATCGATGCGCTGGTGGTGACTCATGAGCATGCAGATCATATCAATGGCGTTGCCCCATTTGCGCGGAAGTTTCGCACGCCTGTTTATATGACTGCAGGAACCTACGAACCAGAGCGCCTAGGGGTTATTCCTGTTCGCAAAACGGTCCGCGATGGCCAATCCTTTTCGGTTGGTTCGTTGACTGTCCTACCGGTGGTTGTCCCGCACGACGCACGAGAGCCCTGCCAATACATTTTTAGAGAGCATAACTGTCAAATTGGCGTACTCACAGATCTGGGACATGTTACGCCCCATGTTCGCCAGCATTTCAGTGATTGTGACATTCTGCTGTTGGAATGTAATTATGACGCTCAGATGCTTGCGACAGGACCCTATCCTCCGGCGCTGAAGCGACGTGTCGGAGGCGATCTAGGCCATTTGTCTAACGATCAAGCGATGCAATTGTTGCAGGGCATAGATCTTTTGAGGCTCAGGCATCTCGTCGTGTCCCATGTAAGCGAGAAGAATAATTCGCCAGAATTGGCGCGCTCGGCTTTGACGCCTGTGCTTGAGGGATGGACAGGCCAGCTAACGTTAGCGACCCAATTGGAGGGTTTTGATTGGTTGTCTGCCTGACAACCTGTTTTTTTATACATACTGTATACATAACCAGTATTTTTTGCTTTAATGGTTGCCCAGTTAAATCTCACTCCAAAAGTTTCAGCAATTTGGGGTTAACACAAAAGGCAGTCATTATGATTATTAAGCACATTAAATCCTCAGATACTTGGTTGGTTCGCAAAGGTCGGAAAGTGTTATATCGCGGTCCGATCAGTCCATTGAGCTCTAGCCGAATCCTTGCCGTTGCCCTCAAGCGAGATGGCCTGAAGTTAGTGGCCTGAAGTTAGTGGCCTAAAGACAGTGGCGTGAATTCAGTGGCTTGAAGTTGGGGGCCTAAAGACCGTGGCCTAGGAGCTTCGGGTCGATCAGTTTGCGGGGTTGTGGATCGTGACTGCGAATGGCTCATGCTGCAAGGTTAGGAACCGAGTGCTACGAGATTAGAGACTGAGTGCCGCCAGGTTAGGCTGCATTGAAAAAATGCACGTCGATCCAACAGTGTAATTAGGCGTCAGATCAGCAATTGATAACGCACGCTTTTTAGGCAAGTACAGAGACTCATCTAGCAGCGCTTGAATAGTGCTTCACGATATTGTTCGCGTCGTTTCACAAAAAATGAAAATAGCTTTCAGTCGACCCTAGGTTGTGTCTATACCGCAGCATCATGGTCTCGATAGGCTTATCCAGCAGTGTTGGCAAGGTATCGGCCTTCTAGAGAGCCCGAGCAGGCAGGCAAAAGGAGCCAAGCACACTTGACTAGATCGAATAAAGGCAACCGCTGCGAGCGGGCCGAACAATATTACGTTTATGATGGCTTAATCTAAAGATATGACCGGTTTATCAACCGCTTTTGATTTGTAGCTGACACCAGGCCTGTGGTTCTTTTGTAAAGCCAAGCCCCGCTTCTCGACCAGCACGTTTCAGGGTGTCAGCGGGTATTCGCTCGGGTTGTAAGGCTGAGCCTGATTGTGTCTTTAGGCGGTAGTATGCAAGTCGAGTGTCGAGATATGCCGGCCATCTGTTTCACGGCATATCGAACTTCGCTGCTTGATACTAGCTAAGCCCGGCGACGACCTATCTGAGAGACGACCTATCTGAGAGATACCCTAGCTAAGAGACGACTTATTAAATAAAGGACGGTAGGGTCGCTATGCGCGAATTCGATAGACCGGTTGGACCAGATCACGGGTTTTCCTCTAACGAAAGTCTCTGATTGCTCAGGAGAGATCACTCGCGGTATCCGGACGATGGATCGTATCGGATGCATTCTAATAGCTTCCGCTTTTGCTGCCCCCTGTAATCGCTTCCTTGCGGCTTTGTTGAAAATTCTATCTGCGTCCATTGGCTGGCGAGAACGAGTGAAAATTGCCACTTTCGGGATTGATGGCGTGCGCGTTAATCCTAATTGAAGCAGTAGAGGCGTAATCAGCTCAAAATATAAAGACCATAAAACGTTAGTTATAAAAGGGTAAAAGTGATGCGCGAGATCAAAGGGGCGGACCCGGGCGCCAGCATTAGGGACCACTGATGGCTTTACCGCACTAGAAAAGGATGGCCAAATAGTGGCCCAGCCGCTTGAGCCTATCTATAATTCACTACAGAAATTAAGGTCAGATTTCGCTGTTAGTGGCGACCTGCTGGGTTGCTTAACGGGGTTAGAGTGGGGCGCTGAGACACCTCAGTCCTGGGGCACGAGTTCAGGGTTGTGGGTGTCGGATTCGTTTAGCCAGATTTAGGTGCTACCCTACATCCTGCGCCAATTAGGGCGATTGCAGGACGCTACAGTTAATCTGGCTTGGCAACGGTAGAAGACGGCAACCAATAAATCGATTGAAAGAGAGGTAAGGACAAAGCAATGGCGATGACTCCAGATACACAGGCTGAGTTTTTGATAGAAGTTTCAGCGCAGAATTTTCAATCCGAGGTGGTCGAGCGTTCCCAGCAAGTACCCGTTATTTTGGAATTTTACGCCAACGGCGCTGCCCCATCAGAAGCGCTCTCAACCCTGCTTCGCAGTTTAATCAATGGCTATCAAGGCAAGTTAATGCTTGCGCGGGTCGATGTTCAAACGAACCCGCAGTTAGTTCAGCAATTGGGAGTGAGAGGCTTGCCGACGCTGAAGATTGTGAAAGATGGCCAACTGATCGATAGTCTTGAGGGCCCTCAAGAAGAAAGTAACCTCCGAGTTTTATTCGATCAGTTAACGATCAGTCCAGCAGAGCAGGTACGAGCCCAGATTGCACATTATCTGAGTGTGGGAGATCGCGTCAGTGCTATGAACATGTTGAAGCAGATGATGGTCGAAGAGCCCAGCAATCTGTCTTTGCACACAGAGTATGGCGATTTGTTAATTCAGGAGGGAGAAATTGAGCAGGCTGAGCGCTTGATCTCCGAATTGCCTGCTGACGCAGAGGGCATGGCAAAGGTCAAGAGTCGGCTGTTTTTTGTAAAAAAAGTTCAGGATCTAGGTACGCTGGATGCGCTAAAGGCATTGGCTGATAGCCATCCCGAGGATCAATCTCATCAGTATCATTTTGCCTGTGCCTTGGTCGCTGACGATCAGATAGAAGCGGCGTTGTCAGTTCTGCTCAATATGTTGAGATTGGATCGTAACTGGGAAGAAGAAACCGCGAGAAATACCATGATTCAGGTATTTGAGCTACTTGGAAAGGGCGATGCTCTGGCATCTGCTTACCGACGAAAAATGTTTACCTTGCTGCACTAGATTGCCCCCGGTGATGTCGCCAAGGTCTGAAGGTTGCCAGGATTTGGGCGAGGACCGCGTTGATTGAAGATGTATAGGGCGTGAGTTGAGGCTGGATGACGAAAACTGCCACCGCCTGCCCCGAAGTCCGAATCATTGTAGACTAAGGCGACATTCAAGTTTTGATCAGAAGTTAGAATGTCTGGATTTTGAGGGAAAATGACAGGTCTTGGCATGGGTCCTCTCAAGACCGAAAACGATGAAAACTTAGGCCAAGTCTGACGCCTAACCTCGCTCAAAGTGAACCGTGGGAAAGAGTTTCCCTCGAGAAAATGAAGCATACTTGAGTCGCGGCCTTGGATGATCGTCTAAGGCGTCATCAAGGCGAACACAGAGTAAGTAACTAATTGAGGAGGCACAAAATGTCAGATCCGTCTGGACTCGATCCCGAAGAGCAAGAACAAGATGCTGCAGTGCAGGCTCGCGAGCAAAAGGCCTACTGGCGTGCGAATATCACGACGTTACTTAGCTTACTGAGTGTGTGGTTCTTAGTTTCCTTCGGCTGCGGTATTTTATGGGTCGACGCATTAAATGCGTATCAATTTTTCGGCTGGAAGCTAGGGTTTTGGTTTTCCCAACAGGGCTCAATTTACACCTTTGTTGTTTTGATCTTTGTCTATGTGCTTCGGATGAACGCCTTAGATCGTCGCTTTAATGTCGATGAGGGTCAATAATGTCTGCTCAACTATTAACTTACATTTTTGTTGGCTTGACCTTTGCGCTTTATATCGCCATTGCTATTTGGAGTCGTTCAGCGTCAACCAAAGAGTTCTATGTTGCTGGCGGGCACGTCCACCCTGTTGCCAATGGTGCCGCAACTGCTGCTGATTGGATGTCCGCAGCCTCGTATTTGTCGATGGCAGGTATTATCGCTTTTGAAGGCGCTGATGGCGCTCGTTATCTGATGGGTTGGACGGGTGGTTACGTATTGCTCGCCCTGTGCATGGCGCCTTATTTGCGAAAATTTGCCAAGTTCACGGTTCCCGATTTTGTCGGGGACCGCTATTACTCACAAGCTGCAAGGGTGGTTGCAATCTTGTGTGTCGTGTTCATCTCATTTACCTATATCGCGGGGCAAATGCGCGGTGTCGGCATCGTGTTTTCTCGGTTCTTAGAGGTCGATATCGATTTAGGTGTCATGATTGGTATGGGCATTGTTTTCTTTTATGCGGTTTTGGGCGGCATGAAAGGCATTACCTACACCCAAGTTGCACAATATTGTGTCTTAATTTTCGCCTATTTGGTTCCTGCTATATATATTTCTCTGCTGCTCACCGATGTGCCGCTGCCGATGTTTGGCTTTGGATCAACCGTCAACGATGGTTCGGGTATGTTTCTCCTCGACAAAGTCGATGGCCTAAGCCAAGAACTGGGGTTGTCCGTGTTCACGGAAGGCAGTAAATCGACGGTGGACATGTTTTTTATTACGGCGGCGCTGATGGCAGGGACAGCAGGATTACCGCATGTGATTGTTCGGTTCTTTACGGT
>Ga0182046_1011987_pt1 | contig 9561 bp, 10 predicted proteins | sample 011ome_13_FD_127755 | JGI IMG/M metagenome (GOLD analysis project Ga0182046, IMG submission 127755) | Metatranscriptome of coastal salt marsh microbial communities from the Groves Creek Marsh, Georgia, USA - 011505AT metaT (Metagenome... | ecosystem: Environmental > Aquatic > Marine > Intertidal... | reverse complement strand
TGAAAATGTTGGAAGAAGGAACGGGCGAGACGCCAGTAGCAGGGGATACCGTAATGGTTCACTACGAAGGCACGCTGATTGATGGAACTGTCTTTGATAGTTCACTCTCTCGTGGATCGCCTGCAACATTTCCATTGAGCGGGGTAATTCCGTGTTGGACTGAGGGATTGCAGAAAATTAAGGTCGGTGGTAAAGCGCAACTGATTTGTCCTGCTAATACCGCGTATGGTGAGCGTGGAGTGCCGCCTAAGATTGGACCTGGAGCGACATTAATATTTGAAGTTAACCTCCTTGAAATTAAGCAGTAAATCAACTGATAAGAAAAATGAAAGGACTAGAATATGTTGATTGATATGAGAACATACAGATGTCGACCAGGGACAATCAAAAAGCATTTAGCCTTGTATGAGAGCTTGGGCAAGCCTGCGCAAACCAAGCATCTTGGACAACCGCTTGCTTATATGCAATGCGAAAGTGGTGATCCTAACGAGTATGTTCATATGTGGATCTACGAAAGTGCTGGAGATAGACAAGCGAAGCGGGCTGCCATGCAGGCAGATCCGGCTTGGATAAACTATCTTGGAGAAAGCGCTAAATTAGGTGCGCTAGAGAGTCAAACAAACAAACTGATGACCCCAGTTAGCTTTTTCCCGTTACCTAAAAATCTCGGGTAAGGCCTTTTGCAAAAAATGAGAGCGATGGATTAGATTTAACAATCTATCGCTCAGTTAGTTTTATTTTTCTCTTTCTTTTTGAATCAGAACTCGCCTAAGTATTTTTCCGGACGCTGATTTTGGAATTTTGTCTACGAACTCAACAACCCTGATTTTTTTGTGAGGTGCGACTTTGTCAGCGACAAATGACATAACCTCCTCAGAGGTCAGAGGCAGTTCGTTTTTTCTCACAACGACTGCTTTAGGTAACTCTCCAGCTTCCTCATCAGCCACCGGAATGACAGCCACATCGGCAATTGACGCGTGTGTGAGTAAGAGCGCTTCCAGTTCGGCTGGCGCTACTTGCATACCTTTGTATTTGATAAGCTCCTTAATGCGGTCAACGGCGTAAAAAAATCCTTCGTCGTCTACGTAGCCTATATCTCCAGTGCGGTACCAACCCTCTTGGGTAATACTTTCATTCGTTGCCTCCGCTCGGTTGAGGTAGCCTTTCATGATTTGCGGACCTCGAATCCAAATCTCACCATTCTGATTTGTTTTCAATGGTTGTTCGGTCTCCGGGTCAACAATCATGACCTCAGTGTTGGGTATGGGAACACCAATTGATCCTATTTTATTGGGGTTACTATCAATGGGTAATAAGTGCGTTACTGGACTCGCTTCCGTCATGCCATAACCTTGCGCGATGTTGCAGCCCACGCGATTCGCAGCTTCGATAGCTACCCCTTCGCCTAAGGGAGCGGCCCCCGAGAGGATTAGTTCTAAACTCGATAGGTCAAACTGCTCCACTGCTGGGTGTTTCGCTAGCCCTAAAACTATCGGCGGAACGATGGGAGCCTTAGTGACTTTATGAGTCTGAATGGCGTCTAGAAAGTCTTCCATATCGAAGCGGGACATACATACAATCGTTCCACGCCGATAAAGGGTGTATAGCATGATGACAACCATACCGTAGATATGGAAAAACGGTAGCACGCCCAGAACAGTGTCTTTTTCGCTAATCGCGTTATGGCTCGTCATGCCCTCAGTTTGACGCATGTTCATTATAAGATTATGGTGCGTGAGCATGACGCCTTTAGGTAATCCTGTAGTACCACTTGAATAAGGTAGCGCACAAAGATCTTCTTTCGGAGAGATAGAGGGCTCGGACAGTTCATGGTTTTCCTGCATCAAACCTTTTAGGTTTCGATATTCTGTTTCGCTATCAATAACAATGATTTCTTGTACCGCATGAGTTTGTGTTGCAGTTTTTGCTTTATCCAAAAAGGCAGATACTGTCACAATGATCTTTGCATTCGCGTCACCCAGCTGTTTGGCCAACTCCTGCGCCGTGTATAAGGGATTGACTGTGGTGCAGATGCCTCCTAGCTTCAGAACTGCAAGAAATACAACAACATATTCAGGTAAGTTAGGGCTGTAAATCGCTAAGACATCTCCTTTTTTGAATCCATTTTTTTGGAGACCAGCCGCTAGCTGATTGATTGATTCCGATAGCTCTTGATAGCTAATCTTACGCTTTGTTTCAGACTGGATGATAGCGGTCTTATTTTTATGCGCTGAGATATCTCCCAGCACAAATTCGGCCACATTTTTATTGGGTGCGGACACGTCCGGATGTGGGCCACGAAATATCATTTTTATTCTCCCCTTCGACTTAAATATTTGAAATTATTTTTTTCTTCAGTTTATATCATTATTTGAATAGGGCGGTTGGTTTAAAATGTTTGTATCGCCAATTATGATTTTTGAGAGGATTCCCAATGGGTATTGAGATTAATGGAATTGCGCATATTCAGCTTACAGTGAACAGTTCCACCAGTATTCAGTTTTGGCGAGCGCTCTGCGACTTTATGTCGATGAGCACGCTACTTGATCATGATGATATGCACTACAGTATCGGTGGACATACTGGGGTTTTAGTTCGCCTAGCGCCAGAAGAGAAACGGTCAACTAGTTTTGATCAAGATACCATCGGTTTACATCATGTATGCTTTAGGGCGCGTTCTAGAGAGGATGTTGAGGCAGTGTATGAGTACATCGGCTCATTAGCAGACGGCCGTATCGTGCATCCCCCAGAAGAGGGTGGGCGATTTGCCCCAGGCTATTACTCGGTTTTATTTGAGGATCCAGACGGAATTCGGATTGAAGTTAATTTCGTTCCTGGGAAGGGACATTTTGGGGATAACGGACGGTTAGGAAAAGATGGTAGCGGACCTGCAAATAGCTACGGTGATGATGGTTTGACCAATAAATAATTTTCAAAAGTAGGTCTAAATATATTTTTATGAAATAAAAGGAAGGTAAGTATGAATAGTATAACTTTAGAGCACGCACAGGCTTGCCTTAATGTTGCGATTGAGAAAGCTAACAAAGAATTCAAGCGACCGATTTGTGTTTCTGTTTGTGATTCATATGGATATCAGGTAGCGTTTTTCCGTATGGATAAAGCGCCGATTCGCAGTATTGCGATTTCGCAGCAAAAAGCACATACGGCAACCCGAATGGGGATGTCAACCGATGCTTTTTTAGATCGCCTCAATACCGACAACATTGATATTCGATATTTTTGCGATCCACTCATGACTGCTCTTCCGGGAGGCAACTTACTGATGTCCAAAGGTGGAGAGGTGCTTGGCGCGATCGGAGTTAGTGGTTTAAAGCCCATTGAGGACCAAGTAATTACTGAGACGGTTTCAGCGTACTTTGCGGAGCTCGGAGCGTAATTATCAATTACATACATCGGTAAATTACTAATCCAGTGGATGAACACGACGTCGTAAGCAACAGTAATTGGTTACCCAAGATCGGTTGGGTGGTTGGTATATTGTTTTTTTTGATAATGCTGCAATTGCCGTCACCTGAAGGCTTAAGTCGTGACGCTTGGTGTGTTGCGGCGTTGTCTCTCTTGATGGCGACTTTTTGGATCACTGAGGCAATACCATTACCTGCTACAGCGCTTTTGCCTATTCCTTTAGTCCCTTTGTTAGGGTTGTCCACAGTCCAAGAGACTGTTGTCTCATACTCACATCCAATTATCTTCCTGTTTATGGGCGGCTTCATCGTGGCATTAGCGATGGAGCGATGGAAGTTACACCAACGAATCGCACTTCTTGTTCTGCGTTTCAGTGGCGATCGCCCTGCATTTTTGATCGGAGGATTCATGACGGTCAGTGCATTTTTAAGTATGTGGGTTTCGAATACTGCGACAACTTTAATGATGTTACCGATAGCTGTTTCAGTAGTAGCCACCATTAAATCGGGCCAAATTGGTAATGCCCAGGTTGAGTCTATTTTGCCAAAAGCATTAATGCTTTCATTGGCTTATGGAGCTTCCGCGGGAGGAATGGCAACTTTGGTTGGGACTCCTCCAAATGCATTTTTTGCGGGTTTCGTAAAAGAGACCTATGGTATTGAGGTGGGTTTTCTAGATTGGATGGCTGTGGGTTTGCCCATCTCAATTTTAATGCTGATCATGATTTGGCTGATGTTAACCAAAATAATTTTTAATGTCGGAAAGGATCCGATAATAGGCGTTAGGACGGTTATTGATAAACAACTCAAGACCCAAGGCAAATTATCTCGAGGAGAGATACTCGTGGGTGGTGTTTTCCTAACATTGGCCGCTCTGTGGATATTGCGTCCTTGGATTAACGCTGTGTTTCCTGCCTTGCAGTTGTCAGATACTGTAATTGGTATGACAATTGGGTTATCGACGTTTCTAATTCCTGTTGATTGGAGAAAAGGTGTTTTCCTGATGGACTGGGAGTGGGGTAAGAAAATCCCTTTTGGTATTTTGCTTTTGTTTGGCGGTGGCTTGACCCTAGCTTCTTTAATCCAAAAATCGGGGCTTTCTATATGGATCGGTCAACAGCTAGGCGGTTTGTCTGTATTCCCAACTATAGTTATCGTTTTAGTGATGGTGTTGCTCGTGATATTCATCACAGAGCTAACATCTAACACGGCGACTACAGCGACATTTTTGCCTATTGCTGGCGCGCTAGCCATTACGCTGGGCGAGCATCCTTTGGTGCTAGTTATCCCGGCGACACTTGCAGTGAGCTGTGCCTTTATGCTGCCTGTGGCTACTCCGCCAAATGCAATTGTATTTTCCTCCGGTTATTTATCCCAAAGAGACATGACGAGAGTTGGATTTGGTCTGAATATCATTGGCGTGATGTTTGTCACGCTAATAGCTTATACCGTGATGATGTGGGTGTTTGGTGTTGACCCTGGCGTCGCACCCAAATAGCGGTTGAGATTACTCAATCTCGATTGCCTAGATCCAGAGCTACTCGAAATCCTAGGTCAATATGTTTTGTCCCAAGGTACTTGTAGCGCTCAGCCGTTCTCAGGTAGTAAGGCTGATTGGTAAGCCAAGAGCCACCTCTGTATGCGCGTTGATCACAGTCTCCATCCGTGAACGGTTGTCCGTTAATAGATGCCCGGCTATGCCGCCAATTCGGATTCAAGCAGTCCTCCACCCACTCCCATACGTTTCCCAACATGTCATAGACACCGAATGAATTCGGTTTATACGACCCAACCTTTGCTAAACTTGGCTCGCCATCAGAGCAGGGTAGCGTACGCCAACCGAATTCGTATTCGCGCTCTGCTGTTTCATCGTAACCATTACCAAATTCGCATGTCTTTGTCGGTGGAATGCCAAAATATCTGGCTCGTTTAGTCCCGGATTGAGCCACGTATTCCCATTCGGCCTCAGATGGCAAACGATACGGTTTTCCAGTTATGCTTTTTAACCATTGGATGTAAGACTGGGTATCTTCCCAAGAAACATTCATTACGGGCCGATCACCCCTTCCGTAGCCTTCGTCATCAATAGTGCGACATACTTGATCTTTGGCGCAAAGATCCCACTGTGTGAATGTGACTTCGAATTGACTGATACTGAAGGGTTCTTCGAAGACAATATCTAGAATATATCCTTCGTTATATGGACTCCCAAATTCGTTAGGTGGAGAACCAAAACCATATGAACCGGCTGGAATAATAATCATACTGGGGCACGTTTCACAGTCTTGGAAAACGGTACCTTTTTGAGATTGCGCCAGAGCCTGTGAATTACAGAGAAAAACAAGCGTGCTAATTGTTAACGATAATCGCATTGATTTTGAGAAAAGGCTAAGGATACAAAGTTAATGCTATTCGAAAGCCCAGATCGATTTCTCGTGCTTCCAAGTATTTATAGCGATCAGGTATCTGAAGATACTTAGGCGGGTGGCTCAGCCAAGATCCGCCTCGGTAAGCACGATGAGTGCAGCGGCCATCAACTCGAGCTGACGCGTCTGTAGGGGCGCTTCGCCACATAATTGCTTGACAATCTTCGGTCCATTCCCAGACATTACCAAGTGTATCGTATAGGCCGAAATGGTTGGGTTCAAAAGAGCCAATTGGAGCTGAAAATCCATGACGATCATTACAAGGCAGTACTTCTAATCCGTAGTCCAGGACTTCTTCTGCGGTGTAATCGTAAACATTTCCAAATCGACAGACTTTTTGTCGGTCGATACCAAAAAATCTTGCTCGACTAATGCCGCCCGTGGCCACATACTCCCATTCAGCTTCCGTCAGAAGTCTGTAAGGCCTTTTTGTTTTTTTAGATAACCACTTAGTGTATTGGAATGCTTCTTTCCAAGATATATTCACTACAGGATGAGTGCTGTCGCTCCATTCATCTTTTTTTGCTTCGGGACATTGCTTATCGATAACACAGGCATCCCACTCTTTATATGTGATTTCAAATTTACCGGAAGCGAAGTGTTTTGGTATGTGAACCGGTCGCAATTCCCCTTCTGTGTAAGGCCGCCCTTGGTCGACAGGAGGCCCACCCATGCTGAATGAGCCCGAGGGAACAACAATCATAACTGGGCAGTTTGCGCAGTCTTGAAATTCATCTCCAGGAAGATACTCGCCTTCAGATAGAGCAGTACCGATCAATTGTGACCAGAATATAAGTATTAGGCTAAGTATCATTTTGTAATTGAACACGAATAACGTATGGGCATATTTTTTTGTCGAGGTATATTATTCCAATTATCAATTAATATCTCATTTAAGGAAACCATAATATGCTGCATGTTATTGCTGTAATTAAGGCTAAAGCGGGTAAAAGAGATGCTATTCTTTCTGCGGCTAAAAATAACCTATCGAGTGTTCGCGCCGAGGACGGATGTATCGAATATGGTTTAGTTGTTGACGCTGATTTCGGTTTTTTTCAAACTGAAATGGGACCAGATACATTCTTGGTAATTGAAAAGTGGCGAGATTCGACAGCATTGAAAGCACATGCATCTGCGCCGCATATGATAAGTTACGGCCAACAGATCAAGGATTGGATAGAGTCTAGGACCATTCATGTTTTAGATCCTGTGATTTAATTTATCCAGATTATGATGTATTTCGCTTATGGGTCCAATTTGGATGACAAAGACTGGGCGCGCTTTTGTGACAAGCATTCAATCCCAGCAGACTGTATCTCACCAATTGGACCAGCTTTTTTGCCTGATCATGAGCTTATATTTAATGTTTATTCATCTACCCGCGGTGGTGGTGCTTTAAATATCAAAGAGCGATTGGGTAGTTATGTTTCTGGGGCTTTATTTGAGGTGGAAGATTTAGGTTGGCGAACTCTAGACATGAAAGAAGGGGTTGCAGAGAGGATCTACCGAAGAATAGATAAATCTGTAATAGTTCCCAACGGTTCGACCATTAATGCAGTTACGTATGAAGTGTTACCGGAAAGTCAAAGTGATTTTATAGCTCCGACCGCCGTATATATCGAAGCGGTGCGGCGAGGATTACGCCGTTTTAATTTGTCTAATACGCGCTTAAATGCAGCTGCAACTGACCAGCGGTTACCTGATGCCGCAACTGGTATTTTCACCTATGGAACGCTGATGAGTGGAGAGTGTCGTCACTCAAAAGTAGAGTCTTTGCATTTCATTCATCAAACGGACGCTTCAGCCCTGGGTCTACTGTATGCGTCGGCTTTTGATTATCCGATGATGGATATTTCAGAGAATAAAACACCTAAAAGCATTATAGGTGAATTATTCTACTTTTCAGACTTGTCTCAAGCGATTGCTGAGCTCGATCAAGTGGAGGGATTTTCCGGTTTCGGCGTCAGCCATAATGAATATGATCGCACGTTGATACATGTGACGCCTCGACATGAGGCGCCGACACTGTCTTGGTGTTATGTTGCTCGGGACCTATCTTCCGCAACTAAGGAAATAATGTCAGGATCTTGGAAGCAATATAAAAGTGGTTTTTGAGTGAGGTATCAATAACGTTTCTCATGTGATTTGATTGACTATGCCGCCTTCGACCCTGAGGGTCGCACCGGTAGTAAGCGCTGATAAAGGACTGCTAAGGTATACGGCAAGCGGGGCGACCTCTGCAGCTTCGGCGAATCTTCTGGTAATTGATGTGGGGCGAAACTTTTCAAAAAATTCCTGCTCGAGTTGCTCTAGGCTGATTCCCCAATCGTCAGCGCGCTCTCTTCTTTGTCGTTCTGTTGTATCAGTTCTGGTCGGGCCAGGCAGTAGTGCATTCACTGTTACACCAGTACCGCTGAGGGACATTGCTAGGCCACGAGAAATACTTAATTGAGCGCTTTTGCTAAAGCCGTAGTGAATCATCTCTGGTGGAATCATTAGACCAGACTCACTAGAGACAAAAATCACTCGCCCCCATTCCTTAGTAACCATTTTGGGAATATAAAATCGCGCAAAACGTACTCCGCTCATCACATTTACTTCGAAAAAATGAGTCCAATCTGAATCCTCAATCTCAAAGAAAGTTTTGCGCTCATATATTCCAAGATTGTTGATGAGAATATCCACTTCAGGTTCGGCGTCGAATACTTTTTGGCACCCTACTATAGTTGCACAGTCTGCACTTATTCCGGTTGGTTTGGTTTTAGAGTTAATACGTTTTAATTTACCTATTGCAGTATCTACTGATTCTTGGTGCCTACCCGTTATAATAACGTCGGCACCTTCCTTTACCAAAGCCTCGGCAATAGCGTAACCAATTCCGTAAGTTGAACCGGTGATTAAAGCTTTTTTCCCGCTTAGTTGCATATCCATATTGCGAGCCCCCTTCAAATATAATTGGTTCTTTATCGTACACTAACGCAATATTTGCGAAATGCTTTATGTTGAGGGTCGTCTGCGCTGAACGCAGGGCCGAATGTGCTGAATTCGTTAAAAAATGCTAGGAAGTACATAAAAGGTAAGTTGATGAAAGAGAGAGTTTTTGTAACAGCGAGTGCGGATTTCGAAGCCGCATGTCAAATTGGTATATTTCCAGAATCCCATCGCGCCCGAGCGTTGCATGGCCACAGTTATAAGGCCTCTATTCGATTAGCTATCGATGACTCTGAGAACGATAACTTCGATCAGTTAGAGGTAACACGTGAACTCTTGCAGGATACCTGTGGTCTGCTCGATTACAGTTACTTAAACGAAATTATTGATGTTCCTACAGATGAAAATATAGCGAGATATATCAAAGAACAAACTGGTTTATCAAATATCAACGTTATCGGTTTGACAAGTCAGTCCAACGAGGGCGTTCATCTGGATGAGTTTGGTGCTGCACATGTTTGGAGAAGATTTCGTTTTGAGTCAGCACACCGCCTCCCAAACGTACCTAGTGGTCATAAGTGTGGGCGTATGCACGGACACGGATTTGAAGTGATATTACATACTCAGACTGATTTGCGGCAGTCTCATTTGGGTGTCGATTATGATGAGATACAAAAACACTGGGAGGAACTGCATCAACTGCTGCATCATAATTGCTTGAATGATATTTCGGGGCTTGAAAATCCGACCAGTGAAATGATTTCGTTTTGGATATGGAG
>Ga0182046_1463611_pt1 | contig 9793 bp, 9 predicted proteins | sample 011ome_13_FD_127755 | JGI IMG/M metagenome (GOLD analysis project Ga0182046, IMG submission 127755) | Metatranscriptome of coastal salt marsh microbial communities from the Groves Creek Marsh, Georgia, USA - 011505AT metaT (Metagenome... | ecosystem: Environmental > Aquatic > Marine > Intertidal... | reverse complement strand
GCCACGACGAGGACTGTTAGGCCCCAGTCATCTACTTACCGCTGAAATTTGCTGCTCGCTTCTCTTTGAAGGCGATAGCGGCTTCCTTTGCATCCGCTGACGTTTTAAGCAGTGCAAACAGATCCATTTCCAGCTCAAGGCCTTTCTTAAGCTCAAGATCAGGGGCGGCTCGAACGGCTCGCTTTACATAGCGTGTAGCCACGGGCGGGCGTCGAGCAATGAGAACGGACAAGGCCTCAACCTCCCGCAAATGCGATTCCGCCGAAGTAGCCACGCGCGTCACCAGGCCCATAGCCATTGCTTGATCGGCGCCAATCCGCTCACCGGTGAGCATAAAGTCCATGGCGCGCCCCATGCCGACCAGACGTGTTAGCCGCTGCGTACCACCACCACCAGGTATCAAGCCAAGACCCGTTTCAGGAAGGCTCATCACAGTATTAGGTGAAGCAAACCGAAGGTCACAGGCCAAAGCCAACTCCAGTCCCCCGCCCATAGTGTAACCGTGAATGGCCGCAATCACTGGTTTTTGTACCCCATCCAAGCTTTCGATCCAGCGATTTCCTTCCATCCGCCGCCGCACTTCTATCGATGTTTCAGCGCCTCGCTGTTCCTTGATGTCCGCACCAGCGCAGAAGCCGCGTTCCCCGTCGCCTCGAATCACAATAACACCGATGGTATCGTCTGCATCCAGTGCTCGCAGCGCCTCTGGAACCCCGAAACGGATCTCATCATTTATGGCGTTTATCTGTCCTGGGCGAGTCAGCACAATCCAGCCAACACCATCTGCGGAGGCTACGCTGACAGAGGCATTGACCACCTCATTCATCATGGAGCTCCTCAAACTCAAACATCTGGCCGCGCAGCTGCGATGGATCAACTTTCAACAATGCTCTACCGTCAACCGCCTCAGAGCTTTCCACCCACGTATACTTCACCCCCCGCTTGCTCAAGTCATCAGCTTTCGCCCGCAAGTCGTTGACCCCAATACGAATGTAATAAAGTCCTGGCCCCCAGTTGTTAAGATAATGGCCAGCATCAGAATCCCAGAACGTCGGCTGAATCAAGTCCAGGCTGGCACTACCCACGCAATTGAATCCCATGCGCGCGCGACGGTAACCTTCACTGTTGAGCTGATCGAGCGAAGCGGGCTCCCAGTCTAAGTTGGTGGAAAGACGCCAGAGCACGTCGTCCAAATTTCGTACCAGAAATCCTCTGGAAGTGATTCGCACCATATCTCCCGGTTTGGCATCGCGTGGTTGCGTCACTTTTGGTAGAAAAATTTCCGCCGGCATCTGCAAAGGCTCTGTACCCATAATCTCAATGCATAAACCACCATCGACCTCGGGAGAATAAACAGGTTTCTCAGGCGTCGTACCCAGCCAAAGTCGATCGAAAGGCATCTCTGCCGTGCGTTGCGCCATACGGAAGGGTAGTTCACGGCGCATCAGCTTATCGATCAGAGCGCTAAACTGCGGCATACGCAGTGTAATCACGACAGCGTGAGTCAACATCGGGCGATGGCGACCTTGGTAATCTTTCAAGCTCTCGAGAAAATCGTGAAAGAACGGGTCTCCCGGGTTGGGTTTGTCCAGGTGCCACTGCGGTTCCACGCGAGTCGGCGCGACCGCGAGAGATTTATGCACACGCAAAAAGTGCGCAATGTAGGGGTGATTATCGAACGCTTGACGCCACCGCTCGTGCTTATGTATGCCGAGCTTTTCATGCAACAGATCCGCCATACCATCTGGATCTTCCAACATCATGTCAGCACTCATCAACAAATCGAACATAGTTTTCTCCAATCTCTCACTGTCGCTGTTTGGGATCTTTATTCATCGTACTCATTAACTCTGCTTGTCATCGAGCCGTTCTCTAGCCGCTTGAATGAAGTCTCTCTTAAGCGTCGGAAAGTAGGCAATCTGGCCGCCCATGCCACCAGCAATATCGATCGAGGCCGCGCTTATAAAACCGGCGTAGTCGCTCGCAAGGAAAAGCACCATGCCCGTAACGTCCTCCGGTTTGCCAAATCGCCCGACGGGGACGACTTTCAACACCATTTCATCGAACTCCTCGCGGCTCACGTTAGCCGGCATCTCCTTGAAATGCCGGTCCCACTGGCCTGTGTCGATCCAACCCATATTCAGGCTGTTTACCAGAATGCCGTCTGCGGCGAGATTCATCCCCAGCGACTTCGATAGTGCCACACAGGAGGCTCTATTAATAACGGAGGGAATGCCTTCGGGAGTCGGTATTGAGCCCGCCAGCGCATTAATTTCGATAATGCGGCCCCAGCGTTGCTTTCGCATATGGGGAACAACGGCCTGCGTAAATCGAAAATGGCCCATTTGCAAGATGTTTGCGTGTTCAAGTATATCTTCTGGGCTAAGGTTATCGATATTCCCACTTCGACCCTGACCGGCATTGTTGACCAGCACGTCCACGCCACCCCAAGCCGCTACCACATCTCCGACGAATCGGTTCACAGCGTCGGTATTGGTCACGTCTACAGACTCCGCGATGACCAGAGCGCCCTGCTCCGTCATTTCGGCGCGCGCAGACTCGATAGCCACTTCGCCGCGCGCACAAATAGCCACGCGCGCACCCTCCTGAGCAAAGGCGCTGGCAATAGCCTTGCCAATGCCTCGAGAGGCTCCGGTCACGATTACACGCTTGTCACTTAGATCAATCTGCATCTTTCGCCTCCTGATGTTCCCCAACACGCGGTTGTACGAGCTCTTGGACGCGTTTCACTCTCACGGAACACGAACCTAGCATCGCTCGATCAGAGTTGCCGTGCCCATACCTCCGGCACAGCAGATAGCTTGCAAAGCGTAGCGCCCGCCGCGGCGTTCCAGCTCATTAAGCATCGAAGTCATGATGCGAGCACCGCTGGCACCAAGTGGGTGCCCCAGTGCTATCGCCCCACCGTTGACGTTCAACTTATTACTATCAACGCCCAGCTCCGTCTGCCAGACCAAGGGTACCGGGGCAAAGGCTTCATTGACCTCAAAAAGATCAATGTCGTTCACTGCTAGATCTGCTTGCCGTAATACCTTTCGGGTAGATGCAATGGGGCCGGTGAGCATCAACGTCGGATCAGACCCTACCGTAGTGAAGCTCACCACTCGTGCCCGCGGTCGCAACTTGTAACGCTTGCATGCCTCGCGTGAAGCAAGTAACAGCGCAGCGGCACCGTCAGAGATCTGGGAGGCATTACCGGCGGTAATACGGCCCTCTTCTCGAAAACTCGACTTCAGCGTCGCCAACTTTTCTAAGGTGCTACCTGCACGGATGGTCTCGTCAGCTATGAGGACATCTGGCGAATCCTCCTGCCAGTGTTTTTCCTGGAGCTGCGATACGGGTATAGGAATAATCTCGTTTTTAAAAAAACCCTGTCGCGCTGCTTGTGCAGCGCGCTCGTGACTGCGCACAGCAAACTCGTCCAGCTGGATGCGAGATAGTTGCCACTTATCTACCAGTCGCTCTGCCGCTTCACCTTGCCCGATCAAATCATAGCGCGCTTGCGCTAACCAACCGAACGGCTCGCCGTGAACATCACGATTGCCCCCCATGCGCACGCGGCTCATATTCTCTGCGCCGCCAGCCACGACCAGAGAAGCTGCGTTGGAGGCAATCATGCCCGCGGCCACGTGTACAGCGACTTCGCCAGAGCCACACTTTCGGTCAATGGTTAAGCCAGGAACATCCTGCGGAAAGCCGGCACCCAGCAGGGCTGTGCGGGCAATATTAGCGGACTGTTCGCCTACCTGGGTGACGCACCCGAAAATCACGTCATCCACGGCCTGTGCCAGTAGCATATTGCGCTCCAACAAGGCATTCAGAATATGCGACGCGATGTGATCAGCACGGACACTGGCAAGACCACCGCGGTAGCGACCGACCGGCGAGCGCACCGCATCAACAATAAACACGTCCGTCACAGGTTACTGCCCTTCAAACCAGAACCAGGCACCGCTTTGCCGCTCTCGTCATAGAGATAAACACCCTGCCCCACTTTTCGCCCCAGACGTCCGGCTGCTACCATTTTTGTAATCAGCGGACACGGACGAAATTTTTCGCCGAGCGTGGAATGGAGGTACTTGAGCACGGCAAGACGGGTATCCCAGCCCGTTAAGTCACCCAATTCCAGAGGGCCCATGGGATGATTGAATCCCATACGCAATGCGGTATCGATATCCTCAGCGCAGGCCGTGCCTTCCTGTAACATCCACATGGCCTCGTTGCCGAGCATCGCAGACATGCGGCTAGTCGTCAGCCCGGGAGACTCATTTACCAAAATGGATGTCTTATTGATCGCCCTGCACCAGTCGCGAGCCGCAGCAACCGTTGGCTCATTCGTGGCGATACCCAAAACCAACTCTACCAGCTTCATCTTGTGAACCGGATTAAAGAAATGCATGCCTATCACACGCCCTGGGTTATCCACAACGCTTGCAATTTCTGTGACGCTCAGCGCAGATGTGTTCGTGGCAAGTATCGCGTCGTTGCCGAGCAAATCAGCCGCCTGCTTCACCACCATTTGCTTCACATTAAGGTTCTCCGATACGGTTTCCACCAGCAAGCTGGCATGTTCAGTAGCATCAGAGAGTGTAGTGCTTGTGCTTAAACGCGATTTCGCATCGGTGGCATCTGCTGCCGCCATCTTGCCCATTCTGACGCCAGCATCGAGGATATCGTCGATGCCGCTGCGCGCCAACGCAAGCGCTCGCTCATTGGTGTCTACGAGCAAGGTCTTATAACCGCTACTGACAAAGGCGTGAGCGATTCCCGTTCCCATTAGTCCGGAGCCGACAACTACCACACTGGCGTTTTTATCAATCATCGTATTGCCAACCTACTCACGTTTGTTTTTCGGATACTCGATTACGCTGTGAACCGATTCCTTCAATAGTGGCTTCCACCAGCTCATTAGGATTGAGAAATTTGCCGGTGCCCTGCCCCACGCCCTCAGGGGACCCGGTAAATAGGATGTCACCGGGCGCAAAGCTGGAGCGTTGTTCAACAAAACGGAGCAGCTCCGGTACACCCCAAGTCATGTCGGCGGTACTGCCATCCTGGCGAACCTCACCGTCTACAGCTAGCGTCAATCTGACCAGAGGTGTGCCCGCAGGAAATTCATCACGCGTCACTACCCAAGGGCCGACGCCGGTGGTCTTATCCTGGCTTTTAGCGGCAAACAAATCCATACCGATACCTTTAGGGCCACTGCGTTGCAAGTCTCGGGCACTGACGTCATTGCCCACCGTGTAACCCAACACACTAGTGATCGGGTCATCCAGGTCAACGGGCGTCATGCCAATACAAACGACCAGTTCGACCTCATGGTCCAGTTCTTCTGTGAGTGGCGGGTAACGAATGGGATCATTGGCACCAATCAGCGCACCGTAAGCCTTTAAAAATGCAACAGGCTGCTGCGGTGCGCTCAGGCCGAAATCCGAAGCCAAATGTTTAGCATAATTCGCACCGGCTACAACGACACGATTGACCGGCTCTACCGGTGGTAACAGGCGCACCTCACTCAACGGCATAGCAGGGCCGTTAGGCTGCAAGACAGCTTCCGCCTCTGCTAAGTTACTAGCGTTGATCGCCCGAGTAAGCGCGGGACCCCACTCGCTAATCGTTCCGCTCACCGTGCGCACCGTCGCTGTGGCCGTATCAACCAAGGCCCAAAAGACGTCCCCTGCTTTTTCACAACGTGCAATTTTCACGGTTAGGCGCTCTTAGCTGGTGATCCGAGTTTTGCCGGATCGAGATGTAACAGCTCACACGCATTTTTCCAGCGAATTTTCTGTAGGGCATCGTCGGACAGCTTCAAACCCTCTGTAAGGTCATGACGCACTGCATCGCTGCCGCCAAAATTTGAGCCGTAGAGCACGCGGTCTGCGCCAATAACATCCACTAAGGCCTGACGCATAGGCAGCTCGTGAAGTTCAACATCGAAATAGAAATTCTTCATGTAATCGCGAAACGGCTTTTTATTATGATAAACATCTAGGTTGGGGTTGGTGTTGGCAAGACGCCCAAGTTGATAAGGCACAAAGCCCCCACCGTGCGTAATGTAGACCTTTAAATCTGGAAAGCGATCGAAAACGCCGCCATTGATCATGTACCAGAAGGCCTTTGTCTCATCATAATTCATTCCGACTATCGAAGTGGTCTCGTAGCGATCAGTATTCGCTTGGTCACCCCACGTAACCGATTGATTGAAGCCATGGACGAACATCGGCAAATCCAAATCACACAGCGCACGCCAGACAGGGTCCATTTCAGGAGAATCAAACTCCAACCCGCCGAAGTTTGATCCGCCCGCACTCAAGCCCTTGGCGCCAAACTCTTTGCAAGCTCTACGAATTTCTTTAGCGGCCTCTTCTGGCACGTTCAAAGGCGCTTGCGCCCAGTACATGAGGCGGCTGGGATCGGCCGAACAGTAGTCCGCGAGCACCTCATTAGCCTTGCGTGAAAACGAGACAGAGAAGTCTTTATCGGTCCAGTACATGTAGCAATGTGAAGGAACGTTGACTACCTGTGCGTTTTGCCCGGCAGCATCCATACCAGCGAGCCGAACCTTCGGGTCGCGCCAGCGCTCCATATATTCACTGACTTCCAAAGTCTTGCCTTCTGCATGCGCTTTACGTAACGCCGCTTTACGTTCAGGCGCTCCCAGCGTCAATATCCAATCGCCAACACGCAACTTGATATCACCATCGGGTTGTAGCTCAAAAGCTGGCCCCCAATAAGGGTGCTGGTTGTAATAATCCGGATGGGGGGCGTGTGCGTGTAAGTCAATAAGCATAATCTGCTTCCTCTGTGAGACCCTCTGGATAGAGACCACAGGGTAGTTTAGTCATTATTGTCGTCGCCTTTTGAGCGCCAAAAACACCCGTTGCGACGTGGCTCAATAATGACCAATTTAAACAGTTTATGCAAATATGTTTAATTTAAAAAAAATTCCAGCCAATATACCACGGTTACTAGTGGGAACCGGACATCTTCATGCCTCACGTATCGCTATACCAGCGGGTCGAGAATTGTAGCCCGGGAGATGTAAACCACCGTCCACGTGAATGGTTTCTCCGGTAACATAGCGCGACATCTCTGAAGCTAGAAACAGGGCAACCGGCCCAATATCTTCTTCGGGATCACCACAGCGGCCTAATGGACGCATTGACGCAGCATGTTCCGCAAAGCCCGGATTTTCCGCGGCAAGCGCGTGAAACGTGGCCCCCATGGCGGTTGGTGCGATACAGTTCGTGGTGATATTGAAGCGCCCCCACTCAACCGCTGCACTTCGGCTTAGACCAACAACCCCCAACTTTCCAGTATTATAGTCCGCATGTAACCAAGCGCCTGTGTCCGCATCGATCGACGTCAAATTGATTATTTTGCCACCGCCACGAGCACGAAAATGAGGCAACGACGCTTGCATTGCCCACCAGGTTGCCTTGACTGTAGAGGTCAGTGTCTGCTCCAGTTGAGCGTCTGTTTTGTCTTCGAGTAAAACGTTTGCTGATGGAACAAACGCATTGTTGACCAGAATATCTAAACCGCCGAATCGGCTGACCGTAACATTGATCGCACTGAGGATGCTCTCCTTATTTAGGACATCCGTTTGAATAAAATGCCCCTGACCACCCAGTTCCCGCAGCTCTGCTGCCACCCTCTGACCGGTTTCTACGTCAATTTCTGCGATAATCACCGTAGCGCCCTCGCGGGCAAACCGACGCGCAATCCCGCGACCAATACCACCTCCAGAACCCGTAATCAAAGCCACTTTGTTTTCCAGCAGACTCATTTCGATACCTCTTTACGATTTTTATTGAACATTTTCAATAATATTGTAAACAATAAACAGACTCTACCCCGCATTGCCACCAAGACAATATCAGGAGCACAGAAGCGAGCATGACTGTTGACTACGACTAACACCGGCATCACACCACGGTGGAACTCGCTTTGGCTCGCATAAAGGTGAACAAAGCAAGCGGATCTGCCATCGGGGTCCCTCTCGCAGCCTATGGCGAGGCCCTATCGCACATTAAGGCAACTAGAGGAAAATTGATAAGTTCGGCGTTCCTAGCACAGCTTGGTCAATCAACACTTCACGGCGCACAAGCTGGAAGCCGCCTTCCACTGCGCGTAACAGATCGTTGCGCTGAGACGGGATAAGATCGAAGAAATCATCGTCGAAGCGGTTGCGTGTCAGTAGTAGATAATTGATCGATGCATATTCATCGGGTTTGTCCGTCTCGAAAACTTGGACATTAGACACAAACCGACGCGTCCGCGACGGAGGGTTTTCGGACCACGCGCTTTTACCGCTGAGACGCATAATTCTACCCATGATAGATGCGTAGTCATCATCCATATGCTGCACGGAACGGATGTAAGACGCCTCGATATCCTGGACGGTGCGGGTCTGGCGCACTGGGACAGTGTACTTCAGATCAGTGGCAAGTGAAGCGCCCCATTCTTGAAGGCGAAGATTATCAAGCAAGAGTGCCTCGGTGTAATAGTGTTGCAGGACCTTGTTGTAAATCTCAGACCCGATACCCACCGAGTTACCCATATGCGCCTCAGGTTTAGTTGTTTCCGTCATGGCTGAATCCTCAATATTATAGTGCACGAATTAGGTATGCATGGCCGCAGATCAGTCGTCAGCCATCATGAGTTCATACCAATACTTCCACCAATGCCACTGGGGATCGTCTTTGGTAAAGCCTTCATTAATAATTCCAGGGCCAGGCCAACCTTCTGGAGCCCCCGTTTCATAGATTGCTTGATACTTCATGCTCTGCTTGCTCGCCTGAAGCCCTTTTGATGCAAGCGTCATGTGCGGCCAAGTATCGGAGTCATCAGCCTCAACCATGCCGGAGGTTCCAAGCAAACGCACGCTTTGCTGGATCATTTGCTCTCTCAGTCTTGGTGGCGTGTCCTTCTCCACAAAAATCCAATTGGTGAACTCCAACTTGTCTGGCCCCTTGGGCACATACGTGTGCAACGCCAGTGAGCCGACTACCGTGCCGTCAGACTGCGGAATATACAGGAACTCAAAAATAACGTTAGGGAACATACCCCCTACTTGGGGGGGCATCCACGACATCACTTGCATCTGCTCGGGCGACAGGTTCTCTGCAAGCTGCTCGACCATATCAGGTGTCATACCTGGAGGCGGCAAAGCGCGTAGCTTTTCTTCAACTGATAAGTCGGAGGCATCCTTACCCGTTAGCTTCTTGATCTTTCTAGCCAGATTGATACAACGGAGCGCGTGACCGTGTGGGGAGCTGACCTCTGCTCCATACATTTCCTCAGTTAACTCGCTACCCTGCGTTTTACCTGAGTCGGCCTTGTAGTTACCCACCTCTCCTAGCCATCGATGCAATGTCAATGTATGAAAACCATCGGCGGCAGATTGTTCTCCTGCCGTCTTCCAGTTGCCGCGCACAATGAATCGCTGCGGCGGCCCTGCGACTTCCAGCCCCTTATTAGTTCGGGTGTACAACATGTCGTAATACCATTTGGAATCGCCAAGAAACTCCTCAAATGAGGGTCCATCGTGATTCCACGTCGCCCAAATTAAGCCACCATACAATGCAACGCGCGCTTGCTTCAGGCCCAGCTCGTCCTTACCACGCAATGAGCCGTGCATGCATTGCTCAGCAACAGGAGAACCTAGGAACTCCCAATTGGGCTTAAATGCCCAGCCATGGTAGATACAGGTGTGCACTTGAGTGTTTCCACTTTCGTGAGTAGTTACCTTCATACCTCGGTGCGG
>Ga0182046_1111145_pt1 | contig 9916 bp, 2 predicted proteins | sample 011ome_13_FD_127755 | JGI IMG/M metagenome (GOLD analysis project Ga0182046, IMG submission 127755) | Metatranscriptome of coastal salt marsh microbial communities from the Groves Creek Marsh, Georgia, USA - 011505AT metaT (Metagenome... | ecosystem: Environmental > Aquatic > Marine > Intertidal... | reverse complement strand
GAGAGAGAGAGAGAGAAAAGAGAGAAAAGAGAGAAAAGAGTGAAGAAGTCTTTCAAACAAAGAAGAAAAAAAGCAAAAGGAAAAGAGAAAAAAATCGATCGAGAGAAAAGGCGAGAGCGTTTTTAACAACAAACAACAACAAACAACAACACCAGATGGTGTTTTCTCTTCTTCATTCATTCTGTTTTGACGGCGCTTTTCGCGCTGCGCTTTGAATATCTCACCTCACGACGACGCAGACGAAGAAGATGGCACCACCCGGACGGAAACAACAACAGAACAATACTCGGTCGGCGTTGTCGGAACAACTCTCGAAGCTCGCGTCTGCGTTCCCGCGAGAAAATACCAGAGCTCTGAAAGGAGGCAAAGCGTCGATACTTCACACGGCGAGAGATGCGGCGGACGTTCGATTGGAAGAGATTCAAGAGAGAGCGCAAAAAGCGTTCGAGAACGTGAGGAGAAGAGATGGACGGTTCGACGCGTTCGGGAGTAAACTGTTTTATACCGCGAACACGAACGGCGTTGGGATGTTTGGAGGTGACGCAGAAGGTGAAGCGTTGGAAGGGTATCAAAAGCAAAATCATCGAGAAAAACTGGACGCGAAAGAGAACGAGAAGCTGAATAAAATCATCAGGCAGTTCCTGAGGCTGTTCGCGTCCACGTGCGGGAAGATTTTTGGCGGCGACGAGGACGAAGCGACGGCGAAGGACGAGACGTTGAGAGAAGAAGCGGCGGACGGCGCGCATATTTTTGAATATCTCATACGGAGGTTTAAAGTTAACGTGTATAACGTGGACGACGTCATCGCGTCTTTGTTGCCGTATCACGGAACCAATCAGTTCGTGAAGGTGGTGCAAACGTGCAATTTCGAAAACGCGAAGAAGTTCGAGTGGATGCGAGGGGTGAAGGAAAGCGGCGCCAAGGTGCCGAGAGAGTACTTGGCGAAACGTGTGGCGAAAGACAAGGCGTTTTTAACCTACATTTGCGATAGCGCGGTGGAATGCTGCAACGGCCAAAGTAATAACGATTTTAACGCGACGAACGGTACGACTTCCGCGAGTTCGGTGAGTCATTCGTTTTACGTCGTTTTAATGATTGAAAGTCTCGATTGGATGAAACGCATTGAAAGCGCGCATTTGCAAAGATTTTTGACGTATTTAGAGCCTGGATTGCATCAAAAAGCCTCGTCTGAACACTACGCGGGGTGTTTGATGCTCATCGCGGCGTTATGCGCGAAGACGACGTTCACGGAGGCATTTTCGGTGGCGCTTTTAGAAGGCGTTTCAAAAGGTGCTCGAGCGCCGCTCGTTCGAGAGGCTATGCAAACGTTACTGGTGTTGTGTTCGAGTCAAAAAATCGAGACTATACCGGACCGGACGTTTAAGCATTTCGTAAAAATCGACAACGCGAGTTCTCACGTCGCGGAAATATGTGATAAGTATGGAACCGCGAGCGATTGTTTGGTGAATCCGTTGTTGGAAGCGCTCGGAAAGTTTTGCGGGACGCACGAAAATTACGAAAAGACTCTCATGGAAGCCTTGGAGAAGATTGAACTGACGGAACCGAGAGCGAAAAAGTTAGTTTGTAGTTTAGCGAGGAGCGATAAATCGGACGAAGTGAAAAGAAAGAGCATCGAAAGAGCGTTGCGTGCGGCGGATCAGAGGTTTCCGAAGAGCACCGCGGAAGCGGTGGATTCGTTTTTGAGAGGTTTGGAACGCAGGAAAGAAAAAAGAGCGCACGACGAGCGACGACGACGATTGCAAGAAAAACAAGAAATCGATGGAAAGGAGAAGAAGAAGAAGAAAGTAAATAACGGTAGCAGTAGTTCGGAGGAGAGCGACGAAGAGGAGGAAGACGATGAAGACGACGATGAAGACGATGACAAAACGAACGCCGAGGAAGATCGAATGATGATTGACGAAGAGACGAGGAAAAAAGAAGAGGAAAAGTTGAAAGAGGAAGAAGAACAGTTACGACTCGATTTTGAATCCGCATCTTTCCTCCGCGAGGCTTTAGCTGGTTCGGCCTCGGGGCCTATTGAGAACAAGAAGCTCGGCAATCGATCGTTGGCGGCTGCGTTAGATCATCCCACTGCGTCGATTCGAGAGAACGCGACGCAACGTCTGATTGACCTTCACGTCGAGTTCATCGAAAAGAAGGCAAAAGACAAAGACAACACTCTTCTTCCGCCACCAGGTCTGGAGAAGGGCGGTTTCCTAGCCGACGCGCTGTGCCGTCGATGCTCCGATGACGATCCAACTGTCGCCGCGTTGGCACTCGGCACTCCGTCTTTGAGCATGCTGACGAAAAACCGAACGTCGCTTTTCGAAGCTATCTCGCATCGATTAGAAACTGCGAGAGAGTTGAGCTCGAGATCGAACGAGCGAGATGCCAATAAAGTCGCGGACATTGAACGCAGAGTATGTAAGAAGGCATACGCGACACTTTTGAGGCAAATGTCAGGCGACAGAATAGACGACGACGACGACGACGACGACGACGAGTTAAGAACATTGCGCGATAAAGCCGCCGCTTTGGCATGTTACGGCGCAGTTTCTGCGTCGCACTCCCGCGCGGTCGCTCGATCTGTCGTAAAAGACGCCTCCAGGTGTAAGCACCCGATTTTACTTGGTTTTACGGACGAGAAGAGAGCTATCGAGCAAGCCTTCTCCTCCGCGGAAGACAGCAAGAGTAGCGGATCTAAGAAGGATGTGCGACACGAAGGCGATGCGAGAATAGCAGCGAGTGTCGTGCACGCTATTGGTTACGGATTCAATCAAGCCGCAAAGAAACCACCCGCGATAGGAGAGTTTGATATCGAATTGTGGGTTCGCGAATCGTACCGCGACGCGGACGGCGCCGGGAAGCTGACGCTTCTTTTATCGCTGAAAGCCGCCTTGGCAGAGTGTAATTCGTCTCCAATGGAAGATATCATACGCAAGAGCATCTGGACGGTATTGAAAGACGACTGGGAACAAGGATGTCTCGGATTTGGTGGTAAGTTTCGGTCCCATCACGACGAAAGACTCAAGGATGGTAAAATTCCAATCGAGTGTTGGCTCTCTCTCAGCGAAGCATCTAGTGCTCTGCCTTGGATTTCACCAGTCTCTAGAGACATTGCGAAAGATTTGTTCTCCAAAATCACAAAGAGAGATGCAAAAAGTAACGTCGCTGAAACTATTTTGATTGAGTCGTTTGATATGCTCGCCGGGAGCGAAAGTGAACAAACAAACGAATCCTTCGAAATGATAGTGCAAGATTTGTTGCGCAAGTGTTTAGATGCGTCAAGCCGACGAGGCGTTGATTCAGCGAGGTTCCTCGCCTCCAGAATAATCGCGGAGGACGGTACGAACGAACAAACTTTCGCATCGAGCACGCGAGGTAAGATTGTCGCTTTAGAGATGATTCAATCCGAAATCGAGGACGTGAAGGATTCCGACGAAATCGTAACAGCGCTCTTAGTCGCTTGTGCAAGCTCGGTGTCGTCTATTCGTCGGGCTGCAGCAGACGCGCTATACTGCGCACCAACGACGAGTGAATTTGCGCCTTTTGCTGCCGCTGCGAAAGCCAGAGCGCAAATCACCATCGATGGAGCGAGCGCTGTGAGGACGGCGATGCGAAGCGTACAAGTTTTAGTTGAAGATACGAAACGCTTGTTGAAGCCAATAACGGCGGTGAAAGTAGACGACCTTTTTAGAAGAGGAGAAGGTGATAGATCTACTAACGCGCAGTCGTCTACGTTTTGTCTGATGAATCCGCACGCCGCCCGAGTTCTTTTGTTCATTCTAAGAGGCGTTGGGGACGACCAAGTAAAGGCGGTTGAAATTGCTCGAGCGCTTGAACGCGCCACTTCTTTTGATGCCGACGAGACTGCACCCGATCAACTTGAAATTGCCGCGTTTGCTATCGAAGCAGTTCGATGTTTCGTTGGAGAAAAGCTCGCTTCTTCGGCGGAAGTGACGTCCGGTAAGTTTGCTTTCGACTCGTTTTTGAACGCCATGAAGTCTCAAATTTCGGTTTCCGTGCGCATCGCCTGTTTTGAGCAAATAGCGAGCGGGAGCTATCCGCTCATGAAAATACCACCAACTTCGCGCGCAAAGGTTTTGGACGTTTTGTTCCACGCGAATAAAAGCGACGGCGATAAGACCGCGCGTGGCGCTGCGAGAGCTGCAATCGCGTCGGTCCCCTTGGATTGTAAAGATGCCGTAGTCGCCATTACCGGAGCGTGTAAATTTGGAGATAAGGATATCGTCGTTGGTCTCACGAAAGGTGATTCGTTAGCGAACGCGGTCGCGGCTATGGAAGTGTTTTCTTGGCGTTCCGATACAGCAGTCAATCGCGATGCGTTGATTCACCCTTGCCAAAATCTCTGCAGAGCCCTCTTTGCGCAAAACGAAATCGACGTCGAGGAAGACGCTCGTCGCCAAGCTCTCAAAGAACAAAACGCGGCAAACAATTCCAAAAAGAAAAAGAAACGCTTCTACGGCGCGGAAGATAATTCATCGTCGTCGTCGAGCGATGATAATAGCGATGGCGATGAAAGAATGAGCGAAAGTGATGACGACGATAACAACAAGAATGATTCCGAAACGAAAAAGCTCAACGAACAAATCGCTGAGCGTTCGTACGCGTTGACGTTAAGTTTGCAAACTTTAACAAAGTTAGCTGAGCTTTGTGGTCAGACCGTCAATAGTTGGGACATCGATCTCATTTGTGTTTCTGCGTCTAAAGCTTCTGAAGGGAGTTCTCGCGCGGCAGCTCTAGAGCTTCTCTCGGAGATGGCAAAGATCAAGCCAGAAATGGTTGTGAAGAAAGTTGTGGACGTTGCCACGACGCTCTCGAGAATTGCCGGCGAAAACGACGACGTTACGTTACAGAGAGCTTTAGAAAATGCTTTGAAATCTGTCGTACCCGTGTGGCTTTCCTCAGGTAAAGCTGACGTGAAGGAAGTCATTTGGACAATCGTAGAGGCGTCGACGAGAGCGCCGGAACGAAGACGCGCGCCATTGTGTGCCGCGCTCATTCGCGCCTGTCCTGAAGGCTCGAAAGGTTTGTCTGAGTTGATTTTACAAGTACTTGAGAATAGAAACAGTTTGGAAAAGTCCGCCGAAGCGCACAAAAAGAAGATGTACGCGATGCTGTATCAAAATGATGCGAAGAAGAAGACGGGTGGGAATTTAGATTTGATGGACCTCGACGATAACAACGCGGATGTTGATGATGATGTTGACGACGAGGACGACGAGCTCGAAGACGAAGAAAACAACAACAAAACAAAGTCGAACACGTGGGTCAAATCTTTGGTTATGACTTTGCTAGGTCACGAGAAACCAGTCAACGCGGTCGTAACGCTGGTAGATGCAATGAAGGTACGACTTTTTTCTCCTTCTTTCTCGTTTTTCGCGCGTGACTTTTTAAACTCGTTCGTTCGTTGCGTATGTTTCGGTGAAGAATTCGTATATGTGTCAGGATTCTGATTTTTCGTGATGAGAACTTCAAACGATCTGCTGCTTTCCTTCTGAGAAATGTACTGTCTACGACGACGATAGAAAACCTCTCTTTCTTCTTTTGTTCCTCTTCCTCTTTTCAAGACGCTCACGTGTACTTCTTTGCCTTTCTTTTTACAACACAACAGATTGCTGCCTCGAGAGGCTCGGAAGTGAGTAGAGGTGTCGTCGTCGTCGCGAACGCCGCGTCGCGATTCATATCAACTCGATCTTTTCTTCTCGCGCAGAAGAAATATAGCGCACATTCTGTGGCAAACTCGAACGTGTTACAAACCGCGTTTTCCTCGTTAGCTGAGAGAGCGTTGACGTTGCTAGATACGAAGGCGTCATGCGCGAGTGGTCCTTCCGCCTCTAAAGCGGGTAGAGATTTATTCTCTGCGTTGGATGCCGTTTTGCACCCAGGCAAGTTTCTTGAAACGTTGACGCCATTGCTATCTTGTGAAGAAACCTCGGTGCGTAAAGCGGCGTTGAATCTCCTCACGGATCGTTTGCAAAACAACGAGAACGCGCTGAGGGATTTGACGATTTCCGTCAAGAAGCAACAGAAAGAATCCAACGAGAGCATTAAGATTGCAGGTTTGAAACTCATCGACGAACTCGCAACTCTTGCCGTCAGAGATGGTACTCCAAACGCTCGTCAAGCGGCTCTTGTCGCGCTTGAAGCCGCAGCCATGCGGTTTGGTCGCGATGAAGACGCCACGCATTACGCGAATGCGTTGGTGAACGCCGCGAAACAGGTTGCAGAAAAATGTTGTTTTGCAAAAGACACGGAAGAGGAAAATGCGCTGAAAGCTATTAATTCGACCACGTCGAACGTGCTCGGTTCAGCCTCTTTGTGTCTCGCGCAAATTGCTCGAGCCACAGGGCCGAAGTTCATCGGCGCGTTGGCGCTCGCCGCGCCGGCAATGACTCGAATCGCCAAACTGGCCACTCAAATATGCTCTAAAAGCGCTGCCGCGAGAAATGGCGAAACACCAGAGAACGCTTTGGTTGTTTTATCAGCAACGCTTTCCGCGATCGACGCGTTTTGTGAAGACCAGCTAGCGAAGTTTATGAGTCCATACCTCTTGGACATTTTGACCGTCGCGACGCATCCGGCGTTGTGCGCAAAGACAGAGACAGACGATGAAGAGGAGGAAGAGGACAGAGACGACGAAGGTGTGTCTGGTAAAAAGAAGAAAAAAAAGAGCAGAGATAGCGTAAAAACAAATCTTACATCTCTCATAGCCGCCAAAGAAGCTGCTGCCGAATTACGCTCGGAACGCTTAGCGACCTCGTTCGAATGCCGTGTGCTCATGCCTCCTCTGGAAGAGTGTTGGGTAACGTTCATTCGTGAGAGCGAATCCGCACGCACGGCAAACGAGGCATTGCGTTCGAGACTGGCATTTTTGGAAGTTTCAAACAAGGTAGCCGATCGTAAGGATGCTACGTCTGCGCACAGAGCTTCGCTGTTTTCGATTGCTTTGGAAGCCATGGACGTACGACGACAGTTCGCGGAGGAAGACGACGCGAGCGTTTCGGAGATGGAAGAAGTAGAAACGTTAGCCGTGAACGCGGTGGCGAATTTAGCAGTAAAATGTACCGAGAAAGAGTTCACGCCGTTTTACGCGAAATGCGTGGAGTGGGCTAAAGCGAGAGCTGGAGAGAAAGATGCCGCGAGATGGCGATTATCGGCGTTGTTTCGATTGACGAGTGCTTTGGCGGACCAGTTGAGAGCTGTTTTTGTGCCGTTTTACAGACATGTTCTGGACTTGACAGCGGCATGCTTAGACGACGAAGCCTTGGATATGTTAGAATCGAACAAGAAAAAGAAGAAAAAGAAGACGGATGGTGAGAAGAGCAACAAAAACAACGACGATGTGATGGACGAGTGGCGGATGAAGGCGTTCGCGCTCGCCGCTTTGCGTCGGTGTTTCGCATACGATTCGGTCAATTTTCTCACGCAAGAACGATTTAACCAGTTTGCGCCTTTAGTTGCGAAGCACTTGTCTAAAGAACCGCCAAAGAAGAGTCGAGAATACGCAATGAGCACCCTGGATGAACTACTGGACGAAGGTGACGATGGAGCAAAGGACTTGAATGAAAACGACTCCGTCGGAGTAAAATTCAATCTCGGCGCCGAGTGTGTCGGCTGTTGTGCCGCTCTTTTCGCCGCTGCGCCCGACGAAGCGTTGTGGAAAACGTTACACCGAAACATCCTGAATGTTTCCAGAAATTACGAACATTCCAGAGCAAAGCTTCTCGTTATTGCCACGCTCGCTAAAATTATCGAGAATACCCAAGAAGAATACTTAGTCTTGCTTCCCGAAGCCATTCCATTTCTCAGCGAACTTCTCGAGGACGACGATTTAGAGGTGGAGATTTCGACGCAGGATTTGTTGGATAAGTTGACAAAGTTAAGTGGGGAGGACTTAGCGAGCTTAATGGAGCACGGATATGGCGACATGAGACACCAAAGTGGACGAGATAAGGATATTGTCAAGCACGAGAGCTACGTGTGATTTTAAAGCTAAACGCCTTGTGTAATAATACATTTTCACGAAAAGAGCTCTAACTAAACTAAGTAATAACTAAAACGGAAATACCCGGACGACACTCCCGATGAACTCACCTCGCAAACCGTTTGTCGTGCTGATAAACATCGCGTTAAGTAAAAGCGCATTCGGATCTGCATCGTTATACGCGTTGAACGTTTGCTGAGCAAACAAATGAATATTTCGAAAACCCTGTTCTATGACCTTTCTCGCCCTGGCAAAATCCTTCGACGAGAACGAAGCCGCCACACACGCATTTAACCACTTTGCAAGCATTGCCTTTGCATCGTTTGCATCGATTTCAGTGGACAACGCGTTCATTGACGAAATCAATACGTCCGTCGCGTGCCGGATATTTTCTCCGCACGATCTTTCAAGATGCGTCGCGAACCGCTCCAACTCAAACAACTGCTCTTGGAAACTTCGTAATCGTCTTCTCAAAACGGTCGCTTCCTTCGAAGCGTGGTCTAATTTCTGTGCGTTATCGTGAACGTACGTGGCGCGGTCGAGATCGTTCGAAATTTTTCGTAAATTTTGGAGCATCGCGCGAATGGATTTCAATCTCAAAACAAACTCCGAAACCGCTTCAATTTTTTCTTCAAAGTCGATACCAAACAGATTCGAACGCTTCAGTTGTTCCGGAAGCGCGTACGACAGACACTTGATAGATTTCGTATTCCTTGACGACGTGCTCTCGTTCGAGTAGACGATTCTAAATCGATCTTTAACGACATTCGAAGAAATATTTGCGCGTTCTAACGCATCTCGCAACTCATCGTTCGTGAAGTAGGTGATTTCAAAAGAAGAAGAGACGAAAGCATCATCATACGAATCATCATCTCTCCTCTCGCACAGCGTTTCTATGACATCGCCACTCAAGCCGAAGATGATTTCGGCGATATATTTCGCGTGACTCGCAACTTCATGATCTTTGAGAAGATACGAAACGTGCACTCTAGAAACTTTTTCGTGAAGAAAATCGAGAAACGCCCAAAGGTTACTCGCGGTGACGTCCACGAGCGATCGTTTACACATGACGACGCGTGAGGGAAGGGATGAATAAGTCACCGATGAAGCACGCGGTGGCAGATCCGTTTCCATCGTGTCGTCGGCAGCCAAGATGGTCTTCTCTGCCAACTTCTCCGCGTCTTTCGAGTCTTCTTCTTCTGCTGCTGCTGCTGCTTCGTGATTTTCTTCAACCGCGACAACAACGTCGAGGAAAACATCCCCAGTTGTATCTGCATTTGGGTCCGTTGTCGTGTCCTCTTCCCCGGTTCGATTCATTTGACTTTCCAACAGTCGCACACGCTTTTTCACAGCACTTCCGCTAAACGTCCCTAATCTTTCTAAATCTTCAGTCAACTCGTTCACTTTTGCCTCTTTTTTCCTCTCTGCGCGTTCAAACATTTCCAAGCGTCTGGCATCCCCTAATTCTTTCTTCTTGGCCTTGGCTTTCTGACGAATTTCTTCTCGCTCGAGCTCGTGTTTGCGCACGCGCGCCTCAAATATCTCCCGTTGTACGCGCACGCGTTCTCTGTGCTCAAATTCGATTGAGTCTTTTTCTTGCGTGCGAAGAGTATCCGTCGTATCAATAGCTTCATCCAACGTTCGAGAAACTTCTCGAAAGATTTCTTCTCGAGCGACACCCATTTCTTTGGTGAAGAAGTGAACGATAGAAGTTGCATCTGAATCGATATTCGCCATATTGGACGTCGATGAGAAGAGCAGCAATTTACACGCGCGCATGCCCGCACTAAATTGAGCAAGCTTCTGCTCTCGGTGAATATCCCGCGTGGAATTTTTTATGCTTCTCAGTTTTCGAATCGCATCGGATTTATTCTGAAGCAACACATCGCACGCCTTCTTTAAGCATTC
>Ga0182046_1098061_pt1 | contig 10185 bp, 10 predicted proteins | sample 011ome_13_FD_127755 | JGI IMG/M metagenome (GOLD analysis project Ga0182046, IMG submission 127755) | Metatranscriptome of coastal salt marsh microbial communities from the Groves Creek Marsh, Georgia, USA - 011505AT metaT (Metagenome... | ecosystem: Environmental > Aquatic > Marine > Intertidal... | reverse complement strand
TCAGACAGGCCCCAAGCCACCAACAATAGCCGAGGTCATACCTGCGCCGAAAGCCTCCTCTTATTCACCCCTCATCGAGTCGCAGCCTGGAGTCGCAGCCTAGCAGTATAGACTCACGACTCAAGCCGCGCAGCTAAAGGAGTTTAGGGCTCTATCGAAGAATTATAGAGTCGGGACTCGCTTTCACGCAAATTGCTCAACTTCAAGGTCTGATAGGATTGGACTAACAGGGGCCGCATGTCGTTATCGTCGGCATTTCCAGCAAAATAACTTCGATATTTATCCATGGCCGCAATATGCATATTTTGGGCTTCCAGCAGATCCGCCACTACAAACACATCATCTTCTGCCGCCTTTAATTTGGCCATCAGACTGTCTTCGGCAGCCTTATCAAGCCAGACGAACGATGACTCGCTTTTTGGGATATAGAGCGTGCCGTCTTGATCAAGAACCTCCACATGATAACTATGCTCTCCAGGAGACATATCAGTCACCGAATAGCGAATCATCTCGGCCGTGGAATGCGCGGCAACTTCGTGACTAACGCCATCGACAACCAGACGATAGGAGTACTCCGGGCATCCATTGCGCCATACCAGATCAGGAAAACCAGCTGACAACGTCACCTTACGAATCGTTCTGACCTTACTGTCACACGCATCATCGGCGGCTTTCGTTACTGAACGTCTGACTGTGGTGTAACGCTGCGCAGTTGCGAATTTATTCGACAGGCCTTCAAAAATATCACCAGCGTCTTGTTTTGCTTCACCGAGATCGCCAGAAACTAACTCCAGACCGTTCGCCACAACCAAAATTTCAGAATTTGGGCCGACATCCTGCGTCGCACCGTCAACTTGGTTGACGAACTTGCCAGCGCCGTCTTCACCCGTCTTGATCTGATAACCGGCAAACAAGTACTTGGTTCTTGTCACTGGCTTCCATTCAGTGCCATCTCTCGAATATTCTACACTTCCAAGGATATCGACCAATTTAGCAACTGGAGCCTCCCGACCTAGCGCCACTCCATTGAATCCCACCAGCAATAAGGTACTCAATAACGCCATCAAACTTAACCGCTTAAAACTCATTTTTACAACCTCGTCTATACATTTAGATACACACCACCACACAACTATGACTCTCGGCGCCCCCATCTGCATCTCGATTTAAAAAACATGCAGGGCTCACTGCATATTTCAGACATTTACAAATCAGCCGATATATTAACGGTCTTTCAGAGCATTTACATCCCCAATTCTAGGACCTCACTGTTAATCTACTGGCATGCCCGGGCGATGTGAGCGGCGCATCTCTGACAAAATACTGCAAAAGCCCCTTACTCACGGCTTTTCAAGACATTACACGATAGCAAACAGGCCAGCTTCGGACTATTTCAAGCCTAGGCAGCAATCGGAGTCGATTTTCGCCTAGCGCTCGACTACAACTAAGTTCCGACTCGGCAGATCGAATTAACCTTTGCTACTCGCCTGGCGAACCTAAATCGAGTATCCTGCGCCTTGTCATCAGCGATAACTCATACTGCCATGTTAACCGTGATCTCTCCTGCCAAGACCCTCGACTTCGATAGCCCTCTGTCCACAGAGAAAAATACGACGCCCGATTTACTGGCGCGATCAGAACGTCTGATCACAGAGATGCGCAGTCGGTCTGCAACAGATCTGTCGAAGTTAATGCGCATTAGTCCCAAACTGGGCGAACTCAATGCCCAGCGTTTCCAACAATGGCAGACGCCCTTTACGCCATCAAATGCTCGGCAAGCCATTCTTGCCTTTCGTGGCGATGTTTATATCGGCCTCGATGCAGATAGCTACAGCCAGCGGGATTTCACCTTTGCCCAGAAAAGCCTGCGAATTCTATCCGGTTTGTACGGCGTCTTACGCCCACTTGACTTGATACAAGCTTACCGCCTGGAAATGGGCACTCGAATAGCCACTGAACACGGCAAAGATCTTTACGCCTTTTGGGGTGACGCGATTACTCAAACATTGAATGAAGAGCTGAGCGGCCATCGTAACAAAACGGTCATCAACCTCGCTTCTAATGAATATTTTAAGTCTGTCCGGCCTAAAGTGCTTGCTGGCAATATTATCACCCCGGTGTTCAAAGACTATAGCAAGGGAACTTACAAAATTTTGGGCTTCTACGCCAAGAAAGCTCGGGGTTATATGGCCAGCTATATCGTCAAAAATCGCATCAATAAACCTGAGGCTCTGAAAGCGTTCACCACGGACGGCTATCGCTTTAACGATGATTTCTCTACGGATACCCAATGGGTGTTCACACGTAAAGCCTGATGAATCACCTCGGCATCATCGTCAACCCCATGTCTGGTCGAGACGTGCGTCGGGTTGCGGCGCGGGCCAGCACCAGCAGTCACCAAAACAAACAGCAGCAGGTCACCCGCCTGGTGTTGGGCGCCCTGGCCAATGGTGTGGAAAAAATCTATCTAGCCAACGAACCATTTAGAATCAACGAGCGCGCTATCGAAAATATCGAAGAGCGTGCGCGAATCGAGATACTGCAATTCCCCTTAAGTCACACGGCCAAGGACACCACTTATATGGTCAACGCCATGTGGGATGCCGGTTGTCGCACCTTTATTGTCTTGGGCGGCGACGGCACCAGCCGGATCGTGGCCCGAGCGCAACCTGGCGCTGTCATTCTGCCGCTGTCGACAGGCACCAATAATGTCTTTCCACAACTGATGGAGGCCTCCGTCGCCGGGGCGGCAGCCGGGATCATTTGTAGCGAGCAACTCGCCGCTGAAACCCACTGTTATCGCTGCAAGCAATTACATATTAGCGTCAATGGCGGGGTCGAGCAGGGTGGCCAGGACGATACCGCACTAATCGACGCTGTGGTACTCAAAAACGATATGCTCGGCAGCCTACTCCCCTTTGCCCCGGAAAATATCACGGCGGTGTATTTGTCCCGTGCTGAACCGGCATCGGTGGGTATGTCACCCATTGGCGGTTACCTGTTGCCTTGCGATGCACGAGATCCATTCGGCGTGTTGATAAGGTGTGGTCAGCCTGCCACAACCCGGGTTCGAGTGCCGCTCTCCCCTGGGCTTTATGGTGAAATTCCAATCCAGACCTACGGCCGAATCGAATTCGGTCAGCCCCAACGAATTCAAGGCCCGTGCATTCTGGCCTTTGATGGAGACCGCACGATTCAACTGGGCGCCGACGACTACGCCGAGATCACCATACGTAATGATGGCCCCTGGATTATTGAACCTGGCCCCGTCATGGGTGCCGCTGCGGCAGCAGGTCTATTTAATCTCGCACCTTGAATCACCGAGCGTTTCAACCGCTGGCGAGTAGATGGTACTATTTAATGCGCTAACTTCAGGCTCTAACGGCGGCACCCAGGACAATCTTTTTATGAAAATCTGCCTTTTACTGCTCATCGCGGCAGGAATGATATTCTCTGCAGGTGCCGCAAAGTCTAGTCACGAAACCTCTAGTAACGAAACCTCTACCCAGTCTGTCATCCGCACACTCGTCTGGCCAGATGGCACCCGCTATGTGGGCATGGTCTTCGATGGTAAGCGCGACGGCAAGGGTACCATTACCTGGCAGGATGGCACGCAATTCGTCGGACACTTTAAAGACGACCTTAAAAACGGTCCAGGAACCCTGATTTTAGCCGATGGCAGTGTCTATAGCGGCTACTTCGAAAACGACATCCTGATAAACCAACAACTCGCGCCCACCCAGAACACTACGCCGGCTAGTCATCCCGATAGGCTGACTGAAACCATGGCAGCGGTCAGTGCCGGGCAAGGTGCCAAGAATACTATCGCGATTAGCCCTAAGACGTTAACACCAGCGGTTGTGGAGACTGCCCCCGGCCAGTCTGCCGAGACCACTCACGTCAGAGTCAAGCAGGAACTGGCAACCGCGATCCAGGACTGGGCCAAGGCCTGGTCGTCGCAAAACGTCGATCAATATCTGGCAAGCTATGCGGCTGAATTTGCTGTACCTGGCAAACAAACACGTATTCATTGGAATGCACTGCGACGCTCGCGCTTGGAGGCGCCCAAATTTATCGAGGTCATGCTGGCTGATCTCGACTACGAGATCATTCGGCCCGATGAGGCTCGAATTAGCTTCACGCAAACCTATCGCTCAGAAACCTACAGTGATGTCTCATCTAAATTTCTGCACTTCAAAAAACAGGGTAATATCTGGTTTATCATCAAAGAAGGAAATCGCTAATGTCTCAAGCTCCAACTCCCGTTCCAGCAGCCACTATCCTGATGCTCCGTGATGGCGTCGATGCATTGGAGGTCTTTATGGTGGTACGCCATCATCAGATTGATTTCGCCTCTGGTGCGTTGGTTTTTCCAGGCGGCAAGGTCGACGCCGGCGACAGTCAGGTGCGAAGCCGCTGCGTCGGTGTCGACGCGGCCGACGATATTAGCCTGGCGTTGCAAGTAGGCGCTATCCGCGAGGCATTCGAGGAATGCGGTATCTTACTGGCCAGGGAGCCGGGGGCTACCGACTTGATCTCAGCGAAACGCCTGCTCCAGCTTGAGCCTTACAGAGAAGCGCTGGTTAAAAATGAACTTTCTATCGCTGAGTTTCTTGACCGGGAAGATTTGCTGCTAGCTTGTGACCTGCTGCAGCCCTACGCCCATTGGGTGACCCCGGAAATGATGCCGAAACGTTTTGATACCTGGTTCTATCTGGCCCATGCTCCTGCAGACCATCTGGCAATTCATGACGGTCACGAGTCAGTAGACTCGGTCTGGATCTCTCCCACTGACGCCTTAGCGGGCGCGAAGACCGGTCAGTATACGGTGATCTTCCCAACCCGCTTAAACATAGAGATGCTAAGCGAAAGCGACAGTGTAGCAGACGCCATGGCGATGGCCCGCGCCCGCAAAATTATTCCGGTATTACCCTGGACAGAGAAGCGCGCGGATGGCAATTACCTGTGTATTCAAGCCGAAGCCGGGTACAGCATCAGCGAAGAAAAATTCAATGAGCGGCCGGCCTGAACTTGCACTGAGTTCGCGCTGAACAAGACTTCAGCAAGGCTTGCAGTAATGAAGAACTAAAAAAGAACTAAAAAAAAGGGCGGGCCTTATCGGCTCGCCCTTTCTTACTACTCGCTGTTATCGAGATAATTAACCGCGATTGTTAACCGGGATTGTTAACCGCCGAAGTCATCCAGCATGATGTTGTCTTGTTCCACGCCTAAGTCTTCGAGCATTCTGATCACCGCAGCATTCATCATCGGTGGTCCGCACATATAAAACTCACAATCTTCAGGTGCTGGGTGGTCCTTCAGATAATTATCGTACAACACGTTGTGAATAAATCCTGTGTAGCCAGTCCAACCCTCTATATTCTGGTCTGACAGGGCGACATGCCATTCAAAATTGGGGTGCTCCGCTGCCAGCTTATCGAATTCATCTACGTAAAACAGTTCTCGCTGATTTCTGCCGCCATACCAAAAACTGATTTTACGATTCGTATTCAGACGCAAGAGTTGATCGAAAATATGGGCTCGCATGGGCGCCATGCCAGCACCACCACCGATAAATACCATCTCGGCTTCGGTGTTTTTCGCAAAGAATTCACCGTATGGTCCGAAGATCGTAACTTTATCGCCCGGCTTCAGTGAAAACAGGTACGACGACATTTTTCCCGGTGGGAAATCTGTACCCGGTGGCGGTGAGGCCACTCGAATGTTGAATTTCATGATGCCTTTTTCTTCCGGGTAATTAGCCATGGAATAGGCCCGGATAGTGACTTCATCAACCTTTGAATGATAATTAAAAACGCCAATCTTCTCCCAATCGCCACGGTATTCTTCAGCGACATCAATGTCTTTATAAGACATCTCGTAAGGGTCGATTTCAAACTGGACATAACCGCCGGCACGGAAATCGACTTCCTCGCCTTCCGGCAGCTTCAGTACTAATTCCTTGATAAACGTCGCAACGTTGTCGTTAGCAACAACTTCACATTCCCAGCGCTTAACGCCAAAAAACTCAGGATCGACTTCGACTTTCATATCCTGCTTGACCGCAGTCTGGCAACTCAAACGCCAGCCTTCCTGAGCTTCTTTACGGGTAAAGTGAATCGCCTCTGTCGACAACATCGACCCACCACCTTCAAGCACGCGACATCGGCATTGACCGCAGGTGCCGCCACCACCACAGGCAGAGGATAAGAATATGCCGGAATCTGACAGTGTTTGTAACAGCTTGCCGCCAGCATTAGTCGTGATCGCCTTGGCCGGATCATCGTTAATTTCGATAGTCACGGCACCGGTACTAACCAGCTGATTCCGCGCAAAGAGAATGATAAACACCAGCATCATGATGATGACGGTAAACATCGATACACCTAAGATAATTTCAGTATTCATAGCCACTTCAAATTAGAGTGAAATTCCACCAAAGGACATAAAGCCTAATGACATAAGTCCAACGGTAATGAATGTAATACCCAGCCCCCGCAACCCTGCAGGCACATCGCTATATTTCAGCTTTTCCCGAATTCCAGCTAAGGTCACAATCGCCAAGGCCCAACCGACACCTGCGCCAACACCATAAACGACACTCTCGCCGAAGTTGTAGTCGCGATTCACCATAAACAAAGACGCACCCAAGATAGCGCAGTTCACTGTGATCAGCGGCAGGAACACACCCAGGGCGTTGTAAAGTGCCGGTACATACTTATCGAGAAACATTTCCATGATTTGCACGATGGCCGCAATCACACCGATGTAGCTCAGGTAGCCTAAAAAGCTCAGATCCACATCCGGCAAACCGGCCCAAGCCAGCGCACCATCTTGTAACAGGTAAACGAAAATCAGATTATTCACTGGTACGGTAATCGCTTGAACAACGATCACCGCAATACCTAAACCAATAGCGGTTTCGATCTTCTTTGAAATGGCAATAAAGGTACACATGCCAAGAAAGAACACCAGGGCCATATTCTCGATGAATACGGCCTTTAGAAAGAGACTGAGATAATATTCAAACATGATCTATCCTACATAGCTCTTGATAGGGCGGTGTGACCACCGATTTCGTAGTCTGGCGCTTCAACCTGCTCAGACTTCCAACTGCGCAGTGCCCAAATTAACAAGCCGATAATAAAAAAGGCGCTGGGCGGCAGCAGCATCATACCAGTCGGGACATACCAACCACCGTTCGTTACCAGCGGCAAAATTTCTACGCCCATTAAGCTTCCAGAGCCTAACAGTTCGCGAATGATAGCCACGGCCATAAGCACGACACTGTAGCCCAAACCGTTACCCAAACCATCCAGGAAGCTAATGCCAGGTGGATTCTGCATCGCAAAGGCTTCGGCCCGACCCATAACAATACAGTTGGTAATGATCAGTCCAACAAAAACCGTCAACTGCTTGCTGATATCGTAGGCTACAGCGCCCAGGATCTGGTCCACAACGATCACCAGAGAAGCAATAATGGTCATCTGCACAATGATCCGAATACTGCTCGGAATCTGATTCCGAATCAGGGATATAAACAGATTTGAGAATGCCGTCACCAGGGTCAGCGCGATGCACATGACCAGCGCCACACTCATTTGTGTGGTCACAGCCAGCGCTGAGCAGATACCGAGAATTTGCAGGCCAATCGGATTATCATTAAAGATCGGCCCGAACAGTACCTCTTTTACACTATTAGACACAGTCACGCTCCCGTCGGATTAACCTTGTAAATTCTTGAGTATTGGACCAAAACCATCTTCACCCATCCAGAAGGCGATCAGGTTTTGGACACCGCGGCTGGTCAGCGTCGCGCCAGACAAACCGTCTACCTGATACTGTGCTCGACTTGACTTAGGATCTACCGGACCCTTAGTCACTTCAAACGCCACCTCATCGTTGGCATAAATCAATTTTCCAGGCCACAGGCCCTTCCAGGCGGGATTATCTACTTCGCCACCCAGCCCAGCCGTTTCTTTCTGTTCGTAAAACGTGATGCCGGCAACGGTATTACCATCGCCTTCCAGGGCGATAAAGCCATAGAGCGTCGACCATAACCCATAGCCATGCACAGGCAGCACGATCCGGTCGACCTGACCATCGTTTTCCAAAAGGTAGGCGACACTGTAACGCGCGCGACGACTGATTGAGGCTATGTCTCGCTGCTGGCCCAATTCGATAGATTGGCTAGGATCCTTGGCCGCCTTTCGCTGATCATACTTCTTGACGTCGATGCCAGCGTCGATCACTTCTGTCATGGTCAGAAAGCGCTTCTCTTGAAGGTCAACAACCTTGACGGTGAATTGCTCGAACAGTGTGTCTATTTCGCTAATCTGGGTCACGTCAGGCTCAAACAAGCCGGCTGCAATCAAGATATTTTTGTTCCGATCCAGCTCTTTATTGGCCACTTGCAGTGGCTTCAACTGGACTGCCGCCATCGATACAATGATGGCACACACAAAACAGACGCCCAGGGCCACCATCACGACGTTCTTTATTGAGTCTTTATCGTAAGTTGCTTCAGACATGACGTGCCAACCTCCTCTTGACATTAGATTGGACGACGAACCAATCGATCAGGGGTGCAAACAAATTGGCAAACAATATGGCGAGCATGATGCCTTCCGGAAATGCTGGGTTCACGACCCGTATCAGGACTGCCATCACACCGATCAAACCACCGTAGTACCACTTGCCAGTATTGGTCATGGACGCCGAAACCGGGTCCGTCGCCATGTAAATCATGCCAAAAGCAAAACCGCCCATTACCAGGTGCCAGTACCAGGGCACTGCAAACATAGGGTTAGTGTCCGAACCAATCAGATTGAAGAGACTCGACATGGCCACCATACCCAGAAATACACCCAGGACGATCCGCCAAGCTGCTGTTCGTGTCAGCAGCAGGAAGAAACCACCGATCAAAATAGCTAATGTTGAAGTCTCGCCCACGGAGCCCGGTACGCTGCCAAAGAAGGCATCCATCCAGGTAATACCGCTCGAGACGACGCCCTCCAGACCATTTAAGGCAGCAATGCCTAAAGCGGTAGCGCCGCTATAACCATCAACTGCGGTCCACACGGCATCGCCGGACAATTGCGCCGGGTAGGCAAAATACAGAAATGCACGCCCAGTCAGCGCGGGATTCAGGAAGTTCTTACCCGTACCACCGAAGATCTCTTTGCCGATCACAATACCGAAGGATATACCCACCGCCACCTGCCACAGAGGAATAGATGCCGGCAACGTTAGGGCAAACAAAATACTGGTAACAAAGAAACCCTCATTGATTTCATGACCGCGCTTGGAAGCAAACAAAATCTCCCAAAAGCCGCCAACACAAAAGGTCACTGCATAGATAGGGATAAAGAATACCGCGCCATAAACTAGGCTATCCCACCAGTTGGTGGCGTCATAGCCGGCCACCGACTCAACGATCCAACCCCGCCAACCGGCCAAAGATTCGATACCCATGGCGTCCATTGCCAGGTTGGCTTGCAGACCTGTGTGGTACATACCGGCGAACATGGGGAAAAACGCGCAGAGCCAGACGGTAATCATGATGCGCTTGAGATCCACGGCATCGCGAACATGCGAGGCACTAACGGTCACTTGCCCAGGCGTATAGAAAATCGTGTCTACCGCTTCGTACAAGGGGTACAACTTCGTCAACTTGCCGCCGTCGACGAAATGGTGTTCTAGGCTATCTAATAGAGTTCTTATCGACATTGGCTCTTATCCCTCCGCCTCTATGAGCGTCAGCAGTTCCCGCAAATAGGGGCCATATTCATACTTACCGGGACATGCAAAGGTACACAGCGCCAGGTCCTCTTCGTCCAATTCCAGACAGCCAAGCTGAATGGCAGTCTCAATATCTTTCACCAGCAGGGCTCGCAGCAGCTGGGTTGGCAGGATGTCTAAAGGCATCACCTTCTCATAAGTCCCCATCGGCACCATGGCTCTTTGACTGCCGCCGGTAGAGGTCGTAAACATCAGGTTTTTCGCACCCAGTAACGCCGCCCCATAGAGCTTGGTTAGCGTAAACTTCTCCATTCCTGGCGTCAGATAGCCCATAAACTGTCGTTGGGTACCCTCTTCTAGCGCCGACACCTGCCCATGGTATCGACCCAGATAGGCAACCGCCGTCGTCGCCGTTCGGCCATCGAACACAGAGCCGCTGATCAC
>Ga0182046_1089564_pt1 | contig 10299 bp, 9 predicted proteins | sample 011ome_13_FD_127755 | JGI IMG/M metagenome (GOLD analysis project Ga0182046, IMG submission 127755) | Metatranscriptome of coastal salt marsh microbial communities from the Groves Creek Marsh, Georgia, USA - 011505AT metaT (Metagenome... | ecosystem: Environmental > Aquatic > Marine > Intertidal... | reverse complement strand
GAAATACGATCGCAGACCTTATCGGGGTGTCCCTCAGAAACAGACTCCGACGTAAATACATATGTGCTTCTTGTCATGTAAAATGCTCCATTAGATGTGTATCGTCACGCCAGGAAGCCGTTGTGACGACATTCAACCGAACTAGGCCCATGTAACGGGCGCGTCAATCCTTAATTACACTTTGACGCATCGCCAGCGCCAAGAGTGCGATCCAAATCACCCAAAACGCCCAATTTCCAAACCACGCATAGGGGGTTTTATAGTGTATAAGCGGCACCTGCACATCCAGATGACTTGTCGTATTCAACGGGATTTGATCCGCAATCTCACCACGTCCATTGATCACCGCACTGATGCCTGGGTTAGAGACGCGGATGATCGGCATACCCTGTTCAATTGCGCGAACACGTGTGATTTCCAAATGCTGCGCAGGGCCAGAAAAGCCACCAAACCAAGCATCATTTGAGATTTGCACAATCACATCTGCATCCTGCCGCGCTGCGGACACCGCCCGTGGAAAAATGATTTCATAACAAATCATAGGCAGAATTTTAACGGAATTGGACAGGATCATGGGGGTGGCAGAGCGTCCCGCAGAAAACCCAACCCCAAAGAGTTCTGGGGCAAATACAAATCCATTGCGGACCAACCAATCCTCAAACGGGAGGTATTCGCCAAAGGGCACAAGGTGGCGTTTGTCATAAATCTGTGACGGTTGATCCTCCCGCGATAGGACCAGTGAATTATGAAGGCGGTCTTGTTCATCAATCCGCAAAATCCCAAAAATCACGTCCGCCTTGCCCGCCGCACTGCGCAGGCGTTCAATGTGGCGATCTGCATAATTCAGGGCGGTGTAAATCGCGCTTTCTGGCCAAATGATGACGTCAACCTTGGGGTCCGCGGCGGTGGCGTCAATCATGCGGTCCAAAAAAATGGGGGCGTAAAACGGATCCCATTTCTGCTCTTGTGGGGCATTGGGTTGGACCATGCGCACCGTTGTTTCGGCCACATCGCGTTGCATTTCAGGAAGCGGGATCAGGGCGCAGATCAGCATAATCGCACTGACACCCGCCGCAGGCGCGAACAATCGTTGAGCGCACAAAGCGGAGATCAGCAACAAAAACAGGGTTACGCCATGTGGTCCGACCCAAGCAAAGAAACCAACAAAAGGGCTTTGTGCCAATGTGTAGGACAACAATCCCCATGGAAAGCCCGTGAACAAAACGCCGCGCAGATATTCCGCCAATGTCAGGCCCAAGACCCAACCAAGCGGCCCAAAGCCACGCGCAAACCACCCCGCAGCGCCCCAAAACAGGGCCAGCCCCCCCGCCATCAAAATGAGCGCAAAGGGCGCCATGAACCCCGTGGTTTGAAGATCAACCAAAAAGGGTTCGACAATCCAGTTCAGCGTGACAAGGAAATATCCAAACCCGAACATCCAACCAAGTTTCATGGGGGATACTGCATCGCGCGACAGACTAAAAAACAGGATCAAACACCCAATGCTGATCAGCCAAAGCGACAGTGGCGCGTGGCCAAGTGCAACACCGCCCCCTAAGAGAGCCGCAGCCCATTTGGGATATCGCGCCGACCAGCGTAACGCCCTATCCCATGCGCCGTGACGCATGCTTTATTCAGCGGCCTTCACAACCGAGGCCAAACGCAAACGGACACGTTTAACCCGCCGTGGATCGGCATCAACAATTTCAAATTCTGATCCGTTCGGGTGCGACACAACCTCGCCCCGCACAGGCACGCGACCTGCCAGCATAAAGAGAAGTCCACCAATTGTGTCCACCTCTTCTGCGTCGATGTCATCATGGGCGATCAAATCAATGCCCGTTTCCTCGGCAAAATCATCCAATGGTGTTTTGGCAAGCAACAGGAACTGACCTGGTTTCTCCTCGCTCCAAAGATCGGCCTCTTCTATGTCGTGTTCGTCTTCAATTTCACCGACAACCTGTTCCAACAGGTCCTCAATTGTGACCAACCCATCGACACCGCCATATTCATCAATCACCAATGCCATATGCGAGCGCTCCGTCTGCATCTTGGTCAGCAGCACCGACAGCGGCATCGAGGGAGGCACAAACAAAACAGGACGCAGGGTTTGCGTTAGGTTGAAATCATGATCCTCGGTTTCAAATCCGTGGGACAATGCGAAATCTTTTAGGTGCACCATGCCCACAGGCGTATCCAACGTGCCTGAAAACACGGGCAAACGTGTCATCGTACTGCTGCGGAATGTGTCAACCAATTCGGATTTGGTCATGGTGTCCGGAACTGCGATGATTTCCGCCTTGGGGATGGCCACATCCTCAACGCGCAAACGGCGGAGGTTGGCAAGGCCCAATTTCGGCGCACTGCTTTGGGAGTGTGGCGCGTGTGTTAATGCGTCGCCATCTGCGGATTTTGGGGAAAATAAACGCCCAAAAAATCCAGTTCGTTTTTTATGTGTGGTCTCGTTTGACTGCGCGCTTTGCGCTGCACTCGAGGACCCGTCAATATCGCCCATTTTTTCCTTCCGTCAATTTGGCGGTCTTACTGATCATATGGGTTTGCGATCCCCATATTGCCAAGTATTTCAATTTCGATACCTTCCATCAATGTGGCATCTTGGTCACGTATATGATCATAGCCTAATAGATGTAAAACGGCATGTACAATTAAATGTGTAACATGGTGCCGTGGTGCGATTTGACCAGCCTCGGCTTCGCGCAGGCATGTGTCATAGGCAATCGCAATATCGCCCAGTTCAGGATCAAAGGTGGTATCTGGTAAATCGGGGCGCGCGCCCTCTTCTTGCGCGGCGCGTTCCTCGGATGGCCATGATAAAACATTGGTGGCCTGTGGTTTGTCGCGGAAATCCCCGTTCAATTCCGCGATTTTTGCGTCATCACACCCCATAACACAGCATTCAAACCCCGCATCCGTCAGATCAAAATGGGACATCACCGCGTCAAAGGCCGCTTGCGAACACCCCTCTAAATCCAGTGTGCGCCACCGTTCATCCTCTAGGATGACATCCACGCTCATTGTTCTTGGGACCGTTTCGCGTTCTTAATCAATGCGCGTTTGCTTTCTTCATCATAGGCCTCGATGATTGCGGCGACCAAGGGGTGACGCACAACGTCCTTGGATGTGAAATAGTTAAACCCGACGCCCTTGATCCCCTTTAACAGGCGTTCGGCGTCCGACAGACCCGACACAACGCCGCGCGGCAAATCCACTTGGGATCTATCGCCCGTGATCACCATGCGCGATCCCTCGCCCAAACGCGTTAGAAACATTTTCATTTGCATGGATGTCGCATTCTGCGCCTCATCCAGCACAACAAATGCATTTGCCAGCGTGCGCCCGCGCATAAACGCCAAGGGTGCTATTTCGATGCGCTTTTCCTCGATCAACTTGGCCAATTGCTTGCCCGGCAGAAAATCGTTCAAGGCATCATAAAGGGGCTGCATATAAGGATCGACTTTATCCTTCATGTCCCCTGGCAAATACCCAAGCTTTTCACCCGCCTCAACCGCAGGACGCGACAGGATGATCCGATCCACATCGCCAGAGATGAATTTGCTGACCGCAACAGCAACCGCCAAATAGGTTTTGCCCGTTCCCGCAGGACCAATTCCAAAGGCCAATTCATTTTCCATCAGCGAATGAACATAGGCCTTTTGCGCGTCTGTGCGCGGTTCAACGGGTTTTTTGCGCGTTTTGATTTCAACACTGCTTTTTGAAAACATCTCAAGCTGGTTGTCATTCTCTGGGTTCATTCGCAAGGCCCGATCAATATCGGCAAATTCAACGGATTTGCCGTTTTCCAATCGTTCATAAAGGTTGCTTAGAACGCTATGCGCTTCGCTTGCGGCCTCATTCGGGCCAAAGATATCCAATTGATTGCCGCGTCGGATGATTTGCACATCCAACTGCTGTTCAATTTTGGCGAGATTTTTGTCAAACTCTCCACAGAGCTCAATCATCAATCGATTGTCAGGAAATTCCAACGCAGTTTGACCTGCACTTGTGGGTTCTTGCGGTTCAGATAGCGTACCTTGCGCCACTCACTACTCCATGTCTGCTCATAGATATGGTGCCAAGCGAATCTAAAAAACGCAAGGGATAGATTTTAGAATGTATCGTTTTTGTAAATTGCCCTTAAAACCACTGCCCGGGCTCAATCAGGCCCAAATCCAGAAATTGTTGATCGGTCCAGGAAAAGCGGACCGAGTTAAACCACCGAAAATCACCGATTTGTTTTGACGATGTTGGATTGCGTTTCAATGCCTTAGCCGTGCGAAAGGACGCCACGGCAGCTGTGATATTGTTGTGCCATGGGCAGGAATAGGTGTTGTATTCGGGATCAGAGAACAAAAACTGTTCCTGCATGACCAAATCTTGTTTCGCCTGAAACAATGCCATGCGATCAATGCGGCGGCGTTCATAGGGAACAAATTCCTCATATCGCCACTTTAATCCGCCATAAAAATTCAATTGCCGCTCAAGCGGTTGGCGCGTGCGTTGATCCAAACGGGCCAAGGCATAGTATTCCGCGCGATCCAAATAGGCATCATCCACATTCACGCCTGTTGGATCCGCATTCAAATCGCCTGCATATAGATCAACAACATAGGTCAACATCGATCCACGGCGTTCTTCGGTATGAAAGGCCAGCAGTTCCGCAACCGAGCGCGAACTGGAAAACGGGAAAAACAGGTATTCGGCGTTAAATCCAACATAGACCCACGCCCCCGCCATATGTGGCATGAGGGTATTCACCGTCCGTTCAACACAATCATCCGCGAATGTATCGACAGATACGGTGGTGACCTGTGTCAGAGTATCCTCATCAATTTCAGAAAGTGATTTGGCGAATACAATGATGTGTCTGAACCCCAGTTTAATGTGGTGGTCCAATGTTGTTTCAACTTCGACATCATCCCCAATAACAAAAGCGCGATCGGCCCTTTGGCCAAGCTGCGGCCTTCGCTTTTGATAAACGATGTTAAATTTGGATAATCCATCGTGCCTTGCATTCCCATTCGACAGCCTCAGTTATGATGAATTCAGCATGCATTGCAAGTCACACAAGTTTTGTGTAGCACACGCGCAGCAAATTTGCCCCAAGGATCGCGCCATGTCAGAGCCAAAAAAGCTATACATTAAAACATACGGCTGTCAGATGAACGTTTATGACAGTGAACGCATGGTCGAAGCATTGGGCGGATCGGGATATGTGGAAACACAAACCCCCGATGATGCGGACATGATCCTATTGAACACATGTCATATCCGCGAAAAGGCGGCGGAAAAGGTCTATTCCGAATTGGGCCGCTATAAAACGCTGAAATCCGAAAAGCCTGATTTAAAGATCGGTGTTGCAGGATGTGTGGCGCAGGCCGAGGGTGAAGAAATTATGCGCCGCCAACCCATGGTGGATTTGGTCGTCGGCCCACAAAGCTATCACCGCCTACCTGAATTAGAGGCCAAGGCGGGCACAGGCAGCCGCGCGATTGATACGGATTTCCCAGAAGAGGATAAATTCGAACACCTGAAACGCCGCCCCAAGGCAAAACGCGCCCCTGCTGCGTTTTTGACCGTGCAAGAGGGCTGTGACAAATTCTGTGCATTCTGCGTAGTGCCCTATACCCGCGGGGCCGAGGTGTCGCGCCCTGCAGAACGCGTTTTGCAAGAGGCGCGTGATCTGGTCGAACGCGGCGTGCGCGAAATCACGCTCTTGGGGCAAAACGTTAATGCCTATCACGGGGCGGGCGCAGATGGTTCGGAATGGACACTGGCGCGATTGATTTGGGAGTTGGACGCAATCGATGGATTGGAACGCATCCGTTTCACCACATCCCACCCCAATGATATGCAAGATGATCTGATCGAGGCGCATGGCACCTGCAAAAAACTGATGCCCTATCTGCACCTGCCTGTTCAGTCGGGATCGGACAAAATCCTAAAACGCATGAACCGTAGCCATGATGCGCAAAGCTATCTTAAGCTGATCGAACGCATTCGCGCCGCGCGCCCCGACATCCTGATTTCTGGGGATTTTATTGTTGGCTTCCCCGAAGAAACAGATCAGGATTTCGAAGACACCATGAACCTGATCCGCGAAGTGCAGTATGGTCAGGCGTTTTCATTTAAGTATTCTACCCGTCCAGGTACACCCGCCGCAGAGCGTGATCAATTGCCAGAGGACGTGAAAACCGAACGCCTGCATCGTTTGCAAGCATTGATCACAGAACAACAACGCGCCATTCAGGATTCAATGGTGGGCCGCGAAGTTTCGGTTTTGTTTGAACGCGCAGGGCGGTTTGAGGAACAGATGGTTGGGAAATCCGAATACCTGCATGCGGTGCATGTGACGGACCCAACGATCCAAATTGGGGACATCCGCCGCGTGCGAATCACCCAAAGCAATCCGAATTCTTTGGACGGCCAAGCCCTCAATTAGGGCCATTTCGTGTTCCGCGCCACATTTCACTGTTTGCCATAAAACGACAATAACTGCTCTCTAGGGCACTATTTCCATGTGCAAAACAGTTCCAAGGAATGAGTCACATTCTCGCCATATTTTCGATAAATTTGAGGCGAATTGGTTAAAAAAAACCGTACCAGCTCCCCTAAAATATGTCAGTTAATACCGTTGTATAGTTTATACACCCACATGAATACGTATGGAGACTGTTTTGAGTATGATTAATCGCTTGGGGGGGCGGATTGTTATTTTTGGTGCTGGGTAGATTTTGCGTGTTGGGGACTTCGGCTGCGGCGCAGGCGGAACGCTATGTACCAACCATCTGGGTTGATCCAGATGGATGTGAACACTGGGTCATGGATGATGGCGCAGAGGGTTATATGAGTCCTCATCTTACACCGGAGGGATTACCGGTGTGTCGCCAAGGTCCAACATGCGGTACCTTAAATACCGATCAGTTCTTTGGAACTGATCAACATCGCATTGATGCTCGTGGACGTGCGCGCTTGTTGAATTTCTTTAGAAGTTCAGAAGCCACGGTGTTTTCAATCGCGGGGCATACGGATGCACGTGCATCTGATGCCTATAACCTGCGGCTGTCGCAGCGACGGGCAAATGCCGTTGCGGCAATCGTACGCGAGGCGGGTAAGCAAGTCAGCCAATCTGTTGGTTATGGCGAACGCAAACCCCGCGCAACGAACAACACAGCAGAAGGCATGTCACAAAACAGACGTGTCGAAATTATCTGCGTACGTTAGTTATGAGCACATTATGAGTATGTTTGTTAAACGGGTCATGTTGGCCGTGCTTCCCCTTGGGCTTAGTGCCTGTGGCGGCGGCGTAGAATTGATGTCGAAGGCGATGTTCATGGGACAAGCCAATGATAACAAAGCAATTGACCGTGGGTTTGATGCAAAACCACTTACCGAACTTCAGGCGGGCATTTGGATTGATCCAAACGGCTGTCACCATTGGATCATTGACAATGGTGTTGAAGGGTACATGGATGCGCGGCGCTACCCTGATGGACGCCCCGTGTGTGATCCATCTGCGGTCCGCAATTCTTAAGGTGGTACATTTAAAGCAGGTGGCACAAGCCTGCTGGGTGATCCGATTTAAACCGCGACGTGTTGGGGACCATTCGATATGAATGGTTCCCGATGCACCTGCGGTTTATAGGTTCTCTGGCTGTGGCATGCCCAAAACGTGGTATCCACCATCAACGCGGATAATCTCACCCGTTGTGCAAGCCCCCGCATCAGACACCAAATAAACGGCCGTTCCACCCACAGCCTCAAGCGTTGCATTAGAACGTAACGGCGCGTTTTGGTCTGTATGTTTATAGGTTTTACGCGCACCACCGATTGCAGCACCCGCAAGTGTTTTCATCGGACCGGGGGAAATGGCATTGACGCGAATTCCATCAGGACCCAAGTCATTTGCCAAATAACGTGTCGTGGCCTCGAGTGCGGCTTTGGCCACACCCATCACGTTATAAAATGGTGTCACCTTGTTTGATCCTTGATACGTCAGGGTGATCAAGGTGCCACCGTTTTCTTCCATCATGGGATGCGCACGACGCGCCACCTCGATGAAGGAATAGGCCGAGATATCCAGCGAATTTTTGAAATTATCGCGTGAGGTGTTCACAAAACGGCCCGTCAGCTCGTTTTTGTCGGAATAGGCAATGGCGTGCACCACGAAATCAATCGTCGTCCAACGCGCGGCCAACTGGTCAAATGCGGCATCAAGGCTTGCGTCATCAGTCACATCCACATCGACCATAAAATCCGATCCAACCGATGCCGCCAAGGGCGCCAATCGCTGACCAAAGGCGTCGCCCTGATAGGTGAATGCCAATTCTGCGCCTGCCTCTGCCAATGCCTTGGCAATACCCCAAGCGATGGACCGTTCATTGGCCACACCCATGACCAAACCGCGTTTTCCAGCCAGTGATTGCATATTTTTCTGCCCCGCTCGTCGTTCTTTGACCCTAAATGACGGTTTTCCCTCTGGGCGTCAAGCGTGGGTCAGCACCCCAAAACCTGTTGGAGTACTGGCTGATCGTTGGGACATTACCCGCGGTATTTTGACATCAGCATGGACCCATTGGTTCCGCCAAAGCCAAAGCTGTTGGTCATCACCGTATCAAGGCCCGCGTTTTCAACAAGGCTTGTTGCGATTTCCGCAGGATCAAGGGCGGGATCCAATGTTTCCACGTTGATCGAGGGCGCAATGAAATCATTGTCCAACATCAACAAACAATAAATCGCCTCTTGGGCGCCTGTCGCCCCTTGGCTGTGACCTGTCATGGATTTTGTGGAACTGACAGGGGGTGTTGATCCCTGACCAAAGACGCGGCGCACGGCCTCGATCTCGCCCACATCGCCAACGGGTGTCGATGTACCGTGGGCATTGATATAAGATACCTTGCGATCACTGTTCAGGGATTGCAATGCAAGGCGCATCGCGCGCTCGCCGCCCTCACCCGATGGGGCAACCATATCGTGCCCATCTGATGTCGCACCATAGCCCGTGACCTCTGCATAGATTTTGGCACCACGCGCCAAGGCGTGTTCCAAATCCTCTAACACAACGATGCCACCGCCGCCGCCAATCACGAAACCATCGCGATCTGCGTCAAATGCGCGGGATGCGCGTTCGGGGGTGTCGTTATATTTGGATGACATCGCGCCCATCGCGTCAAACAGGCAGGACAATGTCCAATCCAATTCTTCTCCGCCCCCTGCAAACATCACGTCCTGTTTGCCCATCATGATCTGTTCCGCAGCATTGCCGATACAATGCAAGGATGTGGAACAGGCCGAGGTGATGGAATAGTTGATGCCCTTAATCTTGTATGCGGTCGATAGGTTCGCCGAAATGGTTGAGGACATGCATTTTGGAACCGCAAGTGGCCCAATGCGTTTGGGAGATCCTGCCTTTAATACAACCTGATGGGCCGCGAACATTGAACTGGTTGACGGGCCACCTGATCCTGCCACCAATCCCGTGCGTTCGTTTGAAACCAAAGATTGATCCAAACCCGCGTCTGCAATCGCCTGTTCCATCGCCAAATACGCATAGGCCGCGCCTGGTCCCATGAAACGAAGCGTACGTTTGTCGATCATATCGGCCAGGCTTAACCCCTTTATATCGCCTGCGATCTGACTACGGAATCCGTATTCCTTCATGTCCTCATTCGCGGTGATACCAGAGCGACCTGCCTTCAGGCTCTCTAGTACTTCGGACGCATTGTTCCCGATTGATGAAATAATCCCTAACCCTGTGACAACCACTCGGCGCATGTCGCTCTCCCTCTTCTTCTGTCTTTAGCTCTCTGAAAGAGCGACTTTCATATCTTTTACCTGATAGATCACTTCGCCATCCGCTTCGACGATCCCATCCGCAACACCCATCGTCAGGCGGCGTGTTTGCACAGCCTTGGTGAAATTCACACGGTAGGTCAGCATTTTGCGATCTGGGCGCACCATGCCAGTCAGTTTGACTTCACCAACCCCAAGCGCATAACCGCGCCCCTGCCAGCCGCGCCAGCCAAGGTTAAAGCCCGTCAACTGCCACAAGCCATCAAGTCCCAAACATCCAGGCATGATTGGGTTTCCGGGGAAGTGGCAGTCAAAAAACCAAAGATCAGGTTTGATATCGAATTCCGCGATCACATGGCCCTTGCCATGTTCGCCTCCATCCTCGGAAATTTCCGTGATGCGATCCATCATCAACATCGGAGGTTCAGGCAATTGCGCATTTCCTGGTCCGAACAATTCGCCGCGGGCACATTTTAACAAATCGTCGCG
>Ga0182046_1155475_pt1 | contig 10326 bp, 9 predicted proteins | sample 011ome_13_FD_127755 | JGI IMG/M metagenome (GOLD analysis project Ga0182046, IMG submission 127755) | Metatranscriptome of coastal salt marsh microbial communities from the Groves Creek Marsh, Georgia, USA - 011505AT metaT (Metagenome... | ecosystem: Environmental > Aquatic > Marine > Intertidal... | reverse complement strand
TCGGTACTGAATATCAGTTTAAGTTGGCGACTCGTCGCGTGCGTTCACGCCACCCTCTGCTCCAGTGTAAATCAGTGCCCTTGTACTCATTGTGAATGTTCATTGTGAATGAAAGCTCGCCAATGAAAGCTCGTCAATGAAAGCTCGCCAATGAAAGGGCGCCCTGAAAAACGCGACAGGGGCCCAGTGATATCAGTAAATTAGTGCATGCTATTAGTTGATGATAATGATGGGATCCAGCACGCAACCTTCGGTAGACGTGACATTATAGGCAACGTGATCGCCTGACTTACCCGTGACAATGCACTGGTAGTAACCTTGGTTGGGGCGGGCCTGGCAATTTTTAAGTTCGCCGGGAGAGCCTGCTTTAGTCGTAATACTTGCGATTGAATCCAGAGGTGCCCAGCGCACAGGACCGTTGTTGTCGCGACAGGCTGTGTCTTTCGGGTCGTTAGCGCTACCGCCGCAGCTGCGATCATGGCTAATGACCTCAGTCGGCTCGCAGCCATTAAACATTACTTGCAAGTTAGAAGCGGCGAAACTGCCGCTGGTAAAAAATAGTGCGGAAAAAAACAGACTAATCATTTTTATATTCATAAGACGTCCTTGTCTTGGAATTGTGGATCTGAGTCAAGCAGTACTTGAGGATAGCCAGCTTCTCGGGCCATATCAATATAGTGGCTCGAGGACGCCAACTGTCCCAGTAGCGAAGTCGCTACAGCAAGATCATACAATACATTGAAATCGGTGCCATTATTGTTTTGGAATTTTTCGATCTGACTCTCAGCATTCTCTTGGTCACCGATAGCCGCGTAATAAACCGCTAGCCGTGAATTTGTAGCGGAGTTAGTGGGATTGATAGTCAGGTTTTTCTCAGCGAGTCGGATTGCCTGCTGGTATGCGTCTTGCGCGTGTTGCTCGTCTTGAGCGGTAAAGCGCAGGATGTCGCCTATATTGCCCCAGAGTCGGTGATCATTAGAGTCCATTTTTACAGCGGTTTCGAACTGTTGCAACGCCTCATCGAAACGTTTGGCGTAATACAGGGCGGTGCCCATGTTCGAGTAGGCCGCCGAGTTCGTCGAAAACTGACTGGCCTTGAGCCAAGATTGATAAGCTTGGTCGAAATGCCCGGCATAGTACTGTGCGGCCCCGAGATTGTTCAACGCGGTGGCGTTAGCCGTTGTTAGTTGGGTGACTCGAAGATAACTTTCTATGGCCTGGAAGTAGAGCCCATGTCGAAAATAGAAACTCCCAAGTTGGTTCTGTGCTTTCCAATAACTTGGCCGTAATTGTGTCGCCTTCAAGTATAGGGCCTCGGCAGACTGGTAGTTGCCTTCTTGGGCAAAGATGTCGGCCAGTCCCATGTTTGCCTCGGCGCTACGAGCATCTAGTTCCAATAGCTTAGTATAGTGATAGCGCGCCAGATCCGTTTCGCCACTGGTCCGATAAAGTTCAGCCTGAGCCAGCTGGACATCACTCTGACGTTCATTGAGGTGCAGAGCTTGCCGGCAGTTTTTTTGAGCCATGTCGAATTCTTCGGTAGCGTTGCTGATTCGATAGCGTTCTAAATAAGCTCTGCACATGGCGGCGTAGGCCACGGAAAAATTCGGGTCAATCATCGTTGCTGTTTCAAACCGCTTGATAGCCGACAAAATATGATGCTGTTCGCCACGGCGCAACAGATCAATGCCCCGTAGGTATTCCCTGTAGGCAGTCTTGTCGGGGCTAATAGACTTAAGATTAGCCATTTCCAGATGATCACCAGAGGCCAGATTCAGTTTGCCTAATACGCCAAACACAAGTTTTTTCTGGAGCTCAAAAATATTATCGCTGGAGTCGCTGTAGACTGTTTGCCAGATGAGCGAATTTGACGCGAGATCCTTCAGTTGCACCGAAAGATTAACGTTCCCCTCACTGACAACAACATCGCCGCTGAGAGCGTAATCAGACTCTGTTTGCATGATATTCAGGGGTATGGAGGTGAGATCCAGGTTCCAGAGACCGCCGACCTGAATGAGTTCAAGATCTTCGAACTGACTGAAGCGCTGGATAACTTCCCTGGTCATGCTGTCAGCATAAAATTGTCCATCTGGGGTGTTGCCGGAAGCAAAGGGGACGATGGTGAGTCGCGGTGTAACCTTGGCCAGCTCGACTCGATCCTGCGTTAGGAGCGAAATAGCCGCCAAGAGAATGGTCGCCGCAATGATGATAGTTGCGGGCAAGAGATAGTCACGTCGACGGCGATAACGTTGCCGTCCGCTGGATCGCATGTGGTTAATACCCTTGAGCTCGCGAAGTTCTTCTGCGCTGTCAGCATTGAGTACGCGGTCGAGTACTGACAAGAACTTTCGGTATTCATTTGGATCCACAGCCTGGGGCCAGTTCTTGAAGTTAGCGCACTGCTGCTGTTTAAACGCGACAGGCAAACGAATCTCATCGATGCTAATGGGGACCAGTACATCGCGATCTAAGCCTTCAAGAGCTTCATTTTTGACCCATTGAGAGTTGACTGAGCTGTAACTCCAGACCACAACAACACATTGGGCTGCCTGAATTTCGCGGTCAATGGTAGCCTCAAAGCTCTCCCCGGGTTGTAGTGCACGATCCCACCATACTGAATATCCTTCAGCTTCAAGTGAGGTCACCAAGGATCTTACGCGCGGTAGATCCTCATGTGCATAACTTAAGAAAACCTGGGCCAAGTTGCCGATCCTGTTGGGGAGGCTGTTGTGAACCCCAAATGATCATTATTTATAGTGCCATGGTCTGATTCAAAAGACGCTTAACTACCCGTCTCGTCGAGACTATTGATATCATAGCCATATCATTATCCATAAACAACCTGGTGTAGTTGACGTACGAGGCGGGTTTTGTCTTCCTGGTTAAGGAAGCTGCCTATTTCCAGTTCCTGTCCGTGAGAGCGGATACAGATGGTGCTCGTATCGCCGCGACGGCGAGGCTCCTTCACCAAAAATTGAGACCAGCTACGGTTGAAGTTCCGGACTTCCTGACGATGAAAAATGCCTTTTTCGATCATTACTTCGTGGGTCGAAATTGTGATTATTTCCTGGCGATAACACCGGGAGACGCAGTAATGAATGCATAACCAGAGACAGCCTATCTCAAGAATCGAAAAAGGTAGGATTAACCAGGCGCCGGCCAATAAGAATCCACCACCGATAGTCACGGAGATAGCCATCAGACTATAAAGTAAGGTGAGGTTGGCCCGCCAAGTCCAAGAAAAATTTGGCGCCAGTACGATACGACCAGTGAGAGAAGTGGGATTGATGTCGGCGTCGACCATATTGAGGGCACCCTAAATGGCTTAATGATTTTAGCAGGCTCATTGATGTTGCTGGCTACCAGTGACACTGGGTTACGCCGCAGGCAGCAATTCCTTCAAATTTTTGAGCAGTTGTGCATTTTCGTCCGATGTGCCAATGGTGATGCGAAGTTTGTCGTCGAGCCTTGGCTGATCGAAGTGGCGCACCAGGATGTGTCTTTGCTTGAGACCCTGGTAGAGCGCTGCTGCCGATATGCCGATGGCTGCAGGAACCTGCACCAGCAAAAAATTTGCGTGGCTGGGGGACGAAGTCAGGCCTATATCCGCCAAAGCCTCACTAAGTCGCTGTCGTTCTGCGCGCACTTGTTGCCAGGTCAATCGAGCATGTTCCTGGTCTTGCAGGGCTGCCGTGGCAATTTTTTGGCTGAGTAGGTCGAGGTTATAGCTGTCGCGAGTCTTTTCCAGCATGGGTGTGATTAAACTAGCAGCACCGATGCCATAACCAAATCTCAAGCCAGCCAGAGAGTAACCCTTGCTCAGCGTGCGCAGGAACAGCAAGTTATCGAATTGATTGACTAAATCAAGGCAGTCATGCCGTATTGATGGGTCAACAAAATCCACATAGGCTTCGTCAATCAACAGGACCGAATTCAGTTGAGCAGCCATTGACGCAATAGTTGCAGCATCCAGCAAGTGTCCCGTTGGTGCGTGTGGGTTTACGATCAGGGTCAGCGCGGCACCAGCGTTGTTAACCTGGTCGCAGAAGTCCGCAGCAAGCGCCCAGTTGGGCTGCAGCGGAATCTGCAATATCGGGCAGTCCTGAATCTGCGCCAAGACCGGATACAGAGAATAGGTGGGTGCTGTCATAGCGATCAGCCGGCCCGGATCGACGAAGGTCGTGATAATGAGGCGTAATAGTTCATCGCCACCTCGAGTGGCGATGATGTTGTTGCGAGCGACCCCGTGTAAAGCCGCAGCGACATCTCGAAAAGCGTCGGCGGTGGGCGGCGGATAGCGCCGAAGTGCTACCGGATCAAAATCCTGCATAACGCCTTGCACCGCAGGTGTCGGGGGATATGGGTTCTCGTTGGTATTAAGTTTGATTGTTTGAGCGTCTTCCGGTTGCTCTCCGGAGGCGTAGCCTTGCATACGCTGGATGTTGTGCCGTTCAAAACTCATGCTCTATTCCTGCGACTAGGTGTTGTCTGGTGGTTCATAACTTACGGTCTGAATGTACAGTTCCTGTTTGCCATTGGGCAGTTTAACAACAATATCATCACCCTCGCGCTTGCCCAATAGAGCGACGGCGAGTGGCGATTTCAGGCTGATCCAACCTTTTTTCAAGTCAAATTCATCGGCCCCGACAATACGCACCAGGTTGATAGCACCGGTTGCGTCTTCTAGGTGAATCCAGGCGCCAAAAAACACCTTGTCGAGTTCTGTGGGCTTGCGATCCACGATCTCAAGATTGTCCAAGCGCTTGGTAAGATAACGAATACGCTTATCGATCTCTCGTAGATGCTTTTTACCGTAAATATAATCCGCATTTTCTGAGCGATCGCCTAGTGCCGCCGCGGCAGAGACGATTTTGGTCACGGCCGGCCGTGTGACGCGCCAGATATTCGTGAGTTCGTCCCTCAGCATCCTGGCGCCTTCTGGTGTGATGTAGACTTTTTCAGCCATCAGCGTTAAGTCGCTCAACAATTAGGACGATCAAGCCCGCGCCTATCAATGCCGCCCATTCTAAAGGGCTACTGCCGAGCCAGGTTGCCAAAGGAATACTAATGACAAGCAGGCCGAGTTCCGGGCCAAAGGCTACTTCGTTGCGGTACGCCATGTTCAGTCCGCTCATCGAGAAGCCTGTGGCATGCTTGAAATGCGTGAAGCCAGTATTTGCTCCTCTATCGAAGACGGCAGGATCGTTCTGTTCAAGCGGGTTATTGGACACAGAGTTCCCTTGCTGGAAAACCGCCAAAATTGACACAGGGTTCTCTCGAAAGCAATCGAAAGCCACTACCAAGATCATTTGAGGGTGCTGAGAGGTTGCCAAATGGTGAGTAATTTTCTCTTGAATAAGTAGTGCCTGTCCCCAAACTAAGTTTTAGCCTACATTCGGCAAGTCAAATACAGGACGTATAACTCATGCGAATAGATCGATTTACCAGCAAACTACAAGAAGCCATGTCTGATGCTCAGTCTTTGGCGGTGGGCAAGGACCACAATCAGATCACCCCGATCCATCTGGTCATAGCGCTGTTCGATCAACGGGGAGGATCTACTAGGCCGTTATTTGCACAAATGGGCGTCGATGTCGCCAAGTTCCGTGAGGAGCTCGATGGGCTGCTGGGGAACTTGGCGGTGCAGAAAGACAATTTTGGTGATGTACAGGTGTCTGCCGAGCTCGGTCGTCTACTCAATCGCGCAGACAAATTTTCCCAGGAGCGCGACGATCAATTCATTTCCAGCGAACTGGTGATCCTGGCGGCGCTTGAAGATCGTGGTAACCTGGCCCAGCTATTTGAGAAGTATAATGTTAAGAAGGAAGCCCTAGCGCGGGTCATTGATCAGATGCGCGGTGGTGAGTCAGTCAAGGATCCGAATGCAGAAGAGACCCGGCAGGCCCTCGATAAGTATACAGTCAATCTGACTGAACTCGCAGAGAAGGGCAAGCTTGACCCTGTGATTTGGCGAGATGACGAGATCAGGCGCACCATTCAAGTGCTACAACGCCGTACGAAAAACAACCCGGTTCTAATTGGTGAGCCTGGTGTAGGTAAGACGGCAATCATTGAAGGCCTGGCGCAACGCATTATCAATGGCGAGGTGCCTGAGGGCTTGCGTCACAAACGTATCTTGTCGTTGGATATGGGTGCCCTGATCGCCGGCGCGAAATTTCGGGGAGAGTTTGAGGAGCGACTCAAGGCCGTTTTAAGCGAGTTATCGAAGGAAGAGGGTAGCGTCATTCTCTTTATCGATGAAATTCACACGATGGTGGGTGCTGGCAAGGCCGAAGGCTCGATGGACGCGGGCAATATGCTGAAGCCGGCGTTGGCTCGGGGTGAGCTGCATTGTGTCGGTGCCACGACCCTGGATGAGTATCGCAAATACATAGAGTCTGACGCCGCCCTTGAACGTCGTTTTCAGAAAGTCCAGGTGGATGAGCCTAATGTCGAAGACACCATCGCGATCTTGCGTGGCTTGAAAGAGCGTTACGAAATTCACCATGGTGTGGATATTACTGACCCTGCGATTATTGCTGCGGCCAAGCTTTCTCATCGGTATATTTCTGATCGCCAGTTGCCCGATAAGGCCATTGACTTGATTGATGAGGCCGCCAGTTTGATTCGCATGGAGATGGACTCGAAACCGGAAGATATGGATCGTCTGGAACGGCGTCTGATTCAGTTCAAAATCGAGCGTGAAGCCCTGAAGAAAGAGACAGACGAAGGTTCGCTGCAACGCCTGGCGACCTTGAATGAATCCATCGAAACGATGGAGAAGGAATATTCAGACCTCGAAGAAATCTGGAACGCCGAGAAGGCCGCGTTGCATGGTGCTCAGCATATCAAAGAAGCTCTGGAGCAGGCGCGGTTAGACATGGAAACAGCTAAACGAGCCGGTGATTTGACGCGGATGTCAGAACTGCAATATGGCACGATTCCAGGGCTCGAGAAGGAACTGGACTCGGCTTCGAAAATAGAAACGGTAGACATGAAGCTGTTGCGTAACAAAGTGACTGACGAGGAAATTGCCGAGGTGGTGTCTAAGTGGACGGGTATCCCGGTGGCGAAGATGCTTGAAAGCGAAAAAGCCAAACTGCTGCAGTTGGAGGCTGAATTGCACAAGCAAGTGGTCGGCCAAGTTGAAGCAGTGAACGCGGTGGCTAATGCAGTTCGACGCTCGCGGGCCGGAATTTCCGATCCGAATAGGCCCAACGGATCATTTTTGTTTCTTGGCCCGACCGGTGTGGGTAAAACTGAGCTGTGCAAATCACTGGCGCGATTTTTGTTTGATACTGAAGATGCGATGGTACGTATCGATATGTCGGAGTTTATGGAAAAGCATTCCGTAGCACGTCTCATAGGGGCCCCTCCCGGATACGTTGGTTATGAAGAAGGTGGTTATTTGACAGAGCTTGTCAGGCGTAAACCTTATTCTGTGATCTTGCTGGATGAAGTGGAAAAGGCTCATGCGGATGTTTTCAATATCCTGCTGCAGGTGCTTGATGATGGTCGTTTGACGGATGGACATGGCAGAACGGTTGATTTTAAGAACACCGTCTTGGTCATGACATCGAATCTCGGCTCTGATGTTATTCAAACGCTCTCAGGAGGGGCGGAGTATGATGAGATGAAGTCCGCGGTGATGGGAATTGTGACCCAACACTTCAGGCCGGAATTTTTAAATCGAGTGGATGACGTTGTGGTCTTCCATCCATTGTCAAAAGATCAGATTGTCGGTATTGCGAAGATCCAGCTGCAGATTTTGCAACGGCGCCTGCAGGAAACTGATATCTGCCTGGAGCTTGACGCCGAGGCCATGGAGTTTCTGGTGGATGTGGGCTATGACCCTGTCTACGGTGCGCGGCCTCTGAAGCGGGCGATTCAACGCTATATTGAGAACCCCTTGGCTCAGGAGTTGTTATCGGGCCGCTATAAATCAGGAGATAAAATTTTGATGCACCGCGAAGGTAATGCACTGGTGTGTGCTGCGTAATTAGACTGTTGACTACTGTATAAGTAAACAGTATATTGAGACTGTGTATACGTACAGTGGTCACGGAGGCTGATAATGAATATCAATTTTCAGTATCGAGCAGAGCAGGAACTATCAGAGCGGCTGTCGCCAGCAGGCCGCCTGCATAGCCAATTGGCGATGCGGGCCGCCAAAGGGATGGCGGTGACTCGTCAAAAAAGTCGGCATGGGCGAGTGGTCTGCCATCATTTGCTGCGGATGTTGTCGTCCGAACGGAGCCGAGGTGGAAAGGTTATTAGCGAATTTCAGCTAACAGCGCCGGTTAGTGAAACAGGCGGCTTTGCGACTAATTCTGCTACTAATTCTGCTTCTGCTACTAATTCTGCTGCTGCTATTAATTCTGCTACTAATTCTACCAACAATGCTGGAGCCATAGGCTTTCAGCGCCATGGGCCTAGGGTTTCGGCGCAGGCGCAGCAGTATTCTCTCGGTTTTTAGCCATACCAGACGGTAACGCGGTTCACCCAGGGTAAGTGGTTGACCCGCATTTCAAGGCGACTTTGCAATTGTCCAGCAGCATCACTGTCGGTGAACCTATCCTTGTTCAAGTGAAGCTCCACATCAACCTGGTGATTCAGATAATGGAGGATCATCTTCTGGACTTCCTCGGGGGTAACCTCGGCGTGCCAGGCTTCCGTGAGGGCGGCGCGGATTTCTCGTCGTAGAGGTGGAATGCTTGCTGCGTCGCGGGATTCAAGCAGTTCGTCATCTTCGGCGTCGATATGGACAATGACGTCCGTTAGCTCTGAGAATTCCTCAAGCAAGGTTCGAGTGACCCATTCGCCGATATGATGGCCTTCTGAGACACTGATGGCGGGGTTGACCTGCAAATGAATGTCGGCGAGCACGTCAGGTCCCATTCTGCGGGTTCGAAGGCTATGGACGCCGCGAACCCCTTCAACGCCCTCGATACTTTTTTGAATTTCCTGCACATAGGACTCGGCGACGGCCGTATCCACGAGTTCCTCAACGCTTTGCCGGACCAGCTTCCAACCGATTTGGGCAATCATCAAAGACACGCCGATGGCAGCGAGCATTTCTAACCAAGAGAAGCCTAGCATGGCTCCGCCGACCCCGACCAACACAATGACCGATGAGAGCGCATCGCTGCGGTGATGCCAGGCATTCGCCAACATCAGCTTCGAGCGGTTTTTTGTGCCCAGTCTGGCTGTGACGCGATAAAGCCACTCTTTCACCAGGATCGACGCCAAAGCAACCAGTAGGGCTGGCCAGGCGGGTAACTGGACGGTCGTAATATTCATTAAGCGCACGATACTGTCATAGATGATGACGCCGGCGACCAGGATCAAAAGCGCCCCAAGAATCAAGGTGCCAAAGGTCTCGAACCGTGCGTGTCCGTAAGGGTGGTCGTCATCTGGCGCCATGGCGCCAATACGGTTGAAAAACCAGACCATGATATCTGTCGCCAGATCAGAGAAGGAGTGGATGCCATCGGCGATTAACGCGTGAGAGTTCGCTACAATACCGACGCCCACCTTGAGCGCACCAAGGCCGAAGTCGATCGCGCCGCTGAGAATCAGCAAGCGATGTGTCGCGATCTGACTATCTTCCCGTGACGTGCTGTCGGACTTGGTGTTTTCACTTACTGGTGACATGGGTTTTAACGGCTGAGAATCTTCGGTGGAGGGTACCAAAGCACGGGGCTGATATCGAATCAAATTTTTATGCGGGAGCAATTGGCGGTATGGATTTTATAGATACTTGTGTCATTGGCGGTGGTGTTATTGGCCTGGCGATTGCCAGAGCGCTGGCGGCTGCTGTGCCAGAAGTGCTGGTCGTCGATCAGGCGACTACGATCGGTCAGGGTATCAGCAGTCGTAATAGCGAAGTGATTCATGCCGGTATTTACTATCCATCGGATTCACTGAAGGCAAGGCTGTGCATCGAGGGCGGCCGCCAGCTTTACGAGTATTGTCAGTCGCACGGTGTGGCTCACCAGCGCTGCGGTAAACTGATCGTCGCAACCGATGTCACGGAGGAGGCTGCCCTGTCGGATGTCCAACAGTTGGCCTGGGTGAATGGCGTTGATCTGTCCATCTGGTCGGGCTCGCAGGTTACTGATGCCCAAGCGCATATTAGAGCCAGCATGGCACTGTTTTCGCCGACTACGGGTATTGTCAGCGCCCATGATTTGATGCACAGCTTGCTGTCTGATTTAGAACAACGGGGTGGCAGCTTTGTCGGTTCGACCCGAGTCGAGGCCATTGACGCAGTGGACGATGGTTTTGTTGTGCTTTGCCAGGTGAACGGCGCTGACTATCGGTTTG
>Ga0182046_1086948_pt1 | contig 10382 bp, 6 predicted proteins | sample 011ome_13_FD_127755 | JGI IMG/M metagenome (GOLD analysis project Ga0182046, IMG submission 127755) | Metatranscriptome of coastal salt marsh microbial communities from the Groves Creek Marsh, Georgia, USA - 011505AT metaT (Metagenome... | ecosystem: Environmental > Aquatic > Marine > Intertidal... | reverse complement strand
GTTAAGGTATTTTGCCGCAGCACAAATTCCTCATCGTTTAGTGAATGTCGAATGGCACTAGGCACACCAACACATTTTAAGATTTCAGTGCGCGAGCTAGTTGAGCAAACTGAGCGCAGCGGCGATATCAATTTCCGATTCTCAGCGCGCAGTTCAGCACTGGCGGGTATCCGTGGTCACCAGCGAGTACAAAAATCACGGGGTGATGATTATGTCGCCGAAAAGCGTGTCGCTGATCTAGTGACGAGTCACGATTTGTGTCTCGAAGTCAGCGGTAGAGTCGATGGTTATTTTCCTACTCAGCTGCCCATGCTTGTGGAAGAAATCAAGACACTCCGGGCTGACCCTGGACTCATTCCGGAAAGCCTGCAGCGGTTGCATTGGGGGCAAGTGAAGGTTTATGCCTATCTTCTTGGCAGGGACCACGAACTCAAGCTCAGTGATCCAGTGGTGGTGCGCTTGTGCTACCTGCAATTGGATGATGATGCTGAGTCTTTGCTCACCCAGACCCTAACCATGCGCGAACTAGGTGACTACTATCAATTGTTAGTGACTCGGCAGATAACATTTTTGGCGCGATTAGCAGGTTGGCAAGCGCGTCGGGATAAAAGTATTGAGCAGTTAGCATTTCCCTATTCTGAGTACCGCGAGGGGCAGCGGGATATGGCGGTGAGTGTCTATCGAGCAATGCAGTCCAGCGGTCAGCTAGTGCTGCAGGCGCCCACCGGTATTGGTAAAACCATGGGTGTGCTGTATCCGGCCATCAAGGGACTACCTACAGGAAAGCTTGAAAAGCTATTCTTTTTATCAGCAAAAACCTCAGGCCAAGCGCTTGCGGCGGGCGCAGTGGCAGACATGCGCCAACAGGGTCTGCAGCTGCGGGACATTACCTTAACAGCAAAAAATAAGATTTGTTTTACGCCCGGGGCACCCTGCGATGCCGAGCACTGTCAGTATGCGGTGGGCTACTATGACAAGCTTGGCAAGGTGATGGATGAGGTATTGCTCGAGGACCAGGCGCTCACTCGAGAGGTCATTGAGGCGAAGGCTCGAGTACACCAGATGTGTCCCTTTGAGCTTGAACTGGATTTGTCGCTCACCGCTGATGTTGTTATTTGTGATTATAACTATGTATTTGATCCGGCGGTTTATTTGCGCCGCTACTTTGATGGTCCTAACCAACACTACGGGTTGCTGATCGATGAAGCTCACAACCTGGTAGATCGAGGCCGAGAAATGTTCTCAGCTGAGATCAAAAAAAATGCGTACCTTGATTTGCGGCGCCAGCTACCGGTGGAATTGCCGCTAATGGCTCGTAGTTTGGCGGCCGTTAATGCCCAGTTTCTGGCGCTGCTGAAAATAGACAAGCCGGGTTTTGCTCAAGCGGGTTATCGGGTTATTCCAGAACTGCCGCAGCGACTGGTGCAAGCTGTACGAAAATTCACGTTGGCTGCAGAAGATTGGCTGCAGCAAAATCAAGTGGCCGACTTCAGTGAAGAATTGCTGCCACTATATTTCGACAGCCTGCGCTTTCTTCGTATCGCTGAAACATTCGACCAGCATTACAACTGCCTGATGATTGAGCGCCCGCAGGGAGTTGCGATGAAGCTTTTTAATGTGAATCCGGGCCCGGGGCTCGCTGAGGGATTTCGCCGGGTTAACGCAGCTGTAGCCTTTTCAGCGACATTAATGCCACAGACTTACTTTCAGGCGCTCATGGGGATCGAGGCAGACGCCAGCTGGTACCAGATTGAATCACCCTTTGACTCGAAAAATTTGGGTGTCTTTGCCACCAGTTACATCTCGACCACTTACCGCGATCGTGGTAACAGTTTGTATGCGTTGGCCGATACGATCGCCGCGGTAGTGGCCCAGCGAGCAGGTAACTATATGGTGTTTTTCCCATCTTTTGCTTACCTCAAAGAAGTCCGTGATAAGTTTGTCGAGCGTTATCCGAACAGCGTCTGTGTCTCGCAAACGCCAGCAATGGATGAGACTGCACGGATGGAATTTTTGCATCGTTTTGAGGTGCAAGGCGACTCGACGCTAGTGGGATTCGCAGTGATGGGCGGCATCTTCGGCGAGGGCATTGACTTGAAAGGCCGCAAGTTGATTGGCGTCATCATTGCCGGAGTCGGGTTGCCGCAGCTCGGCATTGAGCGGGATGTCATACGCGATTACTTCGAGCAGTCGGGCCAAGCGGGGCAGGGCTTTGAATTTGCCTATCAATACCCGGGGATGAATCGCGTACTACAGACCGCCGGTCGAGTGATTCGAACTGAGACTGATCGAGGCATTATTTGTCTGGTTGATAACCGCTTCAATGAGTCGCGCTATAGACGCTTGATGCCGAACCAATGGCAAGTGAAGCTGAGTCGAAACCGTGAGATTCTGGCTAATGCGGTAGCAGAGTTTTGGGCTGCTGACGATGAGGCGAGTATACCGTAAAGATTATCACGGATCCTTGCGATGCTTGCCTTGTCGGTGGCGTTTTGAATCTTGCCTGTGGTTGTGGTGTTCTTGGTTGCGGTGTTCTTGGTTTCGGGGTGGTTGCTGTCGCTGGGGTTGGTTTTGCGGCTCGGCGCGGCTGACCTGTTGTGGCTGGTCACGACGTTCAACTTGTGGTTCGTCATGATCTGGGTTCTGCCTGCTGCGAGGTTCTTGAGTGTGCCAGTTACGCTTGTCATATCCGCCACGGCTACCATCATATCGGCCACGGCTATCATCAAGTCGGCCACGGCGTTCGTTATCATCATGCGGGCGACGATCCCGGACTTTATAATGAACTCCCGGGCCGGCTGCAGCCCTGCTCGCTGAAGACTGTTGACGTACTGTATGCCCCTTGATTCGCTGGCGGACGCCATGACGCCGGGCAGGATAGTTCGGCGCAGGATACCGCCAGGCAGGATAGCCCCAGGCAGGATAGCCCCAGGCAGGATGGCCCCAATAGTCAAAGGTGGAGTAATTATAGGCAGCACGAGGGTAATGGAGGCTACCGAAATAGACCTCATTGGCGGGCCCGTAAATGTTGCTGTGGCGGGTCTGAATAATCATCGTTGAAGGTTGGCTGTAGACCACGGTTGGGGTTGCTTGCAGTTCATGATCACAGCGATGCACCTCGTCACGTACGTAACAATGGTCATGCGCGTGGGCTTGATTGAAATGGCAATGATCGAACCGGATGCCCTCGGGCGCTGTGATGTAAGTGATCCGCGGCGCTTCTTCAATAGTCCCCGTGGCCTGACAACCCAGGGCGGTCATTAACAGGACGATGCTGGCCAACATAGTATAAGTGACTGACATGCTAAGACTCCGCTGTGAGCTGATGCAGGACCCTACACTAACAGGGTCAGGCTGAATCGAAGCTGAACGTCAGAGCCGCCGGCACTGGCTGATGCCGAATCTGTTAAAAACCATGCAACGCCCTCGGTAGGGTTATTGAGGGCGACAAACGAGACATTGCAGATAAATGCCAGGTTCCCGGCTCATTCGCAGGAGGTCATCAAACTCGCTTCGAAACTGAGTCACGAGACTCAGGTTCTTGGTATCAATCACTCGAGCAGCGACGTCGGTACCGCCTTTCAGTAACTCGCTGAGCAAACGTTCTTTCGGTGAAAGTTGCTTTTCAAGGTAAAGCGTTTCAAATTCGGTGAGTCCCGCTAGACTCGCGGCAGAGTCGATGGCATCTTCCAGTCCACCGATAGCATCTATCAGGCCCAAGTCCAACGCAGTGGTCCCGGCCCAGACCCGTCCTTGAGCGATGTTATCTACGGCTGCAGGTGTCATTTCCCGACCCCGTGCCACCAATGAGATAAATTGCCGGTAGGTATTGTTGATGGTTAAATCAAGCACCTGCTGTAGTGCCGGATTGAGGCTCTGCAGGGGATTGAGTGCGCCGCTAAGGGCATTGGTGCCGATACCATCGGAATAGATGCCGATCTCTGCCAGGCTTTGGTTGAATGTCGGAAACACAAGGAAGGTGCCGATAGAACCGGTAATTGTCGTGGGTGAGGCTAATATCTGATTAGCAGTGGCGGATATCCAATAACCGCCTGAAGCTGCGTAGGTTGCCATCGAGGCGATCACTGGCTTTCCCGCCTGCTGGGTCAGTTCGAGTTCGTAACGTATCTGCTCTGCGGCAGTCGCGCTGCCACCCGGGCTGTCGATACGCATGACTAAGGCTTTGACACGATCGTCTTCGCGGGCTTGCTTGATCAAGGCTGAAATAGAATCACTGCCGATACTCCCTGCGGGTTGCTCGCCATCATATATGGTGCCTTTAGCAATAATCACAGCGATCTTGTCGATACCCGGGTTCAAGGTCGGGATTGGGGTCTCGGCAGCCAGCAGATAATTGCGAAAATCAATTTGCTGGAAGTCGCTCTCATCGCTGCCAACGAGATCTTGGAGCTCGTCGCGCCATTGTTGGCGGCTCATGAGTTGGTCTACCAGGCCCTGTTCGACAGCCAACATGCCAGTGTCGCTGCCTGTGTTTGCGAGGAGTTCGGGGTAGTGATCGATATATTGGTTGAGCTTGGTTTTGTCGATACCTCGGAGCCTGGCGATTTGATCAAGGTATTCATCCCATAGCACCTGAATCCAGCCTAGGTTTGCCTCTTGGGCTGCGACCGACATGTCGTTTCTCAGAAAAGGTTCTACGGCACCCTTGTAGGTGCCCACTTTGAAGACATGAACCTGGACTTTGAGCTTGTCGATTGCGTCTTTGAAATAGATAGGGTAGACCCCCATTCCAGTCAAAAATACACCACCGAAGACCTGTAGGCTTTGATCATTCAGGTACAGGTGATCGGCGTGGGCGGCAAGGTAATACTGATTTTGGCTGTAGCTGTCGGCGAAGGCATAGATCTCCTTGCCTGATGCGCTAAAGTCGTTCAGCGCTGCACCGAGTGTTTGCAGTTGGCTCATACTGACGTCGCGCATGCCATCCAACTGGAGTACCAGAATTTTGATCCGTTGATCGGTGCTGGCAGTTTTAATAGCTTCTGTCAGATCGCCCAGTAGAGTTTCAGATTCTTCTTCTTCGCCACCCATGAATTCTGCAATGGGGTCAATCGCCCGGCGCTGTTCGACGATCGCGCCAGTGGGATTTAGAACCAGGGCAGCGGTCTGCGGAACCAAGATCTGGTCTGTTCGGCTGAACAAGGCGATTAGCGCAATGCTGGTAATGGCGAGAAACAGCAGATTGCCGAGTGCGTTTTTCAACGCGGTAATGCTACTCCAGATGCCTTTCAGTAATCGTCTCATTGCGTGCAGCCCTTGGTCTTGAGGTCGGTCAGGCATCTTAACATAGACCAGGATGTCCTGACGTAGAACATAAGCCACTCCGTGGGATCCACGGTAAGAAATCCTGCCGCTGGTCATTGTTTGACCTGACCGAGAATTCCGCGCATTCACCACAATAGCCCGTCAGTGCTGCAAAAAGCGCCTAGCTGCGGTAGCATCCAGTCTATATCGCGGCGCAGTACCGGCCGAGTAACAGGTGCGAAAGAGGTGCCTGGATACCAACTAATACCCGGCCGCCGGGTGATGATAGGTGACGCTATGAACAATATTTATCAACAAGGGCTGGATAAGAACCCGGCGAATTTTACGCCGCTGACACCGCTGAGCTTTTTCGAGCGAGCCGCGAGTCTTTATCCCGATGCGACTGCGACGGTTCATGGCGATTTGCAGCGCAGCTGGGGCGACATGTATCGGCGTTGTGTGACCATGGCTTCGGCCTTAACGCAGCGAGGTATTGGTGCCGGTGATACGGTAGCCGTGATGTTGCCCAACATTCCAGAGATGTTCGAGGCACATTTTTTTGTGCCTATGACCGGTGCGGTATTGAATGCGATTAATACGAGACTAGATGCTGCCACGGTCGCCTTCATTCTGGAGCATGCCGAGGCTCAAGTATTATTTACCGATCGGGAGTTTTCTGAGGTTGTTAAAGCTGCGTTGAATTTAATCGAGCGAGATATTCTGGTGATCGATGTGGAGGATCCCTTGTTTGATAGTGGCGAGCTCGTTGGGTCCATGACCTTCGATGATCTATTGGCAGCTGGTGACCCTGACTTCGAATGGCCCATGCCAGCGGATGAGTGGGATGCGATTTCCTTGAATTACACATCGGGTACGACGGGAAATCCGAAGGGCGTCGTGTTTCATCATCGTGGTGCTTACTTGAATGCGACGAACAACGCGTTGACTTGGGAGATGGGCATGCATCCCCGTTATTTGTGGACGCTACCGATGTTTCATTGTAACGGCTGGTGTTTCCCTTGGACCCTGGCAGCAACTGTCGGTACCACGATTTGTCTGCGTCACGTCCGCGAGCAGGCGGTGTTTGATGCGTTTCGGCAGCACGGTGTGACGCACTTCTGTGGTGCGCCAGTGGTTCTCAATACGTTACTTAATGCGCCGGATAATATTCGTCATGGCATCAATCAGCCTGCCACAAACTACAATATCAAGGTCATGACGGCGGGTGCTGCGCCGCCAGCCGCGGTGATTCAGGGTATGGAAACGCTAGGTTTTGAAGTCATTCATGTCTATGGTCTGACTGAAACCTACGGCCCCTTGATTGTCTCGGCCTGGCGCGAAGATTGGAATAGTTTGCCTGTAGAAGAGCAAGCCGCATTAAAGGCCCGGCAGGGTATTATCTCGATACTCGGCGGTAGTGTTATGGTTGCTGACCCCGAGTCCTTAGTGCCAGTGCCGTGGGACGGTGTCAGCCAGGGCGAAATTTTCATGCGCGGTAATATCGTGATGAAAGGCTATCTGAAAAACCCTGGCACCACTGAAGAGGCATTTTTGGGCGGCTGGTTTCATTCTGGCGATCTGGCAGTGTGTCATCCGGATGGTTATATTCAGATTAAAGATCGTTCCAAAGACATTATTATCAGTGGCGGTGAAAACATTTCGAGTATCGAAATAGAGGACACGCTGTTCAGGCATCCGAAGATCCTCGAGGCCGCAGTAGTTGCCCGGGCTGATGAGAAATGGGGCGAACATCCATGTGCCTTTGTAACCATCAAGCCCGGCGAATCATTAACTGCGACGGAAGTGATTGAATATTGTCGTGAGCACTTGGCCCGTTTCAAAGTGCCTAAGACCGTGATCTTCGGGCCCTTAGTTAAGACATCTACCGGTAAGGTACAAAAGTATTTGCTTCGGGTGGAGGCGGAACGTGCTGACAGCGGGGCGAGTCAATAGCCACCGCGCAGTCTGCCCCAATCCGATGGTAGGCGCGGGGCCAGCGGGCAGGTAGAATTGCACTATTCACTCAAGACCAGGAATGGACCCCTAGATGCGAACAAATTCAAAAGTCATCATCGAGATTGCTCGAGACCGCGACGCACTGCTGATCGCAGCGATGTCGAAAGACCTGATTGAGTTCGGCTTGTCCTGGCGCTGGAAGCCATCCAGAGTGCTGTCAATGATTCGGGACCCAGACTGTGTCGTGTTGGTGGCCCGTGAAGACAATAACCTGGTGGCCTTTGCCCTGATGGAATATCACGAGATCCACGGCCATCTCAATTTGCTCGCCACGGATCCTGCTTACCGACGTCAAGGGCATGCTCGACAGTTACTGCAATGGTTGCTGGCCTCCGCTCGTGTGGCGGGTCTGGCAACAGTGGGGCTGGAGGTGCGCAGTGATAATGATGGGGCACAGGCATTTTATCAGCGCCTGGGTTTTCGTATTGAGAAGCGCAGGAAGGGCTATTATGCCAAAGGACTTGATGCCTTAAGTATGGTCTTGCATCTGATCGAGCCGAGTCAGGCTGCGCGGCGTCCTCAATGAAGCCAGTTGGTGAGATTCTTTGGCATTGGCCGCAGTTATGCATCGCCTGCGGTCTGGCGCCCACGCCAGGGCCAGATATTCGGGGTATCTGTATTGACTCACGCCAGGTTCAGGCCGGTGATCTGTTTATCGCACTTGCCGGGGATCCGGGTCCACAGTTCAAGTCGGCCAGTAGTGGGGCCCGCGATGGTCATGACTTTATCCCCGCTGCGATTGAGGCCGGGGCCAGTGGTCTGATGGTGGCTCGGCACCAGGCGCAATCGATCCCGCAGCTGCAAGTCGCTGATACCTTGGCAGGTTTGTGGTGTCTGGGTCGATCTGGGCGGCAACGCATGAATGGCCAGGTCGTGGGTATCACTGGCAGCAGTGGTAAAACCACGGCCCGCCAATGGATTGAAGGTTTACTCGAGGCGCAAGGTCAAACCCACGCCTCCATCGGCAGCTTTAATAATCATTGGGGGGTGCCATTGTCACTTGCGCGCATGCCAGAGACCAGTGATTTTGGCGTGTTTGAAATAGGCATGAATCATCCGGGTGAAATTCAGCCGCTGGCTGAGCTGGTGAATATGGATGTAGCACTGGTGTTGAATGTCCTGCCCGCGCACCTGGGATATTTTGATGATATCGAAGGTATCAGGCAGGAAAAACTCTCAATCTGTGCCGGGTTGAAACCGGATGGCAGTCTGGTGGTACTCGACACGCTGCCTTTGGACGGGGTCACGGCCAAACATATCCTGCGCTTCGGCTTCTCGGCGGCGGCGGATGTCAGAGGTGTGCCAACCTACTACGCTGACTATACGCTGGTGCGTGTAACGGTGGGCGAACGCAGCTGGCAGTATCGCCTGAGTGCCGGTGGTGAGCACCGGGTGCTGACTTCCTTAGCCAGTTTTGCCGTGCTGCTGGCGCTCGGTGCTGACCTTGAGGCGGCCCTGGACTGTATGCCGACTTTGTTGATGCCCACCGGTCGCGGCAATGAACTTGTTATTGGCGGCATCAGCCTGCTGGATGACAGCTACAATGCCAACCCGGTCAGTATGGGCTATGCGCTACAATCTCTCACCAATGGCGATAAAAATCGGCAAAGGGTTGCCATTCTCGGTGAAATGCTTGAACTGGGTCCAGCCAGTCAAGCTTTGCACGAGGCGTTGCAGGCTGATTGCGATGGCCTCGATGGTGTGATCACCGTCGGTGATGGGTTCCAGTCCTGGAATAGGTCTCAGTTGGGTGAGCGATTTTGGGGGCATGTGGATAGTGCGGCTGACATTGATCTCAACCAATTGCTTGAGAAGCTGGCGCCTGATGCGCAGATTCTTGTCAAGGGTTCGAATCGGGTCTTCTGGGTCCATGGTTTCGTTGAGCAACTGCGAAGAAAGTTGCTTGAAGGGTCGGTTGTTGGCGACACCGGGGAAACCTAGTTGAGGACGTTTCTGGCGCAACGCCGGGATTTTGGTTGACGTCTATATCCTGATCGCAAAGCATGCAATAATCCAGGGATAGAAAAGGGATAGGCAATGATTGTCGACAAGTTAGGCAGGCGATTTCGAAATCTTCGGGTTAGCCTTACCGCGGCGTGCAACTATGCCTGCACTTACTGTGTGCCTGATGGCAAGAGACTTCAGCCGGCTCGAAACGAATTGCCCGCGACGGAATTGCTAAAGGGCGTGAAGCTCTTACAGCAAGCCGCGGGTATCGATAAGCTCAGGATTACTGGCGGTGAGCCGTTGGTGACGCCGAAATTCGATGAGTTTTTGTTGGGTGTCATGGCGCTACCCCTTGCCGATGTCAGTCTGACAACGAATGGTCAGCTACTCGGCCGGAAGCGGGAAGTGATTCGTGAGTCAGGCATCAAGCGTATCAACGTCAGTCTCGATACCCTCAATCCGATGCGGTTCCAACAGATAGCCCGGGGCGGAGACCTTGGCACTGTGCTGGAGGGCATCGATGGTTTGCTGGCGGACGGCATCAAGGTGAAGATCAACATGGTGCCATTACGCACTCAGAACCACAGTGACGTTCTCGCCATGTTGGACTATTGTCTCGATCGAGGGATTGAACTGCGCTATATCGAGCTGATGCGCATGGGCCACCTGGTCAAGGGTAATGCCTTTCAGTCAGACTTTATCTCCATGCAATCCTTGCTGGATATTATCGCCGAGAAGTATGAGTTTGCGCGGACTGATGCGCCTTATGATTCGACTTCGGTCAGGTTTCAGGTGCCGGGCAGGGGCGTATTTGGTGTGATAGCCAACGAAAGCGAGCCTTTCTGCAGCTCCTGCACTCGTCTACGTTTGTCTTCCGACGGTTATCTGTATGGCTGCCTCAGCAGCAGTCGGCGCCAATCGATAAGTGATCTGCTTGACATGCCTTCACACCTGGCGCTGCCGAAGCTGCAGAACATTCTGGTGAGTGCGCTGACTGACAAAAAGCTCGCCTTTGAAGGCGAAGCCACTGTAATGAAGTTTATCGGCGGCTAAAGCGGTTGGTCATGCTGACCCTGAGGTTCCTGTGCGGTGAATCTTTGTTGGGACAAGCTGCGTAGTGATACCAGTAACGTAGTGGCTCTATCCAATTAGTG
>Ga0182046_1128774_pt1 | contig 10395 bp, 8 predicted proteins | sample 011ome_13_FD_127755 | JGI IMG/M metagenome (GOLD analysis project Ga0182046, IMG submission 127755) | Metatranscriptome of coastal salt marsh microbial communities from the Groves Creek Marsh, Georgia, USA - 011505AT metaT (Metagenome... | ecosystem: Environmental > Aquatic > Marine > Intertidal... | reverse complement strand
TAGGCTTTCATCCAACCTGAGACCGATCATTCATGAACGCAGCACAAATCGCTAAGGGCCTCAAAGCGCTTGCAAGAAAAGACCCGGATCTAAAAAAGGCCATCGAAACTTATGGTGCGCCCAATCCTCGAGTTCGGCCACAAGGCTTCGAAACCTTTCTTGGCACCATCGTTAGCCAGCAAATTTCGGTTGCTGCTGCGAGCGCTATCTTAAATCGAGTGAGAGCCCTGCTACCCAGCCTTTCTCCTGAGGGCCTCGATTCTGTAACAGATGAGGCGCTACGCGAGGCAGGTCTGTCGCACCGAAAAATTGCATACCTACGGGGTCTGGCGGCAGCAGAGCAGTCCGGAGATTTTCAGGCTGAACGTTTAAGCACGCTGAGCGACCAAGATGCGATAGCGCAAATTACCGCCTTAAAGGGGTTTGGAATTTGGACGGCCGAAATTTATTTAATGTTTTCGCTCGGCCGCGAGGACATTTTTCCAGCCAATGATCTCGCCCTCCAGGTCGGTCTTGCTCGTCTTAAAGGTCTCGAGACAAAACCAACTCCTAAACAAGCGCGCATCCTTACCGAGCACTGGCAACCCTACCGGAGTGCCGGATCCCTATTTTTGTGGCACTACTATCAGGGCGCGCCGGTCTCTTGATCGACTCCGCAGCTGGGGTGAGATAAGCAGCGACTTGCATCCCGACATTGGCCGACCAATGTTCAATGCGGCGCTAGGCTTGCGCCGTCCTAAACCCTTAATCCTGCAGCAAGCCCGCAGCCCGCAGCGCTGGCGTCACGATATCTGGACCTTTTTTTGAACACCAATGCCGCCAAATTTGGCGCCGGTCTAGGCGCATCGGTTCACCCACTGGCTCGGTCTTTTCAACCATTCGATAGATGATGAGATCTGTCAGCGGATCTTCATCACCAAATTGCCTATTGTAGCGACGACACAGATATCCGCCGTAGTGTGACAAATAACGCTTGTAGCGCTTGTCACTCAAGCGACCGGTGTACTTTCGCCAGCGGTAATTATCAAATTTGTCTGCGTAAACATATCGGGGCTTGGCAAAACTTGGCGCGGTGGCCGCCAAATGATAAACATCGACGATTTTCCCCGACGCTAAAATGCCAGGCACAACAAAAAAGTCATCCGCTCGCCGTGGATAGGGAGAAAACATGCTCCACTTTTGATCTAGCCGCAACAAGCGCTTTAGCCACTGCCACTCTTGCTTGAACTCCATGCGATAGGGCTCGCCGGCTGCCGCCGGTAAAAATGGCAACCGCCAACTGGGAACAGTGCTAACGTTGTAAACCAGTAGATACGCTAGCAGTAACCCAGCAAAAACCTGCGAGGCACCGCCCGGGAAGTGCAATCGGTGTTGCCAAGGTAGCAGCCTAGAAAACCAAACCCCAAAAGCCCCTCGATGCTCCGCCACCCAATCATAGATCCGGTTGCCAAGGCGCTCAGGCCAAGCCAGCACTGGGGCTAACCACCTAAACCCCGGTGAAGCAGAGAACACGCCGACCATAGCAGCCCATTTGGTAAGACGCGCGCCCTCTGGTGTAACCACAACCCAAGAAAATTCACGCTCTAAAATCTCAGCAATTTCAGCGTCAGACTGGGCAGGGGTAATTGGGGTCTCTCTGAGCCCCAAAAAGGTTTTGAGTAACCAACACATCTTCAGGCAAAAACTGCAATCCTGGTCATAGTACATGTGCCAGCCTGCCCCTGGGTTCGGCCAAAATCGCCGAGCCAAAGCGTCCCAGGTTTCTGTCGGCGTAAACAAAAGTAGTGACAAAATCGAGATAAAGGGAAAGAGCCCGATATGCAGGTTCAGAATAAATCCGACTTCCATGGAGATAAACGCAAACATCATCAGCAGCCGCATCGGCACCCTAAGCCACGGCGAAAACATCAAAATCGGGCCGATCAGCTCTAACCACCAAACATAACGAGTCAAGGGCACAGTCAACCAGCTCTGATCTCGCCAGAGGTGCGCAATCCAGGTCGCCATATCATCGAGATGTAACGCATAGTAAATGGCGGTGCCATCTTGATACCACTCGACGCCATTTTTTAAAAATGCGGAAAAGAAATACACCGCCATGCACTGCGTCAAGATCGCCAAAGTGGCCACAGAGGCATAAGCATTGGGGCGAGCGGGCGCCTTGTCTCGTTCATCCGGATGCACGAGCGCAGCGTCGACCGAAAAGCGCGCACCAAGGGGCAGAAACAGCGACCAAAACACCAGCAACAGCAGTAGGTTATCTCCCCCTTGCAACATCATCGGGGTGCGATTGTGCAGCGATGCCAAGAGTATAAAGCTCAACAGCGTCGCCCAGCGGGTCTTATAGCCCAACAGCAATGCCATGGCAGCGGCGGCGGCAAGCCCGAACAGCATCATCGCCCAAACCCAACTGCCACTGATGAAATATAAAGACCAGCGGTCCGAGCCAATCCAGTCCATCACCACGTCTCGCGGAAAGACCCCGTCATCAGATAGCCAGACCCCAAGATCCGCACCGCGAATCATCAAGTCCGCTAAGATCAAGAGGCCGAGGCCTATTCGCAGCACCGCCAGACTTCGCAGGTCAATCGTGACAACGCGGGTAAGTTTTTCAATCAATGGCTGCACCTATCAATTTTGCTGACCGTGGGCACCAGACTTCTAGCACCGCGATTGATTATACCCCTAAGCTCGGCTCCGGAGGACCCAGCGTTCAGATATCGCGCCCATTGGCGCCTCAATCGTTAACCTATGGTTTGATATCCGAAGGCAAATGCTCGCAACGCTTTATGAGCTTTTAGCCGCCCTGACCCAGCGCTGCTTAAGATCAAAAATCCTTTCATCTGTCCCCCTCATAGCGCAATGGCAGACCTTTGTATCTATCTATTCGGGGGACTCAGTACCTGCTTTTGATTAGGGGAATCGGTACCTGCTTTGATTAAGGACAGTCTAAGGCCGCGGCGTAACGCAGCGATGGCGACTCCCATACCGCTGGCCAGCCGCGACGGCACGGTTAGGCGTCGGTTAGAGACGGAGCAACATCAGCTACAAGGCGCGCTAGCTGCATGAGTATGGCTGCAGACGATCGCATTACTTTCGCTAAGATGTTGCCGTCAATCGCACAAAATAGCGTGGAGGGAAGCCTGTCAAAATCCGAAAGCCTAGCCCCAAAGGTCGCACGGCGTCGATAACTTGCGCCTCGTCGTCCGACACCTTGGAGGCTTGGAATAATCCATCGACCCCATCGTAGCGAATCCGAACCTCATCGTTATCGAGTAGCCGGTAATACCACTGTCTAGGCCAATGATTCACCGCCACAAAAAGCTCACCGCCATGCTCTATACGCACAACCACCCGATCAGCACCCTCGCCAGCCTTGTCAAAGGTGGTAATCACTAAGGTCTCTTGATTCTCGGGCTGAAAATACCCCAACAGCGACTCAAAGGTTGCGACGACACCGGCGTAAAGCACCAGCAATAACGCCCCAATTTTTATCCATTTTTGCATAATAGCTCTCCCTTGACGGATATCCCGGCAGTTGATGACCCGGCGATCAGGCCCTCCCCTGCACGCTTTTCAGGACCGATGTACCCGACCGCTCGCTCCGACCAGCGCCCCATAAGCTTTATGGCTGTCAACCGCCGTTTTACGAGCAGAGATCCTAGCCCTTGCTTGATCGCGGTCTAGGTTTTGCTCGCATCTGAGGGCAGGCCAGCCAGCAACCTTGATGTAATCGCGAGCCAAATAAAAGCGACGACTTCAATACCGATGAATAAGGTCGCCAAATCGGCGCCGTGCACAGCGGTTGCTAGCAAGCGATAAACCGCCGCAACCAACAACATTGCACCCCCTGCCATCAACCATCGGGGCAACGCCATAAAAGCGCCATACAAGATGAACCCGGCACTACAAGCAAAAAAAGCACCGAGATCGCCGATTTGAGTGCTGCGACCTATGCCATCAAGATAGGCCATGCCCAAATTCGCCAGCACGCCCTCTGGTGCCAACACCAGCCCGACCGCATTGTTCAACATCAAAAGACCCGGCAGAGCTGCAACAACTTGAATAAGACGACGTTTCATACATGCTCCTTAGGGTTAGACGCAACTAGGCCAAGGCCAGGCCAGCGATAGGCGCCTGGGTAATTATAAAACCGCCCCCTCGCTGCAGTCGCACCAAGGATTATCTGCCACGGTTTCATCGCGGTGGAAACGACCAGCTCAAAGAGCGCAAACAACACCCAGATCCGGCAAAACTTACTCAACCAGTATCACCGCCCGGCGATTTTGCGGCTGTTCCTCGGGCGCGCCCTCAAGCGGTCTGTCTTCTCCAAAGCCAATCAACTCAATCTGGTCCGGATTTACTGCATACTGCTGCACCAAGCGTCGTTTGATGGCTTCAGCCCGATTGATCGACAGCGAGTTGTTATAGCGTCTGGCGCCAGAGTCATCTGCGTGCCCCTCAATCAAAGCCTTGGCATCCGGATCTTCAGATAATCGCATCGCCAAAGCCTCGAGTTCGCTATCAAAGTCCATCGGAATCTCGGCTGAATCGAAAGCGTAGTACACCAACACTTCTTCGCTGGTAGGCACCGCTACATCCCCGTCTAGGTTGAAAGGATCTTCCACAGGATCAGCGCCAAAGCCGCCGCCTTCGTCAAAGCCACCAAAGCCGCCGTCACCCCCAAAGCCGCCATCCCCTTCAAAACCGCCCCCAAAGCCGCCATCGCCTTCGAAGGCTGCACTTGCTTCGGCTTGAAAATCCGCATCGGTTTTCGCATAAATGGCCTCGATATCAACATCAGCGAGCGTTGGAATCTCAGCTGGGCAGATCGCTGAATCAAAATCTTTGCTGTCTGCCAACAAGCGCTCGCGGTACGCCCTGATCTCATCGCCATGCTGCCCCTCAACACCTACGGTTGTGAGTAACACCCCCATGATGGCCAGCACCCGCACCTCTGCCTTTATCAGGTCAATCTCGGCGTTCAAAACTGAATTACGAGTCACAAAATACTCGTTCACTCCATCCAACATATCCAAAAGAGACCGAGCGCCCAATTCAAACTGGGCTTTATAGGCGTCTTTCGAGGTTTCTTGACTCTCGAGATTGGCTTTAAGTATCTCCACCCGACTGGTCAAAATCGCAACTTCGTTGAAGGCGTTCAAGACATCCTGGCGCACATTGATGCAGGCAACTTTTTGCTGCTCTAGCGCAGAGTAGTACAAATTATGTGCCTCGCGGGTCAGCGCAATATCGCTGCCGCCTCGATACAGGTTTAGATTCAAGGCAACTTCTACCGCTTGTTCTTTAAAATCTCCGCGCACCCCTTCTCGATTGGTGTCGTTCTGATTGCGATAACGCAATTCAATGGTGGGATAAAATGCGCCTCGGTTGGCCTTAACGCCCGCCTGCCTAGCTCTGCTGGTTTCAGCATTCAGGTCGATCACTGGGCTTTGTTGATAAGCCACTCGCAAGGCGATATCTCGGCTGGCCGGCCCCTCAAAGGATCGACTTGGTAGCTCAAGACCATCCGCTGGCGGCACGCCAACGACACGCTGATAGCCGGTTTTGCGGTCATTAAGATTGTTAAGCTCGACCAAGAGATTCGATTCAGCAAGGGACAATCGAGCCTTGGCCTGCTCTAAATCGACGCCCGGGTCCATACCGCCAACCGTACGATCTTTGATCTGCAAAAACACTTGGCGATGCTCAATCAGATTATCGATGGAATAGGCCACCAACTGTTGATGACGATAGACGTCTAAAAACGCCGCCGCGGCATCCAAGGCGACTTGCTCTGATTGATCCCGCAATTGATAGAACTGCGCATTGGCCTCAAAGCGCTTCTCTCGGGTCAATTCAAGCGATCGAAACCCATCAAACAACATTTGATTGATGGTGAGGGTGTTGTTACTCGAGGAATAGGGATCAAACGTGGTCTGGGGGGTTTCGCGCTCTTCACGGGAAAGATCCGCAGCGAGATTGACTTCAGGCAGCATAGCCCCTTTGGCGGCGCGCTCCGCCGCCATGGCCGCTTCGAAACGATACCACTCGGTGGCAACACGGGGATTGTCTAGGACGGCTTTGCGCAGCGCATCGGTAAAGACTCGATCAGGCTCAGCAGCTTGCAGGGCCCAGGCGGACGCTGTCAGAGCGCCGAGCAGCGCCGTAACCAGCACTTTTCGCCTCAATCGGGTGGGTGCCTCTCCGTACTTCACGAATCTCGCCGCCTTAATGCGGTGCATTTGCTCGCATGCTAGTGTATCCAACAGGTTTTCTCAACCAGCTGCAGCCCGGCTCACGATGAAATTAACACTAGGCAGGCTAGACATTTCGATGCATTATTCTAAGTTATTGCAGTCATATTGAATGCATTCAGTTTTAGAGCCCACAAACATGTCGATGATATCTATGACGCGACACACCTTGTTGCGAATTGCAGCAGTCCTTAGCCTTTCTTTTATGGGCATCGCCACCGCCAATGTCTCTCTTGAGGCGGTCAAAAACTCGGCCCTTGTAAGTTATGGCGCCGATACTGCGGCTATGATCGATCAATGGATTCAAATGATTAAAAAGATCCGTGGCCTTTCAGACCGAGAAAAGCTGTTGTACGCCAATAACTTCTTTAATTCACGGATTAAGTGGATCAGCGATATCGACAATTGGAAAGAAGGGGACTATTGGGCAACCCCCCTTGAAACCTTAGCCCGCCGCCAAGGCGACTGCGAAGATTTCAGTATTTCTAAGTACATCACCCTATTGATGGCAGGCATGCCCGATGAAAAATTGCGAATCACGTACGTCAAGGCCCGAATCGATACCGCCAGCGGCGCTAAAAATCAGGCCCATATGGTGCTAGCCTACTACCCGGCCCCTAACGCTGAGCCTATGATTTTAGACAATATGGTTAAAGACATTGTCCGCGGCGGCCTGAGACGAGATTTAAAACCTGTGTTTGGTTTTAACACTGGGGTAATAACCGTTGGCCACGGCACCAAAGCTTCGAACGAAAGCCCAACCAATCGCCTGTCTCGCTGGGGCGATGCGTTAACTAAAATGAAAGCAGAAGGCGTTTGTTTACCCGGAGAACCCTGTTGAAACCCGCCGCCATCTTGCTTAAAACATTCACCGTTGCCGACGCAACTGGAGTATTGATTACATGACCCTTTATAAACAACTCTGGATCGCCATCGTTATTCTGCTATCGATCATTTTCGTGGGTAGTGTGTTTACCTCCAGCATGTCGGCTCAGCAATACATGGAAAAATCCGTAAGCGGCCATAATCAGAACTACGCCAATTTTCTCGCGCTGCTGCTGAATAACGATTGCGCCGTTGAAGTCTGTGACAAACCGCATCTCGAGAGTTGGCTAAAGCCCCCGATGGACCAAGGCTACATCAGCACCATTAGGCTTGTGTCGCCAATGGACGAGGTGTTGTTTGACGACCAGGCCCCTGAAAAACCCGGTACCGCGCCTGACTGGTTTAAGTCGCTGTTTCCGATTGCGCCTACGCCGGGTACGGTCAGCATTCAAGCGGGCTGGACGCCTCTAGGCGACCTAGCGCTCACAACGCCGGTCGAGGGCGTCTATACCGAGCTCTGGGAAGGCTCTAAGCAACTCTCCTTTTTATTCTTGATCACCACCTTGATCGCGGGATTTTTAGGCAATCTGGCATTAAAGCGCATCTTAAGCCCGCTCGATGCCGTGGTGGTACAAGCCAATGCCCTGGGTGAACGCCGGTTTATCAAAACCCCAGAGCCTTACACCTTCGAATTTAAGCGGGTCGTGGTTGCAATGAATGCCCTTGCCGACCGGGTGAAATCCATGCTCGAACAAGAAGCCGAAACCCTCAATCAATATCGCCAAGAGCTGCAAGAAGACAAAGTCACGAAATTACTCAACCGTGATCACTTTATGACCGTCTTTAAAGCGACCCTGCAACGGGACGATTCTACCGGCGCAGGCGCGATCGCCATCATGCGGATCACCAAGCTGATCGAGCTGAACAACACCTTTGGCTATCAAAAAGTTGACGCCATGCTGGAGGATCTAGGCACCCGCATCCGCTGGCTGGTCAATATCAACGGCGGCTGGACGGCATCGCGCTTGAACGGTTCCGATTTTATGGTGCTTGCGCCAGCCCTCAAGCAGCGCTCGAAGATCTATGTAGACGGTAAGGATTACTTCCACATAGTACCGGCCGACCGCAACAAAGAGCCTCGGGGCGCCGATGGCGCGGCCCAAGCGCGGCCCTCGGTGCACATTCAAGTGCTCGAGGCCGGCCAAGAAGCCGCTGCTGACACCATTAAGATCACCCAACAAACCGATATGGGCGACGTTACCTATGCCGGTGATGGCCTGTTCATCTACCTAAGCGAAATCAGCGTCGAAGGGGTTACCGAATTTAAATATGAGATCACCCTAAACGGCGAGACGTCAGAACGCGCAGTACAAGTCACCATGGCCAGCATCAACGATCCGATGAGCGTTGGCCGTGAACTGCAGAGTGAGTCCTACAGCATTTTAGAAAAACACGGCATGCAAGACGCAACCGAGCTTGCGGTTTCGGCGATTTACTTTAATCCGCTAGACCCCGTTGGCGCCCTGATGGGTGCCCTCGATGGTGGCCTTGGCGCCTCTGAAACAGAAGGCGAATCCAACATCCACGTTGCTTATCTTGGCAATGGAGACGCTGCCGACGCCATGCAAGAAATGGAAAAATGGCGAGGCATCTTTAAAGAGGCTTTCGATAATGACCTCTTTGACCTATTCACCACGCCCGTAGCCAAACTGGATGGCACCCTACTCCATCACGAGGCCAATTTACGCTTGCGTCGGCCCCATGAAGTGCTCAATGGCGGGCAGTTCCTGCCCTGGATCACCCGGCTCAATATGACCGAAGCCTTAGACCGGTTGATGGTCACCTTGGCACTGGATTTTATCGAGGCCCATGGCGAGCCTGTGGCGGTAAAACTCTCGGCCGAGGTCATCCGAGAGCCCGCCTTTACCGCTTGGTTCGAAAAAACCCTCGCCGCCCGCGGCGACGGCCAACACCCCATGCTGCATATCCAGTTATTAGAGGCGATGGGCTTTAGGTATCTGGACGCCTTCAATAAGCTCTGCGCCACCGCGCGACAATACAGCGTTAAGACCGGCCTTGAGCACATGGGTCACCAAATGACCGAGATTGGCCGCCTGACCGATGTCGGTCTCGACTTTATGAAGATCGATGTGTTCTTTGTCAAAGACGTGCACAAAGATTCGGTAAACCAAAACCTGCTCAAAACCCTCGCTACGCTGGCCCATTCCATCGGTATTAATGCCATGGCAGAGGGCGTTGCTAATGAGGAGGAGCTACTGATGGTTGATAAACTTGGTTTAGATGGTGCCAGCGGCCCAATCATCACCGAGCAGTTTGAAGCGAAAAAAGCCTAATCCAAGCCGCGCTGCAACGCTGCGCGGGTTTTAACGAAGCTGCAAATTGGCGGGGTTTTAACAACGCTGCAACGGGGTGCTGGTTTTTTAAAGCGCTAAGCGACGCCGGTCAGAACGCGAGCTTGTGCTTGCGAGCGGCGTTTTCGCCGCGCCGTGATCTCAATTAGCCAGCCGAGCCCGATGACCCGGGTACGACGGATTAGCCACTCGAAGTTGTTGCGCCGAGCAATGAGGCGCGCGGCGAGACAACCCTATTCATCCCCAAGCAGATCCAGCGAATTCGAGCGATCTTTTCGAAGGCGTTTACGCAGCAGGATTTTCTGCTGGGCCGATTCCGGCAGCTCGGTAAATAAAATGACGCCCTTGGCGGTCAGCATCTCGATCAAATCCTCCAGCACCCGCACAAGATCAGTATCAGACTCACGCAGCGAATCCGCCGAGGCCCTGGCATCTTCAAAGAAGGCTGCGAGCTGCGCGCTTTCGGCATCTAGAAATTCTTGGTCATCGCCTTCGCGGCTTAAGCTGACGCTAACAATCTGGCCGGATTCGTCTCGTTTTACATAGGGCATTACAGCTTACTCACTTTTTAACGCTTTGCTTGTTACAGCTTTACTTACTACAGCTGTACTAGTTTCAGCATGACTTTTATCGCTTTAACTTGATAACGCGTCACCCTTTAAAACACCACACCGCAAGGCATATTGAATGAAGACGGTTAGGGTTGCTATTCCGCAACCCTAACGCGTTCACGATCTAACCATGATTACATCAAGCCGGAATCGTTAGTTCCATTGTAAAGGTTCCGAAGTAGTTCATTCATGCTGTCGGTATCCAGGGCGTTGCCTTCAGTGTCTGTGGTTAGGTCGACGCCTTCAAGCGTGTAAGACATGCTCGCCCCACCTTCGGTATTACCAATGCCTGCGCTGTTGACCTCGATTACAGTATTCAAGCCATCAGAG
>Ga0182046_1456274_pt1 | contig 10565 bp, 9 predicted proteins | sample 011ome_13_FD_127755 | JGI IMG/M metagenome (GOLD analysis project Ga0182046, IMG submission 127755) | Metatranscriptome of coastal salt marsh microbial communities from the Groves Creek Marsh, Georgia, USA - 011505AT metaT (Metagenome... | ecosystem: Environmental > Aquatic > Marine > Intertidal... | reverse complement strand
GTTCATGTTGCACCCGGGTGAGTTCGTGCTCGGGTCAACACTCGAGCGTGTTGGCGTTCCAGATGACCTTGTCGGACGTGTTGAGGGCAAATCGAGCCTTGGTCGGCTCGGTCTTCTCATCCATTCGACCGCGGGTTTTATCGACGCAGGTTTCGATGGGCATATCACCCTCGAGTTGGCAAACGTTGCGTCGCTACCGATCACGCTCTACCCAGGAATGAAGATCGGCCAGGTGTCATTTATGCAAATGACAACACCGGCTGAGAACCCCTATGGACAGGGTGCACGTGGGTCGAAGTATCAGGGGCAGCGGGGGCCAACTCCGAGTCGCTACTTTGAGAATTTCAACGCTGACTAACTAGTTGTGCTCGGAGTGATAGTGCTGCGCCAAGGGGTCGCCGCCGAAATCCATCGTGAGGTCTCGCCACACTGTATGTACATGGTTGACGTCTCGTTGGGAGTTGTCGTACTCGATGAGGATTCCTCCGCCCTCTAATCGGTAGTAGTGAGGCTCGCCGGGCTCGGTACCTCCTGCCCAGAGGAAGTGGAATTCACTCAGGTGGGTTTCGACACGATGCCACTGTTCTTCGGCGAGCGAAGGGTGAATGCGGTCGAGGTAGACCCCTAGAAGTTGTCGAAGGAGATGCGTTTGGCTCTCTCCGCATGATGCAATGGCGAGACCTTTTGGTGTTGCTGACATCCCGAGCACAAGGTCATCTTCAGCGTTCCACCCCGCTTTCGCTGTTGCCGAATGATGAACCTTTGTGAGGAAGTCATCGGTTGGAGGCTCAAACCTCCCACGCCAAATTTCGTTGAGAGGAATAACGCTGTCGCCTTCGGAAAGGCGCGTGCGATTCGCACCCAACAGATCGACCGGAGCGCGAGGTGAGAGATGTGCGTGCACTCGGTCGTTGTCGTGTAGTGAATGAAGCAGTTCTCGTGCGAGGTCTTCTGCTCCACCGAGTGGTCGTAGTAAGTGTGGGCCAAGAAGTTGAGAGGACGCTGGGTCTGCGCCAAGGAAGAGCGGAGTTGCAGAGATAACCGCTTCATTTCGAATCGTGAAGTGCAGAGAGATGTGGTGTCCACCAAATCTCCACGACCAGTCAGGTGAGTTTGGATCGCCGAAGACCGCGAGCCAGTACAGCAACGGGTCCCGACCGCGCTCGCGTCCGTACGAAACCGAGAATCCTTCGACGCGATCGAGAACGTTCTCTAAACCCATGATCGTTGATGCCGTTGTATGACCGGCAACGCTGAGAGAGGCGGCCAACAGCCGATGGACGATTCGATGCTGGGCGGTACTCATATCGGCAAGAGCAAGTCCACCGTGATCGGTGGGCGTGTAAAACCAGCGAAGGCGTTCGTTGTCATCACTAAAACTGGTGAGAGCGGTCAGTTGCGATGTACTAGCGGTAGCAAGCAGATCGTTGACAATCGCGGTCATCTGTCTCGCAAGATCGTGTGTTGAGTGGTGGCTCATGGTTCTGGGTCTCCTGGGCCATGTAGTCCGAAAATGAGATCAGCATCCCCAGGCTCCCAACTGTTGTTGAATTGTGAGCGTGCGCCAATCGATCTTGTGCGCTCTAACAGCGAATTCCCAAGTGAGAGTTGCTGATGTTCCCAACTTGCAAGAGCGTCCTCCAGCGACGACGAGGAATTCAGGTATCGGTCGAGTGACCATGCATCTTCTGCTGCTTTTGCGGTTCCGGCAGCGGCATGGGGACGAACAGCAAATGCAGCATCACCGATGAGGCAGACTCGTCCGTGGCGCATTTGCGGAACTGCAATGTCGTACACAACTTGAAGGAATGGTTCAGCGACGGCCATCACGATCGCCGAGAGACTTTCTGGGAGCCGTGCCTTCGCTGTTGCTCGCATTTCTTCAACATGATGTTGGGCGACAAGACCTGGTGGAACAGAAATCGACCGAAGCTCTCCCGTTTCATCGGTCATGAGGTCATTGAGGTCGCCTGATTCGAGATAGTTGCGATACCAGACGAAGTTGAAGAGTCGTTCTCCCGAGGTGACCGACCCATCGAGCGCAGGAATCGGGTACACAAGGATGTGACTGTTCGCGAAGACGTGATACGTGATTGCGTTTCCGAGTCGTTTGACCACCTCAGGTGGAAGGTCACTTTCGGGAACTGTGCCACGCCAAGCCACATAACCTGCGTATTCCGAAGAAACTTCGGGGTGAAATTGAGCACGAACTGTTGATCGGATGCCGTCGGCCGCAATCACGAGGTCTGCCGTCTCGTGCGGTCCGGACTCAAAGCCGATTGAAACCAGCTGGTCTTCGTTGGTGACCCTGGCGACGGAACGGTCAAGGTGATACCGGTCGCGGCCAAACGAATTGATGAGGTGTTCGTACACCGTATTCCACGAACTAAATCGATACGGATGACGAGTGTTGTGGACGATCTCGTCATTTCGAGAGAGATACAAGATGTGGTCGGTCGCGATTGAGATGTCGTCAAGACGGATACCCGCGCGCTCAACGAGGTATCGGTAGGAGGCTTTCAGAAACCCGATTCCCGCTCCGCGTTGTTCTAACTCAGTTGGTGAGCGTTCATAGACGTTGACCTCATGACCCGCATCTCGGAGCAAGCACGCAGCGGTGAGACCACCGAGCGACCCTCCAATGACGGCAACGCGCAGTGGATCCAAGGTTGACGAACTCAGCCAGGAACGCCAAATGTGGCGATGGTGTCAACCCGACACTCAAAGAGCACACGACGCTCGTCGATCGACGGATCGCGGAGCCCATATTCGTCTCCTTCGCCGATGTACTTCTGCCAGATCCGATTGAGCTGTGCCGTGACGCGCTCGCCCTCTTTTGGATCGTCTTCGCTGATCTCGCGCTCAACAGTCACCTTCATTGAGAGCCAGTGGTACATGTTTTCTGGATTCACAATGACAATCGAGATCTGCGGGTTATCGCGAATCCATCCTGTCTTCTTGCGGTGAGAGGCGACGTTGACAAGTACTTTGTCGCCCTCATAGTCGAACCACATTGGCGTCAGGTTTGGGCGCCCTGACGGCCCCATGACTGCCATGACACATGCGTATGGCTTGTCCATGAGTTGCTTGTAGGTGGGATCGAGATCGCTGATCGATGTGATGTTCTCGCGATCACCCACTCCGAACTGTCCGGCTTTTAGCCCCTCCGAAACATCGATGAACTTGCTGACATTGACCACGGTGAACCCCCATTCACGAGTTGTTGCGTTCCACATTAGACCGAAGGGAAAGCCTTAGTTCGTAGTCAGAGACAATGGCGCCGGCGTTCAGCATGCCAGCCGACCAATTATCCGCGGCTCACCTGCAGTATGTGGTCGTATTCCGTTGCATCAAGCCTGATATCCACGAGATGTGGCCGCCCGGACTGAACAGCGCGCTGAAACGCAGGAAGTAGTTGCTCTGGCTCGGTAACAACCGTTGACGTCATACCGACTGACTGTGCAACCGCAGCGAAATCGGTTGGACCGTAGGCGACGGCCTGCTCACCACCTTGCTCCTCGCGTTGTTTCAATCGAATGAGAGTGAGTTCAGAGTCATTGAACACAGCAACGCAGACTGGCAGCTGGCAGCGCTGCAGTGTTTCAAGTTCGGAAAGCGCCATGTGAAGACCACCATCGCCAGTGAATGCGATGACCGGTCGCGCTGGATCTCCACACGCAGCCCCGATGGCTGCAGGTAAGGCATACCCCATTGTCGCAAGGCCGTTTGAGATAAAGACCTGCCGCCGTCGAGTAATTGGCCAAAAGGGCATGACGGCAAGGAAGTGTGCCCCAGCGTCGACGGTCACCACGGTCTCGTCGGGCATAACCTCGGCTGCGGATCGAACGAGCTCAATTGGTCCAAGCGGTCGTGAAGCATCTGCAAGGCGCGAACGCACTCCAGCGACATGTTGGGTTGGATCACGGGGATCGTGTGCCCGTTCTGGCAGGACGTCGTTGGCATGTCCGATGAATGTCATCGACACGGGAGCAAGTGTGTGCGAAATCGGCGTTGTGTCAATTGAGACGACATCACCATTGCTTGGCCAAGCACCGGGAAGTGGTTCGACATCGTCAAATCCGATGAGTATGACGAGATCGGCGTTGCCAAGGAGTGCTCGTTCAGGGGTGGCGTTGGTAAACATTCCCGCGAGCAATGGGTGCCCTTCGGGAAGGAGTCCTGCCCCTTGGTACGTGGTGAGGGTTGGTGCACCAAACCGTTCGAGAGCATCACGACAGTCTGATGGTGCCTGGGAACCGCAGATCACTACTGGCGAATTGCAGGATGCGAGACGTTCTCGGATCTCATCTGCATCGACAATGCATGAATGAGATGGTTGATGAATTGCATCATCGATATCGGTTGATGATTGTGCATCAAGATCGATATGTACCGCCCCAGCCAATGGGCCAGTTGCGGTCGCAATCAAGTCAACGAGTTGCTCTTGAGTGACATCATTTCCGATTCGAGCAGTTCGCAAGGTCACAGGGCGCATGAGTGCTCGCTGGTCAAATCGCTGATGGCCAGTTCTTGCTCGGGTTGCTTCGGGCACGCAGTCAGTAATGAGAAGCAGCGGTGCTCGGTCGAGGGTTGCGCTGGCAGCACCGTTGACGGCGGATGCGGCGCCCGGGCCTCGAGTCACAATCACTGCAGAGACGGTGTTTGTGACGACACTAAATGTCGCAGCCATGATTGCTGCACCGGTCTCGGTATGAGCAAGAACAAACTCGACGCCATGTCGATTGAACGCTCCGATGAGATCAAGATTTGGTCCACCTCCGGGTACCCCGAACACTCGAGTGCACCCGTTGTCGGCAACAGCCTGAGCAATAGCGTCAAATGCAGTCATCGTTTAGCCAAACAGTCGTTTTGAAGCGATCTCACAGCCCTTAGACAGAGCGGCAAGTTTTGCGAATGCAACATCAGGGTCGATGTTCTTGATACCGACGTGTACGGAGAATCCGCAGTCAACGCCGGCCATGAGACGTTCTGGGTCGGTGACTTCTGCCCATTTCTCGATGCGTTGCGCAACGAGTTCAGGGTGTTCGATGTAGTTCGACTGTGGCTCGATCACACCCGGGCAGATGACCTTGTCGTTCGGTACTCCAAGTTCGTGGAGCACTGCCCATTCGTGAGCGTGACGAGGGTTTGCACCTTCGAAGAGCACTGTCTGCGGCTTGGCTGACCAGACAATGTCAATGATGTCGGCAATCGGGACATCGTGATTATGTGGGCCCGGGTAGTTACCCCAGCAGAGATGCATTCGCAGTTGCTCGGGCGGGATATTCCGAACGGCGTGGTTCAACGCTTCGATGTTGACGGCGATGGTCGAACGAAATTCTTCGGTTGTGAGATTCGCATACGACGAGTGGCGGCCCATGGCAAGGTCGGGGCAGTCGAGTTGAACAACCGCCCCTGCCTCGGCGATTGCCTCATATTCGTGGCGCATCGCCTCGGCAATCGCAAAGACATATTCCTCTCGGGTGTCATAGAAGTTGTTGTTGAAGAAAATAGAAACCACGCCAGGCGACGCCGCGCTTGAGAATATGTTGTCGTGACCTCGGGCGCTGGCTGCTTTGACCAGTTCCACCATGTCGCGACGTGCGGCGTCAGGGTCGATCATCTCGATTGGCCCTGTGCATGCCGGAGCAGAGCGTTTGCGCCGCCCGGGGTTATTCAGCACTTCCTCAGCTGACCGTGGAAAGTCAACAAGATCTTGGAAGTGGTAATCCTGAACCGATTCACCACCAAATCCACTGAGTCGGTCCTTCACGTACGTGGCATATGAGGGCTTCGACATTTCACCGTCGTTGACGACGGTGACACCAGCATCAAGCTGGCGTCCAACGATTGCATCGATTGCTGATGCAATTCGTTCTTCTAGTGCGGTTTCGTCAACTGGTATGCCGTCACCGACAGCCCACATCAGTTGGATGAGGTCATCGGGTCGCGGAAGGCTTCCGGTGTGGGTGCAAGCAATCGAGTTCTGTGACATTCATCCTCCACTGGGTCGTCACCCATCAGTCTTTCATCTCAATGCAAATGCGTTGGCAGTGAACTTCGTCGATGCGGTCTCCTAAGGTATGAAGATGACTTCACCAGTAACCGTTGTGACCGGAGCCAATTCAGGAATTGGGCGTGCAACAGCGATTCATCTCGCTGCGAAGGGACACACCGTTTACGGAACGGTTCGTTCAATTTCGAAGGCTGACAAACTTAAGGCGATGGCCGATGAGGCCGGTGTTTCAATCGAACTTGCCGAACTCGACGTTGCCGATGGCGACTCAGTTCGGCAAGGATTCGATGACATCATGAAGCGGGCTGGTCGAGTCGACAATCTCGTCAACAACGCTGGTGTTGGCGGCAACGGTGTCGTCGAAGAGACATCGCCGAAAGAGTTTCTTGATGTCATGAATGTTGACCTTTGTGGAGCGGTCCGCTGCTCTCAAGCGGTGCTTCCACAGATGCGTGAACGCGGTTCGGGCGCGATCATCAACATCACATCGGTAGCCGGCTGTTTTGGTGCGATCGCACAGGCTCCGTATGTTGCGTCGAAGTGGGCACTCGAAGGCGTCAGCGAAGAACTTGCCCTTGAGGTTGCTCCGTTTGGAATTCGTGTGGCCATCATCGAACCGGGCGTCACCAAGTCGGCAATTTTTTCAAAGAACACTGAGGCTCCCAACGCATCGGGTGCCTACGACCAGCAATATGGCCGCATGTTTGGTTTTTACGCTGCTGGAATTCGACAGGCAACACCGGCTGAAGAAGTTGCTGAAATCATTCACCATGCAATTCACACCGACTCACCACAGTTGCGGTACGCGGTGAGTTGGGCAGCAGAAGGAATCATCACCGGCAAGGCAAACATGGGGCCAAACGACTGGGCCGAACTCGGCGCTATCGCAGATGATGCCGGATATGCCACACGGTTTAACGAACTGTTCGGGGTCGATATCTCTGCAGCCGAATAAGGCTGGCCAGTCACCCAAACGAGGTCACCCAAACAAGGTGACACCAAGAATGCCGACCAGCACGATTCCACTCGCAATGAACTCACTTCGTTGATGTCGCTGGTGAAGCCAGGCGCGAGAGACGAGAAATGTGAGCAATAGTTCGAGTTGACCGAGTGATCGAACTTTCGCTGCGGTTTCCATACTCATTGCGATGGCCCACGAGGCTGATCCGCCAACTGACATCGCTCCGACGGGCAGCGTGCGTTTCCAGTGCCGAAAAATGACACCAATGGATTCAGGTTCGCGAATCTGTATCCAGATTCCGTTCACGATGGTTTGGGCAGTGTTCATTGCGGCGAGCGTGACAAGTCCTCGAACGAGTGCCGGGTGGTCACCAAGTGATGTTGATGCCCAGCGAATACCGACCGAGGCGAGTGCGAAGCCGGCGCCTGCGAGCACACCTGCCTGAGCGGCGCGGTCACGATGTCTGACGACGTGACGAAGGGGTGTTCCGGGTGGGAGCGCAAGTTTGATGACTCCGATCAGAACGGCAACGACGGAGATCCAGCCCCAGAGTCGAAGTGGTTCGCCAACGAGGACAGCGGAGAAGATGGCCACCTGAATGACTTCGGTTTTTGAATACACGGTTCCGATCGCGTAGTCGCGTCGATCAAATGAGGTGAGAAGAGCAATCGTGGCAATGATCTGAGCCACACCTGCCCCGATGACGATGAACCAGAATCGAGTCGGAATTGTCGGCATGCCGTCGGCTGACCACCAGACGACAACGGCGCATGCGGTGATGGAGATTGGTGCTCCAAGGATGTATCGCACATAACTTGCCGCATTCACCGAGAGATCAGGTCGGAGCCGAGCTTGAGCGGCGGTTCGTAACGTCTGGAAGATCGTTGCAAGAAAGGTGACCGCGATCCACATGCGCTCACGACCGTATTCTCATAGTGGTCACGTGCGGCGAGCCGAAGGAGGAGGCGGTGAGAAAAGTCCGTCTCGTCACAAAATGAATATTCGACATACGCTCCGAGATGAACAACAGCATCGCCAACTCGCGTTGGCGGGACATTTTTGGAGAACTCACATGGTGTACGAAATTAAAGATCAAGACGTCACCCCACCAGTTCCAGCGACTTCTGATGAGCGGTCGTCTCGAAGAGATGCTGCCGGAGCCCTTGGCATCGCTGTGCTCACCATCGTGTTGATCGCATCGATCATCGTCTTCCAGATTCTCTGAGGCGGTCAACCACCCAACCAGGTTCATTCTTGCTATCGACTCGGTGAGCCCAGACGCGAAACAAGCCCGACCCGACACCCGTAAAGGGCGCCGAGCCGGGCTCGTTGAGTTCAGGTCACTCTGGGGCGATACCCATTGCAAGATCACCCACATCGAAGAATTCGTTGTCGATAGGTACAACCTCTCCATTTGAGAGTTGGCTATAGACAACGTTTCGGTTGAACAGACGCGAGTAGCCATCAAGGCCGTCGGTCCACTCTTGAGTGAAGTCAATGTTTGGCACCATGCCGCCGAGATCAAGGTTGGTGGTATTGCTTGCTGCCTCGAAGAACGATGCTGCGGTCACTTCTCCCTCGATGGTCGAAGCAATCTGCGCAAAACCAATGTAGGCAGCCCAGGTTCCAAGACCTCCGAGGCTGTTGAAGTCATTCGCCTCTTGGTCGATGTTGTTCTTCTCGAGAGCTGCGCGATAGTCATCCCACGGCGCTGTCGAAATGTCCGGGTACATACCTGAAATGATGTTGCCGTCAGTAATTTCCTCGGCACCAACTGCGGAGATGTTGTTCAGGTTGCCCTGCGGACCGTATTGCTGAACATCAGTACCTGACTGCTGCATAGCGGTGTTCCAGGTGAGGAATGGTCCCTCTGAAAGCACGATGACCATGCAGTCAACCCCAGTAGTCGCTTGTGCTACCTCGGCCGAGTAATCAGGTGCGGCATTTGGAATGATCATCACGTCGTTGAACTCTCGTCCGTATGCCTCAATCGCATTTTCCATCGGTGGCTGGAAGATGGCATCGGCACCTTCAACGATGACCGCATTGATTGATTCACAACCATCTTCAACAGCCTTGCGGACCATACCAACTGCATACATCGGCTGGTTACCAATGTTGAACGAGTATGGAGACGTCAACTCAGATGGCGAGATCGGGCAACATGCTCCGAACCAGGTGATATCTGATTCAGCGATCACTGGAACGATCGCTTCGGCAAAGTAGGTGAACGATCCGACAACGGAGACGACGCCTTCTTCGACTGCGTCGCGTGCGCAGGTCGCCGCGATGGCTGGGTCAAACTGTTCGTCACAGACGATGACCTCAAGTGGTCGTCCGTTGATACCGCCGTTTGAGTTGATGTGGTCTGCTGCAATCTCAGCAGCAATCTTGATGTTTTCGTAGGTTGGACCGTTTGCGTTCAAGGTAGTGACGGTCATTACCTTGATTGGATCACCGGTAGGAGCAGCTTCTTCTTCGGCCGGAGCCTCGGTTTCTTCGCTGGCCGCCTCCTCTGCAGAGTCACTAGCGTCGTCACTTCCACCGCAGGCAGTAAACCCAATTCCAAGAATTGCAACTGCGGTGACACGACGAAGCCATCCGGACTTCTTCGTTACGGAACTCATTTATTTCCCCCTTATAAATGTGTGTAGAGATTGCGGCCACGAAAGTGGTCGACGCCGTTCACACTACGCATCGGTGACGTTCCGCCTCGTGTCGGAGGCCGTACCCTCAGTACTCTCGCTAACGGTTCCTCAAGATTCGTTGCATACCGCAAAACTTGAGGTTGGGGGAATTTCGTCGTGAAGGGAGCATCGTGAACGAAATCGTTCGGTTTGCGCTACTTGGTTTAGGTGTTGGGGCCCTGTACGCATTCGCCTCCCAAGGATTGATTGTGATCTTCCGGGGAACTGGTGTGCTCAACTTCTCCCTTGGCGCAACCGGAATCGCTGGAGTTTTCCTCCAATATGAATTGCAGTACGAGCACGGACACAACTTTTGGGTGGCGTCGTTCTTTGGAGTGTTGCTGTCGATCACACTAGGAGTGCTTACCCACTGGGTTGTGTTGCGGCCACTGCAACGAAAACGAGCGAGCAACCTCATTCAGTTGCTTGCCACCCTTGGGGTCCTCGTCACTGTGCAGGCGGGCGTTGTCATTCGGTACGGGTCGAAGCCACGTCAAGTACCGAGTCAACTTCCGGTAGATCGCGTCACCCTGTACGGCGATGTCAGTATCACGGTTGATCGTCTGATTTTGCTGGCAATTGGGAGCCTGTCAGCATTCTTGTTCTGGTTGCTCTACAGAAGTTCTAATTTCGGTATTGAAACTGAGGCAGTCTCGGAGAATGAACGATCTGCGGCAGCGGTCGGTGTTTCACCAAACAAGATTGCGGTGATGAACTGGGGGCTTGGCTCCGCAGCCGCATGTATTGGTGGAATTCTCGTGGTGCCGGTGATGACGTTGCAGGTCACTGCGATGACCTCGCTGGTGCTTGCGGCATTGGCTGCGGCGCTGGTGGCTGACTTCAAGTCATTCCCGATTGCGACGGCTGCGGGATATGTCCTCGGAATGGGCCAAACCTTGAT
>Ga0182046_1374798_pt1 | contig 10588 bp, 8 predicted proteins | sample 011ome_13_FD_127755 | JGI IMG/M metagenome (GOLD analysis project Ga0182046, IMG submission 127755) | Metatranscriptome of coastal salt marsh microbial communities from the Groves Creek Marsh, Georgia, USA - 011505AT metaT (Metagenome... | ecosystem: Environmental > Aquatic > Marine > Intertidal... | reverse complement strand
GAATTTGTTTATTCGAGGAGTCTGTCAGTACAGTCAGGTGATCGGTGTCAGCATTGGGAAAGCCGTTCTCGATCAGGTGATCCAAGGCGTACTGATAAGTGGCGTCGCCTTGGTTACGGCTTGTAACATAAAAGACCTCAACCTGGTTGGCAGCGCAGAACTGCAGGAAGTCCAGGGCGCCGGGTGCCGCTTGAACTCGATTCTGCGGTATCCATGCGTCCCAGCGTTGGTCATCGAAGAAATCCTGGTCAGCTTTGAGCAATTGGGCCCAGTAGTCACGGGTATCCAAAATCGTATCGTCCATATCCAGAATGACCGCCAGAGTTGGCTCGCCAGGCTGTCGACGATCAAGGGCCCCTTGCAGTTGCATCCGCGCCAGGTTGTAGGCCTGGTAATACAGCGCCTCATATTCAGCGGCAGTTTGTTTCCAGGCCACGGCGACGTCCAGGATATTGACCGGTGCCGAGTTTGCCGGGCGGTGGGCGCAGCCGCTGAGGAGGATCGCCAGCACAAGGGCGCTGGTGCAAAGTCGTTGTTGGGGCTGCTTGAGTTGTGCCATGACCTAGACCCTTCAGGTTGATGGTTTAGCGTCTGTGCGCAACTGCCGCAAGACACTCGCCCGGCGGTCTTCGCCATCATGACACCAGCCCGGGGCGAAGCAGAGATACCGGAGCCGATCTCGCCAAGTTATGGCGCGTCGGCAATCTCGCCAGAGTGCCGCGTATTCATGAGTGGCAACCGTCAGTGGATTCCGGCTGTCGATATTGTGAGTCAGGCCGTAGACAGGCGGTTCATCGTCACGTTCGGCAGCAAAGGTCCCAAATAGCCGGTCCCAGATCACCAGCACCCCAGCGTGATTGCGATCCAGATAGATGAGGTTAGAGGCGTGATGGACCCGATGATGAGATGGCGTGTTGAATATCAACTCTATCGGTGCAGGTAGACGCCTCACCACTTGAGTATGGACCCAGAATTGATAAATGAGATTGAGGCTGATCATCAAAAAAATCATCAACGCATCAAACCCCAGGAGCGGCAGCCAGAGCCAGAACAGGAATTTATGCAGCCGCTCGCCGACACCCTGGCGCAGGGCGGTACCCAAGTTGAGCCTGACCGAAGAATGATGGGGTACATGTCCGGCCCAAAATACGCGAACCTCGTGATTGGCACGATGAAACCAATAGTAGGTGAAGTCATCCAAGAGGAAGAGCGCGACCCAGGCCCACCATTGCCGGCCAACAAGATCCCGCAACGGACTGATCTCATGCAGCGCATAGAATGCCATAAAAGCGAAAATCTTCGGTAGGAGCTCAGCGATCGCCGATAACACCAGCATGGCCAGTGAGGTCAGCGTATCTGCTGCACTATAAAGCTGGCGCTGTAGCTGGCGAGACAAGCCGATCTCTATGACAATAGCCAGCGCGAACAGCGGCGCGGCGAAGTTCACTAGATTGTCTTGGGCCAACTGGCCGAGAACTTGATCAATGCTCATTCGATTGAGTGGTGCCTGTGATGGGTCGCTCAGCGACTTTAGCATGAACAGCACTACAGGCAATCCTGTTGCAGATGGATGAAGCTGAAATTTGAGGCAAGGGTGTGTACATTTTGACATCCACCCCGGCCCTCCATTACGATGGCGCCTGCGCGATAGGCGTGTATTTAACGCTTCGTGATTTGATCAATTCGCGGCCCGCAGGCGGATAAAAAATAACTTTGGCGATAAGTTTGACGGCTTTTGACTGGTCTGATGGACCTTAAGGCCCGTATGAGAACGTGCAGCCAGTGAGACGAATAAAGCCCCGTGTGCTCCCAGAAAATCAAGGGGCACGTTTAGAATGATGTTTGATGAAGGAATTAACCTATGAAACGCGTATTAGCCTTGTTGATGTTTATCCCCATGTTCGCCATCGCCGCCGAGCCACCCACAAAAGAGATTGTGTGTCGAGCTTGCCATGGTGCCGCTGGTGCCGCGCCATTGATGGATTTGTATCCCAAACTCAATGGCCAAAACAAAGGCTATTTGGTGAGTTCATTGAAAGCCTATAAAGCCGGCAGTCGACAAGGTGGTATGGCAGGTGTGATGACCGCTCAGTCCATGAGTCTGTCTGACGCGGATATCGATGCCCTCGCAAGCTACTACAGCAGCCAGCCCTAGTCTGGGTTTGGGTCTCTTAGCTTGGCGCTGAGGCAACCACCGGCCGCGTTATTCATTCACGCAGCCGGTGGCTATTTAACGTTCGAAACCCTCTGATCTACGTTGTATTAATGCCTGCCTGACGACTTCGTCCGCGGGCCCGCAGCGCGTGGGCGATAGCTTGACGTCACGTCGATAGTCGCAGCCTCTAGATTATGCTAGTTTTACGGGCGATCACGGTGATCTGTCTGGCCGAGCTGGCCGAGTCCTTGTTAGTGTGCGGTTGCAGTATGGTTGCATGCATGGATTAATCAGACAGCCCGTAAATGAGAGTCGTTCAATCAAAGGGGGTCAGGCATGGATCTGTCTTACGGTAGTGAATACAGTGACTTCCGCGAGGAAGTTCGAGGTTTTATCGCGGCGCATCAAGATAAGTCGCCATCGCAAGCATCGATGCGTGGTGCCGAGGGGCTGGCGTGGCAGAAGTTACTGCTAGACAACGGCTATCACTCGCGGACAGTGCCCAAGGCTTATGGTGGATTCGGTGCCGAACCGGATATCCTCAAGTCTCGCATCATTTCTGAAGAATTTTCCGCCGCGCAACTCAGTACCGGTCTGGGTGGTCAGGGTATTTCCATGTTGACCCCGGTGCTGCTGGAGATGGGTACTGAGGCGCAGAAACTGCAATTCATCAAGCCGACGATTATGGGTGAGATGATATGGTGTCAGGGGTATTCGGAGCCGGGTGCGGGTAGTGATCTGGCGAGCCTGACCACCAAGGCAGAATTAGATGGTGATGACTGGGTGATCAATGGCCAGAAGATCTGGACCAGTACGGCGCAGCTCGCTGACTGGATATTCTGCTTGGTCCGCACCGAGCCCGACGCGCCCAAACATCAAGGTATTTCTTTCTTACTGTTCAGTATGGATACGCCGGGCATTGAGATTCGGCCGCTGGTAGACATGACCGGTGATGCCAATTTCAATGAAGTCTTTTTCACCGATGTCAGAGTCCCGAAAGATCAGATTGTCGGCCGACGAGGCCAGGGCTGGCAGGTCGCGAACGCCATTTTGGGTCATGAACGCGGTTCCTTGGCCCCCCCAGATGCCGCCGAGAATCGCCTCAAGGGCATAATCAAATTGATGGAAACCGAGACCATTGACGGCCATCGAGTCATGGACAGTCCGGTCTTTCGAGATCGTCTGATGAAATTGCAAGGGCAAGTGTTGGCAATGCGGTTTAACGACATGCGCTTGCTGTCGGCGAGAATCAACAAAGGCCAAGATGCACAACTGGCCGGTATGATCGTCAAGCTCCAGGGCACTGAGCTGCGGCACGAGCTGGAAGGGTTTGCTATTGATGTGCTGGGTGAAATTGGCCTCGCCTACGAAGACAATCCGTATCTGCGGGGTAATGGCTCTTGGCAATATCAGTATATGTACTTCCTGGGTTTGATCATTGGTGGCGGTACCTCCCAGATTCAAAAAAACATTATCGGTGAGCGTGGACTTGATTTGCCCCGCGAACCCAAAGCGGCAAAGGCCTAAGGAGTACTGACGATGGAATTTGGCTTATCCTCAGAACAAACCCTGTTGCAAGACACCGTCAATCGCTTTCTGGACGAGCAGGCGCCACTGGCGACAGTTCGACAAATTGCCGCCGCTGAAATTGACGACGGGGCCATCTGGAAAGGTCTGGTGGAGCTGGGAATACCCGCACTACTCGTCCCCGAACACTTGGGTGGCGTCGGCTTGGGTAGTCTGGATGCAGCTATTGTCGCCGAGTCACTGGGTTATCATGCAACACCGGCGCCCTTCTTGGGTACAGCGGTGATGGCGCCTCTGGCCTTTATTCAAAGTGGCCAACAAGAGGCCCTTCTGGGGCCCATGGCGCAAGGCGACTACCGAGTCGGTATCGCGTTCGGGGAGGCGATTGGCGCGCGCAATGATGCGGGCACCACGGTCTCGTCGGGCAAGCTAACGGGCAAAGCAATTTTTGCGTTGGATGCTGCAGCAGACGGCTATCTGGTGGCGACTCGTGAGAAGCATCTGTATTTTGTCGAAGCCACGGCGAAGGGGTTCAGTCGTCGACTGTTGACGACTGTGGACAAGACACGTACTACGGTTGAGCTGGTGTTTGATGGTGTCGTCGCTGACCTGGTGAGCCAAGACCCTGGAGTCTTTGATCGGGTGCTGGATGCGGGCCGCGTGATGCAAGCCGCTGACACATTAGGTGCCGCTCAATACGCCTTAGATCAGGCCGTGGATTATGCCAAGCAACGTAAGCAATTTGAACGAGTTATTGGCTCTTTTCAGGCGGTCAAACATATGTGTGCGGAAATGGCCGCGAGCCTTGAGCCTTGCCGGTCATTAGTTTGGTATGCAGGTCACGCGCTTGATCATATACCCGAGGAGTCACGGGTAACCGCTTGTCATGCGAAGGCACACCTAGCTGAAGTCGGTCGATTTGTGGCGAAAACAGCCACTGAAGTCCACGGTGGCATGGGCTTTACGGATCTCGTGGGATTGCACTACTGGTTTAAGCGTATTGGCGCCAATCGACAGTTGTTAGGTTCGCCCGAGTTGGTGAGAGAAGAAGCCGCACGTTTACAGGGTATGGTTGCCTGAATATTGATATTGGCTGGGTCAATGTTGGCTCAGTTGCCGTGATTTGCCGAGACATAGTATGTGTCAACACCGGAGCTAAGATACATGAGTGAAGTTCAACCAGAAAAACCCAATCGCCTGCAGGCCATTGAAGTGCTGACCGCGCCGGGTGAGCCTTTTGAACTGACCGACGGGCAAGTATGGGGGCGCGATTGTCGGATCTTTAAGAATGCGCCGGCCACACTCCGTGACTTGTTTGATTCGACCCGCAGTGATGAGACGTTTTTGGTTTACCAAGATGAGCGTTACAGTTTTGAGGAAACTTGGCAACGAACCAGCCAGATTGCGGCCATTCTGATAAATGATTACGGTGTTGTTAAGGGTGATCGGGTCGCGATTTCCATGCGCAATTATCCAGAATGGACTATGGCCTTTAACGCCATTACTTCTATTGGTGCGGTGGCTGTGGCGATGAATGCGCTGTGGCTCAGTCACGAGCTACAATATGGCCTTGAAAACAGTGGCAGCAAAGTACTGCTGGCCGATCAGGAGCGTGTCGATCGATTAGTCCCTATTCTGGATTCATTGGCAGTCTCTGTGATCGCTGTGCGACCCACCGAAGCATTGCCTGCAGGAGTCGCTGACCTAGCGCACTTGTTAGCGGCTTGCGCCGTCACGGACATGCCCCAGGTGCCGCTCGACCCGAATGATCCGGCGACGATTCTCTATACCTCCGGTTCAACGGGCTACCCAAAAGGCGCCGTGTCCTGTCATCGGAATATTATTACAGCCTTAATGTCCTGGGAGTTAGAAGGCCAGATTGCAGCGCTGATCAGCGGCGTGACCCCGCCAGTACCAGATTACCAAGCGGCAACCTTATTAGGGGTGCCGCTGTTTCATGCAACGGGCCTGTTGGCGGTGCTAATGATGAGCTATCGCAGTCAGCGCAAGATGATCTGTATGTACAAGTGGGACGTCCAGCTTGCTATGGTGCTCATTGAGCAAGAGCGGGTTTCGTCGTTTGTGGCTCCGGCCGCGATGACCGGTGATCTCGTCAACGCCGCAGGTCAATCGAATCGTGATTTGAGTACGCTCGCGATGGTTGGTGGCGGTGGCGCGCCGCGAGCGCCGGAACAGGTCAAACGTATTTCACAGTCATTCGGTAATGCCTTGCCTAATACAGGTTGGGGTATGACCGAGACTAATGCTATTGGAACCGGCATCAGCGGTGAAGACTATCTTGCTCATCCGGGTAGCTCCGGCCGGTGTTCCGCCGTGCTGGACATTCGTATCATGAGTGAAGCCGGTAAAGTTTTACCCAGCGGTACGCCAGGAGAGCTGCAGATTCGCGGCGCTTCGATTATCGAGGGCTATTGGCAACGACCTGATGCCAATGCCGAGACATTTGTTGATGGCTGGCTACGAACCGGCGACGTCGCTTACGTTGATAACGAAGGCTATGTCTATATTGTTGACCGCATTAAGGATCTGGTGATCCGTGGGGGCGAGAATATCGGTTGTGCCGAAGTCGAGGCGGGCTTGCTGGAGCATACAAATATTCTTGAAGCTTCAGTCTATGCAGTTCCTGATGAGCGGCTCGGTGAGGAAGTGGGTGCGACGATCTATTGTAATCAGAGTCTGACCCAAGAGCAGGTAACCGAGTTTTTGATGGCGCGCATTGCTCGCTTTAAAATTCCGCGGTATGTTTATTTCAGTCCTGAACCGTTGCCAAGAATTGCCTCTGGAAAGATCGACAAGCGTCAATTGCGCGAGATCGCCGTGAAACGAATTCAGTCGTGAAGATGAAAGGTTTTTCGCCGCTGACGGCCATGGCTATCGTTGTTGCCAATATGGTGGGCACAGGTATTTTTACCTCCCTCGGTTTTCAGCTGATAGATATCCGCTCGCCCTTTGTGATAACGATGCTATGGCTGGTAGGCGGTGTAACCGCTTTGTGTGGCGCCTTAAGCTACGCAGAGCTGGCAGCACGCCTGCCGCGATCGGGCGGTGAGTATAATTTTCTGGCTCGAACATATCATCCGTTGGCAGGCTTTATCTCGGGCTGGATCTCAGTCACCATCGGTTTCGCGGCGCCGACGGCGCTTGCCGCCATCACCTTTGCCGCTTATCTGTCTGCGACTTTTGAGGGGATTCCACGCACGGGTGTTGCCGTAGGTCTCGTAATTGCTTTGACGGTGATGCATTGTCTGTCTCGAGCAACGAGTGGTCGTATGCAACGAGTGATGACTGGGTTGAAAGTCGGTTTGATTTTGCTGTTTTGCACCCTTGTGGGTTTGTTTGCTGGCGATCCGCAGTCGTTCTCTCTGATGCCCAAGGTCGGTGACGAAAAATTGTTGTTCAGTGGCGCCTTCGCCATATCGCTGATCTATGTCAACTATGCTTATACGGGCTGGAATGCAGCGACGTACATCGCAGGCGAAATTGACGACCCACAGAAGAATCTGCCGCTGATCCTGATCGGTGGCACCTTGATTGTGATGGCCTTGTATCTGTTGCTGAATATCAGTTTTCTATACGGCGCACCGATGGACGCCATGGTCGGTAAAATAGAAATTGGCTTTGTGGTGGCCGATCATGCGTTTGGAGAGCAAGCCGCAGGTGTTATGGGCTTTGTCTTATCCCTGATGTTGATCTCGACGGTCAGCGCCATGACCCTGGCGGGTCCGCGGGTACTGCAGGTTATTGGTGAGGATTTTTCGGCCTTTAGATTCCTCGCGGGTGTGCGCAACGGGGTTCCGGTTAAGGCGATTCTGTTTCAGTCGTCTTTGGCTATCCTGTTTATTGTGACTGGGAGCTTCGAATCTATTTTAATTTTTTCCGGCTTTGTGTTGGGCATCAATACGCTATTTGCCGTGTTAGGCGTCTATGTCCTGCGCTATCGAAAAATAGGCGAAGAAAGTCGTTATCGGACGCTCGGCTATCCACTGACGCCTGCCATCTATTTATCGGTTACGCTCTGGACTTTGATTTATATTCTCATCAATCGTCCCCAAGAGGGCTGGGTCGGACTTGGTCTGATTCTGGCCGGCTGTCTGGTTTATATTGTAACAACCCGCGCTCAGGTTGGTGTGATAGTGGCTCGGGATAAGCAGGTTCCACCATCGCTATGATCACTGTCTATACAGCAAAAAATATTCTGACCATGAACCCGTCTTGGCCAACAGCTACTGCAATTGCGGTTAAGGATGGACGTATTGTCGAGGTTGGTAGTCTAGCTTCTCTGCAACCTTGGCTTGAGCAACATCCACACCGTATAGATGCTCAATTCGAAGATTCAGTGATTATGCCGGGCCTGATTGATCCCCACCTACATCCAGTCATGGCCGCCGTGCTCTTGCCAATGCAGTTTATTACTGCCATGGAATGGCATTTGCCCTGGGAGACAGTGCCGGCGACTGTCAGTCCGCAAGCCTACGAATCGATTCTCAGGAAGGCGGCTGCAGAGGACGATTCAACGCCGTACTTCACCTGGGGCTATCACAAGATTTGGCATGGCGAAATGAGTCGAGGCCTGCTTGACGAAATCTTCGGCTCGCGGCCCGCGGTAGTCTGGCAACGGTCGTTCCATGAAGTGTACTTGAATAGCGCCATGATGGCGTTGTTGGAAATTGATATAGAGGCGATACGTGGCCGCCATCAGATAGATGTAGATCGGGGTCATTTTTATGAAGTGGGATTAAGCTACGTCATTAATAAATTGAATCGTATTATTATGGCGCCAGCGTGGATTTTGGCTGGTCTAGCGCGCCTGAAACAGTTAGTCCAGTTTGGTGGTCACACAACAGTAGGTGATATGGCCGTGGGCATTTTTGACTTCGAGATGGAGTGGCGATTATGTCAACAGGTGTTTGAGCAACCTGACAACCCGTTTCGAGTGGTCAGTGTCGCCCACGCGAATGGGTCAGGAGTCAGGCAGGACGACCTGGCGACGACGGTCGAATTTGTTAGAAACCTACCAGAGCGTAACACGGCACATTTTGAGTTTGGCCAGCGTATCAAGTTGTTTACCGATGGCGCATTTTTTTCACAATTGGCGATGATGCAAAGCCCTGGCTACATCGACGGGCATCTCGGCGAGTGGCTCATGCCTCCAGAAAAATTTGAGACCATAGCGCGGGCCTATTGGCATGCAGGATTCAAAATTCATGTGCATTGCACCGGTGATCTAGGTTGCGAGTTGGCCCTGGACGTCCTTGAGAAGCTCCAATGGGAGCGTCCGCGATTTAACCACGGGTATACGATTGAGCACTTTGGCTTCTCGACCCCAGAGCAGGTGGACAGAATCAAACTGCTCGGCGGATCAGTTTCGGCGAATGTGTATTATCTTCGCGAGCTCAGTGGCGCCTATAGTCAGGTCGGCATTGGTGTCGAGCGTGCCTCGCAGATGGCGCGGCTGCAGAGTTGTGTTGGGCAGAATATTCTAACGACCCTGCATTCCGATTTTCCAATGGCACCGGCGATGCCGCTGCACAATGCCTGGGTCGCCTGTACACGGCAAAATATCGAAGGCAATGTTGTTGCGCCGCAAGAACGTCTGAGTCTTGAGGATGGGCTCAAAGCGATTACCATTAATGCCGCCAAGGTGCTGGGTATCCAAGAAGAAACCGGCAGCTTGCGGGCCGGTAAAAAAGCTGACTTTGTGGTGCTTGATTCGGATCCGCATATAGTTGGCGTCGATGGTTTGTTGACCATTACAGTATTGGCTACCGTGTTCGAGGGCCAGGTACATATAACGCCAGGCTTATCCTGACCAATGACGCTACCGCTTACCTTGATCAGTGGCTACCTCGGCGCGGGCAAGACCACCTTCATTAATGAATTGCTAGGTTCTGCCAATAGGGAACATGCCAGGATTGTCGTGCTGGTTAATGATTTTGGTGATGTGGCCATTGACGCGGCACTGATCAGTTCGATCACCACGGATATGATCAGCCTCATCAACGGTTGCGCCTGTTGCCTGGTTAACGATGATCTTGAGCGACAATTGAGCAATCTTGTGGAGGCGGGCCAATATGATCAGGTGGTGTTTGAGGCCAGTGGCGTCGCGGATAGCGCGAAACTATTGCGTCAACTCAGGCACTTTCCCGGACTGACAGTGAGTACGCACTTAACCCTGGTGGACCTCAGTGTTATCCAGCGCCAAGTTCGGGACAAATTTATCGGTGAGCATATTCAGCGTCAACTGATGTTCGCCAGGGACATCGTTGAGACTAAAGCCGATCTGCTGGATGAGCGCCAACAGGCGCTAGTGCGGCAATGGCTGGTGCTAGGCTACCCGGCTGTCGAACTCCATACCATGGCTGCCATATCCACAGGCGTCGTTTTAGGTGAGTTAACAGGTGAGTTAACAGGTGAGTTAACCAATGAGTTAAAGGCAGTCACTGAGGATTCTTCGACAGCTAAGGCCACGCACCCGGATTTTAAGTCCTACCGGTTTCGTGGCTCGCAGCGGCAGACCAAGGACCATTTGATGGCTTGGCTCGACAAGTTGCCGCCTAACGTCCAACGGGTAAAAGGTTTCGTTTGGTTGCTAGACGACCCTCGCCCGCACTTGCTGAACTATACGCCGGGCTGTGCGTCAATCAGTGCTTATGACGGTGTTTTGCCCGCAATCTTGGAGGATTCGGTGCTGGCGAACAGCGACTTGGTGGCGATTGCTGTTCACAATGGCGGGCAAGATAAACAGTTGCAACAGCCGTTTTAGGGCGCCAGTACCAGGACTGTCAAAATCGTCGGGTTTCGCCAATGTCTAGAACCCAAGCGTCAGCTTCGTCAAGCTCCGCATTGACAGTCCCTGCTTTGAAGCGTCGAGGTGGTTCATCGAGG
>Ga0182046_1261419_pt1 | contig 11153 bp, 9 predicted proteins | sample 011ome_13_FD_127755 | JGI IMG/M metagenome (GOLD analysis project Ga0182046, IMG submission 127755) | Metatranscriptome of coastal salt marsh microbial communities from the Groves Creek Marsh, Georgia, USA - 011505AT metaT (Metagenome... | ecosystem: Environmental > Aquatic > Marine > Intertidal... | reverse complement strand
TTCTTCCAGAAGTCGCACCCACGTGTTTCTCCAAGGATAATAGGCCCAAACCCCAAAAGATTCCCATCCATCGGTTCCGACAACAGATCGAATCTCCTTCGCCAATTGCTCAGGCCTTTCTTTCAATTTGGGGTTGCGGATGGTCAGTAACTCGACCAATTGGTCTTCCAACGTATCCACCACAATGACACCAACTTGTTCGCGCCGCGCCTGTTCGAATGCCATCTTTTCATCAGCGAAAGCGAGCCGAAACAACTGGGCTTTACAAGATGTATTGGATGCTGGCATGGGGTGCTCTTGGAACTGCTGAAGTTCGAGGGAATCCCTCTAGAGATGGCAGTGAATACGAGATGTTTTGAACACGCTAATTGTGAGAATTTGAAACCTTTACCGCGCCTTTCGCGTAACCACGACTTCAATCACCTCGTGAATGACTCCATTCAATTCAACACCCGTCGTGTGGATCGCTTTCGAAAGCGCCTCCGAATCCGAAAGCTTCGCTGAACGCATCGCTTCTTTTGCGGATGCCCGCGTTCTGGAGCCATCGGAGCGAGACCCCTCGGCCTTCCTAAACACCTTGGGGAGGCACCAAACAGGCTGGCTGTTGGTGGATGAATCTGTTGCTGATAATGCGGAATTTCAAGCACTTGGACGAAGTGCCGCGGAATCCCATGAATTCTTTCGGTGCATGATCATCGGCATGTCGCAAGTTGACAACTGGCCAGAGAATAGCATTTTTCTTGCGGAAAACGCACTGTCCACCACCATCATAGACCGGCTTCGCAATGAAACGCATGTCTTGCGCATGATGAGCAGCCGATTGCGCCACGTGCGGCGTTTGCAAAGTCGGTAATCACCTTCCTTGATACACCCGCACATGTCCGCGGGCGAGGGCATTGGCCATTTCTCGAATGGGCTGCATTGCTGCTTGGGTTTCCAATGAAATCGCTTCCTTCTTCATTTTGAGTACCAGCAAGCCATAAAGTGCGGTGAGCATGACCTCGGTAGGATGGCGCATGCCTTCACTCATTTTTTGAACTTCAAACTCGCGTAAAACGGGTTCCGCGGTCTCGAATGCGCTTACGTACACTTCATCTTCCATCGGTCCCATGAGCAAATCATGCAACAAGGCCAATTCCGTTTGGACTTCAACGATATCGGAGACATGTCCCGACTCGGACTTTTGCTCCGCTTGCATTTGACGCCCTAAATCCACCAACCATTTCAGGTCCTCCCCTTCTTGATCTTGAAAGAGTGCAACTAGCACCGATTCAGAAAATCCGGCAGCCCGCAGCAAATCCTCCATTTGCCAAACGTACAGCACATACTCGACGATGTGCGATTGTTTTTTTTGCGCGGCAGTTGTGCTCATTCTGTTTCTTCCGCTGATGCGTCTTGCACCGTTTCCTCATCGTACCGTTCATTCATAAACTCGAGCAACGCTTCCGTCACATCAAAACCAGGTGCACCATACAACACACCTTCACCGGACAACCCCCAATTCAAGACCACCTCAATCCCATTTTCTTTCGCAAAAACCCCTACTTCTTGGGTGAGTTTTTCTGAGACTTCAACTTGCAATGCATTTTCCAACTGCACCAACCTGGATTGGGCTTCGTTCTGAATCTGTGCCAATTGCGCTTCAATTTCGTACAGTCGATTTTGTGCCATTTGCACCTCGTCGCCGGACACACCGGCACCGCTGGCATAGTCAATCAGTTCTTGGGCTTCTTCTTGCAACGGTCTCGCCATGCGCTCCACGGCCAATTGCGATTGTTGAACCGCTGTAAACATCGACTGCTCGCGCGCTTCAATAAATCGGTAGTTGCGTTGAATCGAATCGCCATGCACGTAGGCCACCGTGGCCGCATCCCCACGCTTGAGTTCAGCAGACAAATCCGCTTGCGAAGGGTTCACTGTCATGTAGGTCAGAACGGCCAACCAGCCAACCAAACAAATCATTAAAATGACCAAGAATTGCCTATTCATTGTGTTGTGAAATTTGATTTTGCAATTGAGAGCGCATTGCGACAAAGTTCTTCAAAACCTCGTCAGCCATTGATTCCGCAAGAGCACGAACTGAGGCCAAATCCTCCTGATCATCCGAAAATTTAAAGGCCTGTTCGTAGCGATCCAGCTCATACCGAAGTTGGTATTTGCCGTTCCACTGATTGATGGTAATTCGCATCAACGGGTGGGGAATGGTCGCCAGCGTTCGCATCGATTCGCGTAATTTGACCGCGAAGATAGCCCTTCTGTTGATGGAACTACGCACCCCTTGGACACCGAAGTTGAGTGAACTGTTGGATCAGTTGGAATCCACTGCGGCCAAAGAATTGGTGCAATCCGTAGGCAGCGCGCCTTTGATGACCAATCAATCGAAAGAAACGAATTTTCATTGGGGCGAATCGAAACACGAGGAAATACTGGCTTCTCTTTGTGAATCTGAAGCCATACACCGAATCGCAACGTGGGGAATTCAGAACGAACCGTTCACCACATCCGGCAGGCTGGGCCACCGATTCGAGCGGTTGGTAGAGGCGTGGTTCACCCTGCATCCCGACTGGACGGTTCACACCGCGAATGCGGTCATCCAAGGCCAGGATCGCACATTGGGCGAGCTTGACCTGTTGTTGGAACGGAATGACGAATGGATTCACTTGGAACTCGCCTGCAAGTTTTACCTGGGCGTGGGTCATTCAAAACGTTGGGACCAATGGGTCGGCATCGATCCAACCGACCGATTGGATTTGAAATTGAAAACGTTCCAGCGACAAGTTCAACTGTCTGAAATTCCGGAGGCTGCTCAATGGTTGGCCAACCGCGGGTGGCGGGTCGACAAGCAACGCTGTTGGCTCAAAGGCTGGTTTTTCCATCATTTCTCCAAAATCCACCGCCCCACCCCCCCACGGTTCGCCGCGCTTAACTACCCAAGCGGCTGGTGGAGTCACGCCAGGGACTGGAACATCATCTGGTCAAATGCCGAGCAATGGATCGCTTTGCAACCCGAACATTGGCTGCGAACTCGGCATCCTTACAACGACATTCATCTGTTGGAATCGCCCTCCGCAATCGACAAACTCTGGCATTTGGGGCGCAGCGGCATCATGGTGTGCCTCGCTTCCTGGAATGGTCAAGAATGGGTCGAAACGTCCCGTGGAATCGTCGTCCCAGATACTTGGCCCCTATCCGTATGAATTTTCGCGCGCTGGAACGCGGATTTGGTCAAAAACCCTTGAAATTGCACTCACTTTGGCCACCTGTCTATTCGGAATTAAACAAATCGTAGGTTCAGGAGTCTTATACCCAGAGCTTTTGCCTGAATGAAACTGAAATTACTTCCCTACTTGCCGATTTTCATGTGTTTCAGCATGATGTTTTTGATGGCATCTGCCGCATTGAGCCAACGACCCGGCGGACCGCCGGCTGGTGGGCAGCGACCTGCTAACGCTGAAGTCACGGGGATGGTGGTGGATGCCGGAACTCAAAAAGGAATCCCGTTTGCATCCGTGGTGCTCATTCGCTTGCAAGACAGCACCATTACCTCAGGCCAGTTGGCCGATGAGAACGGAGGGTTCGTTTTGACGGAAATTCCAATGGGCCGTTACACACTCCAAGTCAACTTCATGGGGTACGAAAGCCATGTCTCCGGGATGTTTGCGCTGAACCCGAAGGCCGGATTGGTCTAGGACTTTGGTGAAATCGTTCTCCACCCCAAAATCACCGCACTGGATGAGGCCGTGATCGTAGAGCAAACAAGCAGCCTTGAAATGCTGATTGACCGCCGCGTATTTCGAGTGGGCAATGACCTTTCTGCTGCGGGGGGCACAGCCAGCGAACTTTTAGTTAATGTCCCCTCGGTGACAGTGGACATCGATGGAAACGTGTCCCTGAGAGGTTCCTCACAGGTTCAAATCCTCATCGATGGGCGCCCTTCTGGATTGAGCGGAGCCTCGCAAAATGCCTTCCTCGAGCAAATTCCAGCCAGTTCGATAGACCGTGTGGAGGTCATCACCAATCCTTCAGCCAAATACGATCCCGACGGCATGGCGGGCATTTTGAATATCATTCTGAAGAAGAACAAATTGCAAGGATTCCACGGTCAGGCCCAAGTCACCCCTGGCAGTGGTGACAACCACAACGCCTCGCTTTCCCTAAACTACAAGGGCGAGCATTTTTCTGTTTTCAGCAGCGGGAGTTGGAATTACCGCGATCAATTCCGCGCAGGTGAGACCTACAGAGAATTAACTGGCCTCGACAGCTCGTCTCAAACCGATCAAATTCGCGACGGAAGTCGCATCCGCACCAGCTTGAGCGGCCGAGTGGGTATGGAATGGTATCCTTCCAAATCGGAGGTGGTTTCATGGAATGTCAATCTCAATGAGAATGACGGCGATAACCTGAACCTCATCTTCAATGAAGAGGTATGGGATACGGGAAGCGCATTTCAAACCAATCGCAGCGCTGCGGAGCGTTCGGCGGGTCAAGGGGTCGATGTTGACGGCAGTTATCGAAAAGAGTTCAATAACAACCCCGCACATTTTCTTTCCGCGCAAATTCGCCACTCACGCTCACGCTCTTCATCCGAAGAATTCATAGAAGAACTAGCGGTAGGCAGTTCACTTGCGGTGCTCGACACCAACCTGCAAAGCAACTCCAACTTGCGCACGGTCGCTCAGGTCGATTTCGAGAAACCGCTCAATCATGAAGGGAAATGGGAATGGGGTTGGAAATCCAACTTGTCACTTACGCAGGATGAATTTGGGTACCTCGCTGCAGATTCAGCCGTCTGGATCGCTGGCCTCTATGTGCCCGTCAATCCCGTAGCAAAAGAGTTTGCCTTTGATTACCGAGAAGACGTTCACGCCATTTATTCCACATACGGGCGAAAGTGGGGCGTTTGGGGGGTCCAAGGCGGGATGCGCCTGGAGCAAGTTTTCACCGAAGCGGAATGGGAGAATAATCAGACTTTCACCAACGATTATTTCTCCGCATACCCTTCGTTCAATGTCTCCAAACAACGCAATGATGAGGTCAGTTGGATTGCCAGCTACAGCCGACGTGTCAACCGGCCGGGAGGTCGCTCCGTTTCTCCGTTTATCGACGACAGCGACAGCCGAAACATCCGTACGGGCAACCCCGAGCTGAGACCGGAATACACGAATTCCATGGAGTTTGGACACCAATGGAGCCGCAACCGGATGTCCATTACGACCTCGTTTTTCGTGAAAGTAACAAACGACATCATCCAGCGTTACTCGTCCATTGATGACGCCGGCATCCGGACGTCGAGCTGGATCAATCAAGGCAGTCGACAAAATGAAGGGATCGAGGTCGTCACCATGATGCCGTTTGCGAAAGGCGGACAAGTTCGATTTACAGGTTCGTTGTACCACCTGCAGAATTCCGTTGGAGATATTGAGTTTGCAAATGATGCTGCAGGTTGGTCGTACAACATGAACTTCTTTGCCAATCAGTCCATCGGTGCTGCTCGCCAATGGAAATGGCAGCTGAACGGTATGTACCGCGGTCCATCCATTACGCCCCAGGGGCAATTCAACGGCTTTATTTTCATGGATGCCAACATTCAGCGAACCTTGTTGGACGGAGATCTGACCATTGCTCTTAAGTTGAGCGATGTATTCAATACGCGCGAGTGGTCCTACAGCTCGGACTTTGCAAACCTCTACCAAGAAAATCGATTCAAGCGCGAGTCTCAAAACCTGTTCCTGACCGTGACTTGGAAGATTGGAAAGCTGGAAGAACGTCGTCGATCAGGTGGTCGCGGAGAATACGGTGGGGGCGCCGGGTCCGACGGGATGGAATTCTGAGTGGGCTCTGACCGGGTACGACTCGGCTTTCCAAGGCTGGCGCAAGGACAGTTGTGACGGGTTGTATCCGCGTGTGTAGGCGTGCACCATCCGATGAAACAGTCGGTTTCGGAACCGAACATCGCATTGCAGCCTGCGAGGCAAAGCACCTACGGAGGATTTAATTTCAAGCGCTGTTCTACCCATGTTCACCCGGTCGCTTTTGCGACTGACCCCCAAGCATATGAACTCCACCAACATGCGCTGATAGATGCCGTGCGATTTAATTAATTCCGGTTCAAAGCCAACGAAAAACGCCTCCGTTTCTGCTGCTCCCACATAGGCACATTGAAAGCCACACAACCGTCCGTCGAGGTAGTAGCCGTTCACCACGAAATCATTCTGCCAAACTCGCTTGGATTCGACCAATTCCGCTCGATGCAACGAGCCCAACCTAAATCCGGAACGCTCGTAAACCTTTTGGTACAACTGGACCAAATCCTCACCGCGTTCTTCCAAGTCTTGAAGCGTCCACGGTTTGATTTCCAACGCTGCTGACAACGTTTGGATTCGGTTAATTTTAGTGCGTGATTTGGTTTTGAGTGCCGCTGTGTAGGCGTCGAAATCATTCCAATTCGGATCGAGGTGGAAGATCATTTCCGGATCAAATTCCAAGGGAATCCAGCCGGGCCATCGCTCCTGACGTTGGCCCTGATGCACAATGGGTTTGTCTTTGAGCATGACCACGCGAGGGACACGGTTCCCGTTGATTTTTACCGGAAGGAAGACGGACTCCTCCAGCCACAACTTCGCCAGCTCCGGTGTCACATCGCTGGACCAACATGGCCCGTGTTCTCCGCTACCTAAGACCGTTCCGACGACACGCACTTGGAATTGAAATCGTCCATTCCGGCCGTGGAGCAACTTGCTGATCAGTTGGAACCATGATCGTTCCGACGTGATGTGACTTTCGAGATTCACGCTTTCAGCACAGGTATCCTCGACACCGGCAACGCCCACCAATTGATCTCCCTTTCTCCACTCTAAAGCCGCTATCGGCCGATCCGGACTCGCCAAAAGCGTCCTCATCATGCGGCTTTCAAGAAAGACAGATGACTCGCCTTGATGAGCACAAAACGCATCCCATTCCCTCCAATCAATGGCATCCAGGGCTTCTACTCCCCAACTCCACGTCACCGTGGCACCATTGGACAAATTGAAAACCTTACGCCCGCTCGATTGCTGCATTTTTTTCCTTCAATCCCCACCAAACCGCGCCCGCAACAAACAAGGCCAACAACAAATTTGCAATCGCTTCGAAAATCATGGAAGCGGGTTGGTCGAATTCAAACGTAACGGTGTGCGCACCGGCAGGCACATTCAATGCTCTCAACACGTAATTCGCTCGCATTGTTTCCACCAATTCTCCATCAATTTTGGCCGTCCAGCCTTCAGGGTACCAGATTTCAGAGAATACGACCAAACCAGCGGCATCCATCGCTACGTCATACTCGAGAAAATCGGGTTCATAATGTGTCAATTCGACGCTTCCGCTGGCATTCTTGATATCCATCCCGAGCAGCGATTCAAATTCTTGGTGAACAACAGCGTCCGTTGGACGAGTCAAGGCCGCAGTCTGGTTCATTTCATCATCGTCGTTCTCGGCCAGTGAAACGGAACTGGCCACCCAGCCAAAGCCCGGAACGTTCGGAATCGCAATGGGTTCTGGAGACTGCCCAAAGAAAACGTAACGGGTGTTCAACATTTGCAATCCCGTCAGCTCCGCGAATGCGGACTCGCTCTGACCTGATTGAATGCCGCGAACCAAACGTTCGCGCTCCGGGGTGAGCACACGTTCAACGAAATCTTGGTAGCGTCGCAGTTTGGCCGCGTGATACCCTCCTACACTTTGGAAGAAATACGAAACCGAAGAATCGTTGAATGGGCTTTCCCAACGCATGACCCGGTACGGTGAGGCAAAGCGCATGGCACCGTATTGGCTGATGGTTCGAAGACGATCTTGTTCCGCGCGGGTAAGTCGAACATCCTTAAGCCGTTCTATGTATGAAGCGTAGAGCTTTTGCGCATTCTCTTCATTCACCGGAGTGCGATTGAAATCCAAAGCAAGTAACCGATCCATTTGTGGCATCGGAGAGAATGGGAATGAATAATCTACCTTCTTGACCCAGTTACGGTACGCGCCGTTCACTTTTTCGTCATTAAAATACCGGTGATCGACATTCCACAAGTCCATGGTCGAGACGACCACGAGGACAAGAATGGCCGGCATGGGGCGAATTTTATTCCATAGGATTCCCGCGACGCATCCTGCAAGCACCAGCAGCAAGCCCAACGTCCTCAGCACATCCGGCCGAAAAATTTCCAACCTCCGATTCAGGGCTTCTTGGTATCCCAATTGTTCCACTGCCACATCTTGCCGGACGGAAGATTGGAATTCAAAGAACAACTCCGGAAACAGGTAGAATCCGCCAAACAACACCACCAAAAATCCGATTGCACCCATCCACAATTTCCTGCGCTTTGCGTCAATTTCTCTCGCTTGAGCATCAGCAATCAAACCCTTGAGGCCCAATCCTGCTCCCATGGACGTAGCCATGAGCACAACAACCAGCATCATTTTGGTGTCGCGAAACTTGTTGAACAAGGGGACATGATCAATGAAGAAATCCGTTAGAAAACCTGCATCCCGGCGAGAAAGCAAAACAGCCAATGCGGTAACGATGAGGAGCGGCCACTTCAACGAATCGCGGCCGGCGACCAAAAACATGAAGAATAAGGCAACGAGAATAGCACCAAAATAAAAGGCTCCGCCAGAGAATTTTTGTTCCCCCCAATACAACGGACTATTACCCCCTTTGATATCAGGACACATGATGGACCACCATTCTCCATCGGCCATGCTGTATTCCAAAATGTAATCGCGGTCCAAACCTGCTGTACCTCCAGCCTCCGCTGCAACCCCCGATTCCGAAAGAATCCGTTCGCCACGAATGGTGTTTTCCGCATAAGCCTTGGTGTCTGACAAGTGTGAATACCGGGGGATAACCCCTACAATTCCCGCAATCAAAACAATACCACTTGTGCGAATCGCTTTTCTCCAGTTCCCCTCCGTGATGCCCAGTCTCCAGGTCTCGCCAATGCCAATGGCCGCCAATAAGAAGAGGAGGTAATACGTCATTTGGGGGTGACCAGAAGATATATGAAAGGCCGTACCCAATGCCGCAATCGCTGCACCATGGAATACGTTTCGCCGGTAGGCCCACATGACTCCAGCGATAATAAAGGGCATGTAAGCCACTGCATGCACCTTTGAATTGTGTCCTGCGGAAAAGTACAGCAACTCAAACGTCGATAAACCAATCCCCACACCGCACAAAAGCGCTATCCAGGGTGCGCTTCCCAATGCCAAAGCTAACAGATACCCGCCCAGCATGGCCAGCAGAAAAACCGTAATTCCGCTGTATCCGGTTAAGCCACTTAGCAGCCCTCTCGCCCTCTTGACGATGTCAAAAGGCGGAGATTTCGGACTGATTTGTGTCGTGGGCATTCCTCCGAACATGGCATTCGTCCAATCCGGTCGCTCACCCAACAAAACCTCGGCATCGTAAGCCTCCTTGCTCATGCCCAAAAAATTGGTGATATCCCCTTGCCGCACCACATACCCATCGTATGCCTTTGAAAATAACGCAGCCGAAAGCACAAAAAAGAAAACAATGGCGCCGTAGTGCCATGCGTTGCGCATAAAATGTCCTTTCACAAATTCCATCATCGGTTTTGAAATTTGCAACAAGGTACAATGCATTCGAAGCAGTCTCCGGCCAGTAAAGTTCATTCCGTTCACATCGGAATGCTCGAAACGTCCGAACTATTTTTCGATCTCCTCAAAATCTACGTAATCCCCTATGTTATCATCCTTGGGCTTGCGTGAACCAGCATTCGCGCCGCCTGGAGGGTGTTTTTTGTTCGCATGCTTTTGCCCTTGAGCGCGGCCTCGGCTTCTTCCTCCAAACATCCGATCAAGCCAACGAAACACAAACCACACCAAGACGATGGTTGCTAGGGTTCGAATCAAGCCCGCAAACATCACTTACTCAGGTAGAGGTTTCGCTCGCTGTAAACCTTGCGGAAGAAAGGATCACGCAAATTTGGAATGAATCGAATGCCTTCTCCCGTCGACTTCATCTCAGGTCCGAGTTCCTTCTTGACCTCCGGGAATTTCTCGTAAGAGAATACCGGAATCTTGACAGCGTAGCCGTCGAGCTTCGGGTTGTGCGGGAGATCCTTCAATTTCGCCTCGCCCATCATGACTTTGGTAGCGTGATTGACATACGGCTCGCCATAGGCCTTCGCAATGAACGGAACGGTTCTCGAGGCACGCGGATTGGCTTCGATGATGTAGACCTTATCATCCTTCACTGCGAATTGGATGTTGATCAACCCCACGGTTTCGAGTGCCAACGCAATGCGCTTGGTGTATTCTTCGATTTGGGAAATGATCAAATCGCCGAGGTTGTATGGCGGCAGTACGGCATAGCTGTCGCCACTGTGGATGCCCGCCGGTTCGATGTGCTGCATGATCCCGATGATGCGCACTTCATCGCCATCACAAATGGCATCAGCCTCGCACTCGATGGCCCCGTCGAGGTAATGATCCAGCAGCACTTTATTCTCCGGCATGTCGCGGAAAATATCAATCACATGACGTTCCAATTCGTCCTCGTTGATGACGATTTTCATGCGTTGTCCTCCGAGTACATAGCTCGGGCGAACAAGTAAGGGAAATCCGAGTTTTTTACTGAGTTCATTGGCCTCGTCGGCGGTCTCGACAACGCCGAATTCAGGATAGGGTACCTTTTGGTCGCGCAACAGCGTCGAAAAAGAACCGCGATCTTCCGCCAAATCCAATGCTCGGTAACTCGTACCGATGATTTTTATACCAAAGCGCTCGAGTTTTTCAGCGAGTTTCAAGGCGGTTTGGCCCCCGAGTTGCACGATGACCCCTTCCGGTTTCTCGTGCAAGATGATGTCATAAATGTGCTCCCAGAATACCGGCTCGAAGTACAATTTGTCAGCTGTATCCGAATCCGTAGAAACGGTCTCCGGATTGCAGTTGATCATGATTGTTTCATACCCGCACTCTTTGGCCGCCATCACCCCATGGACACAACAATAATCAAATTCAATCCCCTGACCAATGCGGTTCGGGCCGCTTCCGAGCACCACAATTTTCTTCTTATCACTGACGACGCTTTCGTTCTCGACTTCAAACGTTGAGTAGTAATACGGCGTTTTTGCAGGGAATTCCGCGGCGCATGTATCCAC
>Ga0182046_1404811_pt1 | contig 11229 bp, 10 predicted proteins | sample 011ome_13_FD_127755 | JGI IMG/M metagenome (GOLD analysis project Ga0182046, IMG submission 127755) | Metatranscriptome of coastal salt marsh microbial communities from the Groves Creek Marsh, Georgia, USA - 011505AT metaT (Metagenome... | ecosystem: Environmental > Aquatic > Marine > Intertidal... | reverse complement strand
ATACAATAAAGTGGGATTTGCTTACGGGACAGTTACCGATGCAGCCTATATTGTTGATCAAGAAACAAACACGCGATTCTTTCTTTCGGCAACAATTCTGGTAAATAAAAACCAAATTTTTTACGACGACATCTATGAATTTGAAACGATCGGAATTCCTTTTTTAGCAGAATTAGGACGAGCCGTTTTAGCAGAATTAACTACGCCTTAAGCAGCCCTAAAGCAACAAGGCGCTGATGTAAGAATTCACCCGCTGTAATATCCGCGTACCCTTTCGGATGATCTGAATCAATGGTTTGGGGAAGACAATTTAACGGCATATGGGGCACAGGATGCATAAAAAAGGGAAGTGAATAGCGCGCCTTAGCCCACTCTTCTTTAGGGGGATTTGTTACGCGATGGATAGTGGAGGGCAAGTGATTATTTGTTAAGCGCGACAACATATCCCCAATATTGATCATCAATTCGTCAGGCGCCGCAATAGCATCAATCCATTCGTTATTTCTATTTAGCACCTGAAGACCACTGCCTTGTGCACCCATTAGCAAAGTGATCAGGTTTATGTCTCCATGGGCTGCAGCACGTTCGGCATCTTGAGGGGGTTGTGTTAAAGGGGGGTAATGAATGGCCCTTAAAATTGAATTTCCTTCTAAAATGTATTTGTCAAAATAATGTTCCTCCAACCCGAGATAAAGCGCAATGGCCTGGAGTAAAACCTGAGCAGTTTGCTCCAATTTTTTAAAAACCTCATTTCCAATCGCGTTAAAATGATCGCGTTCTTTTACGGTAATATTATCGGGATAAATTGATTTTAAATTGGGGTGCGATTCAAGGTTTTGTCCAAAATGCCAAAACTCTTTTAAATCGCCAACAGTTCTTCCTTCTGCATGTTCCTTACCGAAACCGGTATACCCTCTTTGTCCTCCACCTCCTTCAATTTCGTATTGGCTTTTAAGCGCTTGAGGGAGGGCAAAAAACGCCCGAATTTCTCGGTATAAATCCTCTTGTAATTCTGCATTTAAAAAATGCCCCCGTAGGGCTAAAAATCCAATCTCCTTAAAAGAAGATCCGATGTGTTGCACAAAACGTTCTTTTGTTTGAGGGTCTCCGGAACGAAAATCGTTTAAATCGGCTTTGGGTATGTGTTGCATTTGGTAAAGTTAAAAAAAGCGAGCCCATCGGCTCGCTTTACATTTAGATAAGGAAACTTACAGTGGTAACCCAGTGGGCACCTGCTGTCTATTGTTCCTCAAATAATCTTCATAAGACATAAGCACCTCCTTTCTAAATTTAGTTGAACATGACTGTTGTCACAGCCCTAACTACTCAACCCAAAAATAAGGAAAATGTATTTTTTACATCCTTATAATTTCACAATTTTTTTCAACGTTAACCCTTGAACCAAAATAGTGAAGAGCACTACCCCATAGGTCAATACTAAAATAAGTTCTTTACCTGTTCCTATAGCATCCGGCAGGTTAAGTGCCAGTGCAATGCTTAACCCTCCTCTGAGGCCCCCCCAGGTAATTATTAAGGCGGTGTTTTTTTCAAATGTCTTTTTTATGGATAGCAATTGAATGGGTAAAAACACCCCTATTGCTCTTGAAACTACCACCAATACAATTACGATTAAAGTAATGAGCAGGTACGAGAAATCAAAGCTTTGGAATATGGGAAGCATTTCTAACCCGATAAGGATAAATAAAATGGCATTTAAGGTTTCATCAATAAGGTGCCAAAATTTGTAAACGTAATCCCCCATGGCTTTTTGTACCCCATCGGTTTGTTTATCAGCATCAATATTTCGATTTAAGAATAGCCCCATTACAACAACACCCAGTACTGCAGAAAAGTGAAATACATTTGATATTACGGGAACAAGCAACACCAAAGAAAGTGTTATCAGCACCTCAAGTTCAACATGGTCGTTTTCAATATATTTGACAAGTTTTAGCCCTAAATACCCTAATAGGGCACCAAGTAAAACCCCTCCAATAACTTCAGTGACAAATAAACTTGTAACACTAAGCACAGTTATATTTTCTAAGCCCTCGGATTGGATCCCTAAAAGGGTTAAAAAAACCACAACCCCAATACCGTCATTAAAAAGGGATTCTCCAGCTATGCGTGTTTCTGTGATGGAAGAAAGGTTCATTTTTTTTACCATAGACAAAACGGCGATGGGATCTGTAGGCGCAATAAGCGCACCAAAGAGAAGGCAATCTATGTAATTTAACCCTAAACCTTGAAGTCCTAAAAAAGGGTTTTCTACTAACCAAAACAATCCTGTACCTACAGCGAAAGTTGAAAAAACCACCCCTACACAAGCCAACAACAATATGGTGAGTTTGTCTTTTAAAAGTTCATGCACATTAACCGTTATTGCCCCTGCAAAAAGCAAAAAAGGAAGCATAACATCGATGAGCAACACACTAAAGTCAAATCCCTCGGTTATTGATGCCGCAAGGGTGATAAAATCAGGATCAATAAGACCAATTAAAAACACACCTAAGGACAGTATTATAGCCAAGGTCATTAACCCAATGGTGTGGGGTAACTTTAGAAGGCGCAAATTGATAATAGAAAAAAGAGACGCCAGTAACAACAAAAATGCTGAGAGCTCAAGTAAATTCATTTTGAATCTCGTTTTTTTAAAAGTAAGAGATTTTAGCCTTTTGACGCCAATTTGGCTAAGTATTTGCCAATTAAGTCAAACTCTAGATTGACAATTGTCCCTTTTTTAAAGGCGTGAAAGGTTGTGTGTTCATAAGTATAAGGGATGATTGCTACTGAAAAAGAATCGGACCCACTATCAACCACAGTAAGGCTTACTCCATTTACAGTTATGGACCCTTTTTCAATGGTAATGTTTCCTTTTTTAGGATCGTAGGTAAAATGATACTTCCAACTGCCCTCTTCACTTAAGACTTCTGTACATGTTGCGGTTTGGTCTACATGCCCTTGAACCAAATGGCCATCGAGTCGATCCCCTAATTTCATTGCACGTTCTAAATTGACACGCTCACCAACAGCAAGTGTACCCAAATTGGTTTTCTTTAAGGTTTCACTAATAGCGGTAACAGTATATTGCGCTGCATTGCAAGCCACAACTGTTAGACACACTCCATTGTGCGCAACGCTTTGATCAATTTTTAAAGATTTTGCTAGGGAGCTAGACAGCGTAATGTGCAAATTATCACCGTCTTTTTTTAAGTTTTCTACTTTGCCAAAAGCTTCAATAATTCCCGTAAACATGCCTTATTATTTAGTTACCTTTGTTCAAAAATACACTAAAAGCGCCTGATGTGAGTGAAATACCAAAAATTAACGTGGGGATTTCTGTTGGAGATCCAAACGGGATTGGCATTGAAATTATTCTTAAAGCCTTTCAGGACAAGCGCATTTTTGATTTTTTTACCCCCATTGTTTTTGGGCACAGCAAAAATTTTATAGAAGAACAAAAAAAGTGGGGATTACAAATCGGGATTTATGCGTTGCACGACATTAAAAAGCCAAATAAAACACGCTTAAACGTTGTCAATACATGGGATAAGCCCTTTCCAATAGACTACGGGAAAGAGCAGCCTGAAGCAGGGGCTTGTGCGTTCGCTTCATTAGAAGCAGCCACGGAAGCGCTTAAAAAAAACCAGATTCAGGCGCTTGTTACTGCGCCCATCCACAAAAAAAGCATACAGTCAAAAACATTTGATTTCGCGGGCCATACCGACTACCTAAACAGTCAATTGGAAGGGGAGAGCTTAATGTTTATGATTTCAGAAGAGTTAAAAGTAGCGTTAGTGAGTGATCATATCCCTTTGCACTCAATTACCCAATACCTTACGGCAGAAAAAATTACGCAAAAAATACAGCTGTTAGAAAAAAGTGTACAACACGACTTTGGTATTGCACGCCCAAAAATTGCCGTTTTGGGGATCAATCCCCACAATGGTGATCAAGGTGTAATTGGGGAAGAAGACGATCAATTGGTTAGGCCTTTACTTCAATCACTTTTTGAAAAAGGGCATTTGGTTTTTGGTCCTTTTGCCGCAGATGGGTTTTTTGGAAGCCGTCAGCACAAAAATTACGATGCCGTTTTAGCGATGTATCACGATCAAGGATTGATTCCTTTCAAAACCCTATCTTTTGGTGAGGGGGTAAATTTTACAGCGGGTCTTAGCCACGTACGAACCTCTCCTGACCACGGCACCGCCTTTGATATTGCGGGGAAGGGCATAGCGGATCCCAGTTCCTTTATAGCCGCTTTATACAGCGCACGTTCACTTTATTTACAACGCTTAGAAACAAAGGCCGTTGCTTTACTCCAAAACTAAGAGGGGGCTGTCTTTATATCCTATCCGAACCGCTTTTGCCACAAGGTTTTTATTCATGGGAAGGGGTTGAGTATAGGGGTGCCATAGGCTGTCAGTTGCTTTTTTCCATACTATACTAGCGCCTTTATTAGAATGCGAAAGGGCATATTCTGTTGCCGCATCAACTTTTTGAAGCTCGCTTAAAACGGGAACAGCCCCGTTGGGAAACCAATTTTCGAGTAATGTTTGTTCAGGGATTTCCCCTAAATCCCCCGTTTCAATAATCCATTCGTCGAGTTTTTGTCTTAGGTGTTCAAGCACCTCTTTCATTTCAGGATCAAAGGCAAGGTTATTCAACTCATAGGGGTCTAAATCTATATTGTATACTTCTTCAACCGCTTTGGGCGTTTGAAACCACAATGCAGGTTTTTCATCTAGGGAATCCGTTTCCCAAAGGGCGTTAAGTTCTTTCATCATGGGCATTTGTTCTCTATACTTAACCGGAAGGGCATGAGGAAGATTGACTGTAAAGTTTCGAATGTATTTGTGCTGTTTGTATCGAACCGCTCTCACTCGATCGGTTTGTTCGTCAAAGCGATCAGAGGTAGCAAAAACATAAGAGGAAGGCTCGGTTTTAAATGAACCAAACCGTGCTTTTCCTTGCATATAATCAGGGGGTTGAATTCCGGCAAGAGACAATACGGTAGGGGCAAAATCAATAAAACTGATGAATTGATTGTCGCGTGTTCCTGCCTTTTCTTGGTGGGGAAATTTTATAACCAAGGGCACTTTTATCCCCGTTTCGTATAGGGCCCGTTTGTAACGAGGAAAAGGCCCTCCGTGATCGCCATAGAAAAAAATAAGGGTATTTTCATACAGCCCTTCTTCTTTTAAGACTTCAATAATTTCACCAATTTGTTTGTCCAATCGCACAAGGTTACTGTAGTTTACGGCAATGTCTTTTCGTACTACGGGAGTATCAGGAAAAACAGGAGGTAGGGGGACTTCTTCAGGCGCTACGGCTAAGGGCTTGTCTTGTTGATTCCAAATTTGGGATTCATGGCTTATGCCAAAGTTAATTACGGCAAAAAAGGGCTGGTCTGGAGTTCGCTTTTTCCAATGGGCCTTTGCGCCACTTTCGTCCCACGCCCCGTCTGTTTTTTTAAAGTTATAATCTTCTTTCGCGTTGTTTGTACAATAGTAATTGGCAGCCCGTAAATATTCAGTAAACATTTTTACCCCTTCGGGCAAAAGGGGAGAATAACTGGGAATGTTAATTGTGGGTTGGTTTTCTGTTCGATACCCATTATAGGTGCGCATGTTATGCGTACCTAGGCTTGTGGGATACATTCCCGTAATTAGGGCACTTCTTGCTGGGGCACAAACAGGAACAGGACTGTAGGCGTTTTCAAACACCACCCCATCTTTTGCTAAAGCAGACAAATAAGGAAGCGCAACGGGGACCTCGGCATACATAGGAAAAAATTCAGGAGATTGGTCTTCAGCAACCAACCACACTATATTGGGTGGCGATTCTTTTTTAGGTGTTGAAAGACACCCAAGAAAAAGAATACCGGTAAGGAAAAGTAGAATTCGATTCATCATTATTTTTTAAATAGACCAACAAAAAGCCCACCAAGTAAGGAGTGTATAAGACTGGATAATGCGGCAGGAATGGCCACTTGTGGGCTCGTAAAATTTTCACGTGCTAAAACAACCCCTAGGCCTGAGTTTTGCATCCCGACTTCAATAGAAATGGTTTTAGCAACCTCCCATTTTTTAAAGGCCATCCAACTGATAAGAAATCCTAATACAAACCCGAGAACGTGGAGGCATAGTAAAGCGAGTAAGAGTTGAAATCCAGAATTTAAAATTATGTCTTTTCCCTGTGCCACAATGCTGGCCACAATTAAGGAAATCAGAACGGCCGCCAAAGGAGGAGAAAAGGGGATCAGCTTTTGGGTAAGCTTTGGTAAATACCGATTCATTACCAAGCCCAAGGCTACTGGAAGAAAGACAACCTTTACCGTACTGTAAACTAGGCCAAGGGCAGACACGTCTAAATAACTTCCAGAAAGTTGTAGTGTTAAAAAGGGCGTCATCACTACGGCTCCAAGCGTTGAAAAAGCCGTCATGGAAACCGATAGGGCCACATTGGCACGAGCCAAATAGGCAATAACGTTTGATGCGGTTCCCCCAGGGCAACTGGCGACTAAAATCATGCCCATGGCAAAAAATGGAGGAAGCTGAAACAGTTTTGCTAAACCCCAACCCAACAAGGGCATAACGGTAAATTGCAATACTAAACCCAGACCAATCCATTTGGGATAATGAATGACGTGTAAAAAATCTTCCATTTTAAGGGTTAACCCCATTCCCAACATAATGAGGCCCAACCCTAATGGGAGTAGGGGTCCCTGAAACCAAGTCATTAAAGGAGGATACAGAATTCCAGCCATTACGCAAGAACTAACAATCCAAGGGAATGCCCCCGTTATCTTTTCGGATAGTGAAACCATATAAAGATCCAATGTAGTTAAAATCTATAAATTGAGGTTTTCTATGATGGGGAAGTAAAAAAAGAAAGTGAAATTATTAAAATTAATAGTAATACTATTATATTTGCCCTATGCAAGCGTTACAAATCAACCTTTCGATTGACGGTTCTCTTTTTACAAAAGATCCTGAATCTTCTGATTTAGGGAAAAAAATTGTGCGCACAAGTATTGAAATGATTGATGAACTTGGCTATGAAGCGTTTACCTTTAAAAAGCTGGGAGATCGAATCCATTCAAACGAAAGCTCAATCTACCGTTATTTTGAGAGCAAGCACGCCTTATTGGTTTATCTTTTTAATTGGTATTGGAGTTGGATAGAGTACAAACTGGTTTTTCTTACCATGAACATAGAAAAACCCGAAGTAAAATTGGTAAAAATCCTTCGCTTACTTACTGAAGAGATTAAAGAAGACAGTGACTTTAGCTCTATTAACGAGGTACTATTAAATAAGATTATTATTTCTGAATCTGCGAAAGCGTATCACAATAAGGAAGTAGATGAAGACAACAAAAAAGGATTTTTTAAAGTTTATAAACGCGTAGTACAACGGGTTTGTGACATCATTCTTGAAATTAATCCCAACTACCCGTACCCCCACATGTTGATTTCAACCATTATTGAAGGGGCTCATCATCAACGGTTTTTTTCCGAACACTTACCCTCTTTAACCGATGTTGAGGAAGGGAATGATGCGATTGATCGATTTTATGAAGAATTGCTATTAAAAGCGATAAAAACAGAGGTTTAATTAAAAATGAAAATGAAAAATGAAAGCACACACTAAAGAAACACAATCAAAAATGACTCCTGAATTGGCCTTACAGGCATTAAAAGAGGGGAACCAACGGTTTATCAATCAAAATAAAGTAGATAGAAACTTACTTGAACAGGTAAACGACACCAGTACGGGTCAGTATCCTTTTGCCACCATTTTAAGTTGTATTGATTCTCGAGTTTCTTCAGAATTGATATTTGATCAAGGAATAGGCGATATATTCAGCGTACGTATTGCAGGTAATTTTGTCAACGAAGATATTCTTGGCAGCATGGAATTTGCCTGTAAACTTGCCGGCACAAAGCTTGTATTGGTATTGGGCCACACGGCATGTGGTGCCGTAAAAGGGGCATGTGATCATGCTCGATTGGGGAATTTAACCGCCTTAATTAACAAAATTGAACCTGCTGTAGAAGCCGTTACTGAACCTCAAGACACCAACTTAAGAAATTCAGGGAATGCCGCTTTTGTAGATGCGGTAGCCAAAAAGAATGTAGAAATGACAATTGATGCGATTCGAAATTCCAGCAGTGTTTTAGCGGATATGGAGCGCGAAGGGAGCATTCAAATTGTTGGGGGTATGTACGATATTAAAACCGGACAAGTTCATTTTTATTAATGCAGAGTTTAAACAAAGTGAACCCTTCAATAGTAATCTTACATTGAAGGGTTTTTTTGTTACATTCGTTTTAAAATATACCGTAATGAAAAGAGTTTTCCTCCTGTATTTCCTGCTAATGTTATCCTGCCAAAATCAAAGTAGTAAACGGGAATACCCCGTAACTGAAAAAATTCCTGTGATTGACACCTATTTTGATCAAGAAGTGATTGACAACTACCGCTGGCTAGAAGACGACAACAGTGAAAAGACAAAGGGGTGGGTAGCCCAACAAAACGAAGTTACTTTTGACTATCTCGACCAAATTCCTTTTCGGGAACAATTAAAAAACCGATTAGAAGCGATTTGGAATTACGAAAAAATTACAGCCCCTTTTAAAGAAGGAGAATACACTTACTTCTATAAAAATGAAGGGCTTCAAAATCAATATGTGGTCTATCGGTCAAAAGCAGGTCAGGATCCCGAAGTGTTTTTAAACCCTAATTTATTTGCGGAAGACGGCACAACTTCACTGGCGGGGTTGAGTTTTTCAAAAACCGGAAAAATTGTAGCCTATTCGATTAGTGAGGGAGGAAGCGATTGGCGTAAAATAATTGTAATGGATGCAGAAACAAAAACCATACTTGAAGACACCTTGGTGGACGTTAAGTTTAGTGGTATTGAGTGGAAATCTGATGAAGGGTTCTTTTATTCAAGTTATGATAAACCCACAGGAAGCGAACTTTCACAAATGACAGATCAGCATAAATTATTTTATCACCGTTTGGGGACTTCACAGCAAGAAGATGAATTGATTTTTGGAGGTACAGCCAACGAAAAACACCGTTATGTTAGTGCCAGTGTAACCGATGACGCCAACTACTTGCTTGTTTCCGCCTCAAAAACCACTTCAGGGAACATCAGCTTTTTAAAAGACCTTACACAACCCAATGCGCCCCTAGTAGCTGTTGATACAGACTATGCCACCGACAGTTATCTGCTCGAAAGTAGGGGTTCAACCTTGTATTTGGTAACTAATAAAAATGCCCCCAATCAAAAGGTGGTTACGGCTCAAGTGAAAGCGCCCAACGAATCCAATTGGACCGATTTTATTTCGGAAACGGAACACGTACTTTCTCCGAGTAGTGGCGGCAGCTATTTTTTTGCACGCTATATGGTAGATGCCCTAACCCAAGTAATTCAATACGATGCCAAAGGAAACGCCATGGGTGAAATTGAATTGCCCGGAATAGGTACAGCTAGCGGATGGAATGGCGAACCAGACGATGAAACCCTTTATTTTAGCTTTTCAAATTACCACACCCCAGAATCGATTTACACCTACCGTCCTAAAACGAAAACATCAGAATTGTATTGGTCGCCTCAAATTGATTTTGATCCCAATAACTACGTTTCCAAACAACTGTTTTTCACTTCAAAAGACGGGACAAAAGTTCCCATCATCATTACCCATAAAAAGGGAATAGAATACACAGGAAAAAACCCGACCATTTTATACGGATACGGAGGTTTTAATATCAGTGTTCGGCCTTCATTTAGTATTGCCAATGCCGTGTGGATGGAGCAAGGCGGGGTATATGCTGTTCCTAATTTACGTGGAGGAGGCGAATACGGAAAAGCATGGCACCTTGCCGGAACACAACAAAACAAACAAAATGTATTTGATGATTTTATCGCGGCGGCAGAATATATCATTGCAGAAAACATTACCAGTCCGGAATATTTAGCCATTCGCGGAGGGTCTAATGGCGGGCTTTTGGTTGGGGCAACAATGACCCAACGCCCCGAGCTGATGAAAGTGGCTTTGCCGGCTGTAGGCGTTTTAGACATGCTGCGCTATCATAAGTTTACTGCAGGCGCGGGATGGGCCTATGATTACGGTACCTCTGAAGACTCGCCCGAAATGTTTGACTACTTAAAAGGCTATTCTCCCGTTCACAATGTAAAGGAAGGAACGCAATATCCGGCAACTTTAGTCACCACAGGCGATCATGACGATAGAGTGGTACCGGCACATTCCTTTAAATTTGCGGCGGAGCTGCAAGACAAGCACCAAGGAGACCCCCCCGTTTTTATTCGTATTGAAACCAATGCCGGGCACGGTGCGGGAACTCCCGTTTCTAAAACCATTGAGCAATATGCCGATATTTTTGGGTTTACCCTTTACAATATGGGCTTTAAGGTATTGCCCGAAAATGTACAAAGCAAAATAAAAGGATAAGCCTTTCTTTTTTAGAGGCTTCCTCATGCCACCTTACTCTTATGGGGTGGCAGTTTTCTCGCATACCCTTATGTCGCCCTACAAACACCCCTACAGCGGTAAAGACAAAGGGGAGAGGGAAAGAGTCCAATACACAAAAAGCTACCTCCGCCAACCAAAACTAATCTTCCATCGAAAAGCTTTCCATAAACTTGGTTGTATAGTTCCCTTTAACATAATCGGGATGGCTCATCAATCGCAAATGGAAAGGAATGGTAGTTTTAATACCGTCAATATAAAATTCTTCTAGGGCCCGTTTCATTTTATTGATGGCCTCTTGCCGGGTTTGTGCTGTAGTAATCAACTTGGCAATCATAGAGTCGTAATGCGGGGGAATAACATAACCGCTATACACATGGGTATCCACACGCACCCCATGCCCACCGGGCAAGTGTAAATTGGTGATCATCCCCGGGCTGGGGCGAAAATCATTGTAGGGGTCTTCGGCATTGATCCGACATTCAATGGAATGCAATTTAGGAAGGTAATTTTTTCCTGAAATTTTTTCTCCAGCGGCTACTTTTATTTGTTCGCAGATCAGGTCATAATCAATAACTTGTTCTGTAATGGGATGTTCCACTTGGATACGGGTGTTCATTTCCATAAAGTAGAAATTCTTATGCTTATCGACTAAAAATTCAATCGTCCCGGCACCCTCATATTGAATAAATTCAGCGGCTTTTACTGCCGCATCCCCCATTTTTTT
>Ga0182046_1011105_pt1 | contig 11531 bp, 10 predicted proteins | sample 011ome_13_FD_127755 | JGI IMG/M metagenome (GOLD analysis project Ga0182046, IMG submission 127755) | Metatranscriptome of coastal salt marsh microbial communities from the Groves Creek Marsh, Georgia, USA - 011505AT metaT (Metagenome... | ecosystem: Environmental > Aquatic > Marine > Intertidal... | reverse complement strand
AAAGCAATCTGGGATTTATCCAACCTGATGCATCAAACTGCGGCGGGATCACAGGATGGTTGCGCGTGGCAGCGATGTCGGAAAAATACGGCATCCCAATTTGTAGCCACGGGATGCAGGAATTGCACGTCAGCCTTGTGTCCGCCCGCCCCAATGCAGGCTGGCTAGAGGTGCATTCCTTTCTCATTGACCAATACACCCACCGCCCACTGGTGATGGAAAACGCCATGGCCGTAGCCCCCGATGTCGCGGGAACAGGTGTCAGTTTTGATTGGGATAAACTGCGCGCGCATGCGGGTTAGCAGCAACTATACTTGTCAATCTTTGATCAACGTTTCAGAGTTTGCATTGATTTGAAAGACAGCGTCCAAATTGCGATGTGTTTCTCCGAGGTGGCCTCTGGTCACTTAATGCTTTCATCTAAAAAAGGGACGATTTGGTTGATCAGCGCCTGATGAACATCACTCCGATCCCAAAGTTTCCAATCACTGCAAATATTTTCTTCGCCGCCAAGGCCAATAACAATTTTTCCAAGTAGGCTGCATTCTGGTAAGAAGCTGAAGTGCCAGCTTTGTGGAATGGCCATATAGCGTGCATTGGGCATCACTTCAGTTATCCTTGCTGCATCGAGTGCTTCGGGGACACCGTAATGGGGCTCAAAGTTAATGACCATCACGGGGTGGGAAATGCTCGCGGCACTTTCGATGATTGCGGCAGGTGCCAAAGCTGGATCAATCGCAATGGTGGCACCAACACGACCGTCGAGATAGCGCGCATCATAAAGATCCGCGTTGATTTTAAAAAAATCCACTCCCCCACGCGCAAGCCAACCGCAGTCCCAAATATCGGGATTCCGATCACAATCTTCTATGAAGTTGGCCTTCGAAACTTGTAACCCTGATATGGCCAAGGCACTGTGCCCTCCCAGGCTGAAGCCTGCCACCGATATGTTTTCAGTATGCAACGATAGCCCTGCAATTGTTGGGGTTTCAGCCCAATTTAATATCGCGCTCAGATCATTTACCCTCTCCCAAATCATAACGGTTTTTTCGGGCAAGCTATCACGTGACGTTGTGCCCGGATGATTTGCGGCCAGCACGACATATCCTTTCTCAGCCAGCGCTTCCGCCAACCATCCCACCTGAAGGGCGTTTCCGCCAGAACCATGGCTAAATACAACAACAGGATGCGTTCCTGACTTCGGCTGTGCATTCGGCCGGACATAGTGGCCATAGAACAACGCATTTTATCCTATGAGTTCCGTTGGCCTGTCATCGTCGGTGGGATACCAAATAAATAAATTAAGAGACACGTCACGGTGAGGAAGTTGGAGGGTCGTTGTCTGATAACCTGGCGAATATTTCCCGGGGCCACGTTCATTTGCCTGCGCCATAAACAAGAAGCCAATGCACACAAAGGCCAGCACAATTAAGCCCAAAACAGTTCTTATCAATCGTCTTTTCAAATCGTAAGCGTCCAAAATAAGTGAAATAAAAATGATTTATGAATCTGTAACTCTATTTTTCACAGTAACATCAGAGCATAAAATCGTCTATAGATTGAATTTACGATCTACGATTCAACTCAATTTATCTTTCACGCGCCCACAAAGGGCGTTTGGCGTGCATATGGTAATTCTAGGACACCCGCTCCAACGCGCGCTTAACCACACTTGGATCGCCCAAATGGGCCTCTTCGGACAACAATCTGCGCCATCCCCGTGCGCCGGGGCGGCCCATGAACAGGCCCAGCATATGGCGTGTCACCTGATGTAAACGACCACCCTGTGCGATGTGACGATCGATATAGGGCAGCATTTGCAACACAACCTCGTGCGGATCGCGAACCCCATCGCCCCCGTAAATCCGCGCGTCTGCGGCGCATAGGATATCACTGGGCGAATGATAGGCCGCGCGTCCAACCATGACGCCATCCAACCCCTGATCCAAATGCTGCTCTGCCTGATCCAGCGTTGTTATCCCCCCGTTGATCGAAATATGCAGATTGGGGTTATCCGCCTTTATCTGATGCACCAAATCGTAATCCAGCGGTGGGATTTCGCGGTTTTCCTTGGGGCTCAGCCCCCGTAACCACGCCTTACGGGCATGGATGATAAATCGTTTCACCCCTGTATCTGAGACGCGTTTGATGAAATCGGGCAGCACCTGATGGGCGTCTTGGTCATCCACACCAATGCGGCATTTCACAGTGACCTCAACGTCAACCGCATCCTGCATCGCGGCGCAGCACTCGGCCACCAAATCAGGGGTGCGCATCAACACCGCACCAAAGGTGCCTGATTGCACACGATCAGAGGGGCAACCACAGTTTAGGTTGATTTCATCATACCCCGCATCTTCGCCCATCTTGGCCGCTGCGGCCAGTTCGGCTGGGTCCGATCCCCCGAATTGCAGGGCCACAGGATGTTCTTCCGTGTTATAATCCAACAAATGCAAGGCACCACCTCGCACCAAAGCGGGTGAGGTTACCATTTCCGTATAAAGCAAGGTTTCCCGCGACATCAAACGATGCAAATACCGACAATGCCGATCCGTCCAATCCATCATCGGCGCAACCGATAAGCGCGCTGATGTGTGAAGCGATTGATGTTGGCTATCCTGCACCATGATCCTCATGCAACTGTTTTGCGGCCAGATAACATATATCTGCGGGAATTGTAGAGCAAGAAATCCAAGACACCCATAATTCTAGTGAAAGCCACTGCAGCATAACGAACCCCCTGCACGATTAGGGGAGCGCCTGACTGGGTAGGCGCAAAAGGGTGGCGGTGCAAAATGCCAATGCAAAGGACAACAGGCCAACGTTTCAAAACGGTGATGGCGTGCAAGCGCCTGCCGAGGGGTAGGCAGGCGCTCCCCGGCGGTACCGCCGGGTGAAACAGGATTGTGAATTCACGACACCCTGGCGATGCCCACCTTACCCCTTCGCCACAAAATCAATCAGGGCCGATGGGCCAGAGTGGCCGCGGCCTTCGTTTAGGGTGGCTGTATAAGCGCGGTTGACCATGATCTGCATGTGGGAAAAGGCATCTGCCAGCATGTCGGGTGTGTACATATGATCGGGATTGCCCGGCCCCCCAGTACCCAAGGCGACCTGTTCGGGGGTATATCCGTGGATCAGTAATGTGCCCCCTGCCCGCGTTGCGCGTGCCAGTGCGGTGAAAATTTCACCCATCCGTTCGGGCGGGACAAATTGGATAAAGATCGCGACAACATTGTCATACGCCTCATCGCTCCACCCCGCATCGTAAATATCGGACAGCACAAATTCCACATCAACCCCTGCCTCTTTCGCCAAGGCCTTGGCCTTTTCTTGGGCGACCTGCGAATAATCTGTTGCGCGCACATCGTATCCACGCGAGGCGAGATAGACGGAATTGCGCCCCTCACCATCCGCAACGACCAGTGTTTTGCCACCAGCCACCAAATGCGGTTCAAGGGCAATGAGCCCCGCCGCAGGTTTCGTTCCAAAAAGGTAATCCGCACCCGCGTAGCGTTTGTCCCAGAAATTTTCCATGTCTCAGCCCCGTAGTTTACGGAACTGATCTATGGATAGATGCCGAAATTACAATGCGACGATTAGGTCACAGGATCGCGGGGCGCCTTGCCGGACATGATCGCGTTTAGGTTTTCCATCGCCCGCATCCCCATTTCAACGCGGGTTTCATCCGTTGCACTGCCCAGATGCGGCAGCATCACCATGTTTGGCGCATTCAGAGTGTCAGGCATGATGTTGGGTTCGCCGTCAAACACGTCCAATCCCGCACCCCCAATCGTGCCATTCTGCAGTGCTTGGGCCAGGGCAACTTCGTCCACCACCTCACCACGGGCGGTGTTGATCAGGATCAGACCGGGTTTTGAATGGGCCATGATATCCGCGTTGATCAGATGGCGATTCTGAGCCCCACCCGGACAATGAAGCGAGATCACATCACAGGTTTGGAACAATGTTTCCAAATCAGGCACCTGTGTTGCGTTGAATTGATCCAATTTGTCTTGGGCCACTTTTGATCGGTTTTGGACAAAGATTTCGCAATTAAACCCAAAATGCGCACGGCGTGCAAATTCCTGACCAATGCGGCCAAATCCCACAATCCCAACCTTTTTATTGCTGGCCTTTTTCCCGACCAGATGGGTTGGGCGCCAACCGCTCCATGCGCCTGCGCGGACCTCTCGTTCGCCTTCCCCTGCACGGCGCGCCACCATCAACATCAGTGTCATGGCGATATCTGCGGTACATTCGCTTAGGACATCGGGTGTGTTTGTCACCGTAATGCCCGCCGCCTGAGCTGCAGGAATATCAATGTGCGAAAATCCAACGCCATAGTTACAAATCGCCTTTGTGCGAATGGTATCGGTGTCAAAAACGGCCGCGCCCATGTTGTCCGTTACAGTGGGCAATATGGCGTCATATTCACCCAAGGCCGCGCGTAGTTCATCAACCGTCATCGCGACATCGCTGTCGTTGCATTGTACGTCATAGTGTTTCTGCAACTCTGCCTCGACACTGGCGGGCCATTTGCGGGTGATAAGGATTTTTGCTTTGCTCATTCTGCCGCCAAACTTGCCTGAAGGGACCCAATGATCTGATCAACTTCTGCGGGATCATATGATCCGCCTAAATCCACCAATGCCGCGCCAAAACGGGTGACAATATCTTCGATATCCGCGTTACTAAGTAGGTTTAGGATACCGACGCGCACTTGGGTTGGCTGTGACAAAGTCGGCCAAATACCGAAATTTTGCGACCGACAATAGGTGACAAATTCCATTTCGCGCCCTGCCATATTTGGCGGCAGGTTCAAAACAACCAAAGAGGTCATGTTTGACGTTACCTCGCATCCCATGGCCGTGAAGGCGCGACGCAAGATATCCTCGCAGGCCGCATATCGCGCTGCGCGGTTTGCCAATCCTTCGGCCAGTGTCAAACGCAGCGCTTCATGAAAGGCAGCAACGGCATAGGCGGAATGTGTTCTGTGATAGGCGCCTTTTTCAACGTCTTGGCCATCCATAATTCCCCAATGACGCGCTTCCATCAGCGGGTGGTGCACAAAACAACGTGCGCCTGATTGGTTTAGCACATCAATATACTCTTGACGAAAACTGACAGGTGCATAGGTCAATGGCAGGCAAGAGATCCCTTTTTGTGGGCAGGATGCCCATGCGGCTACACCTGGGTAATCATCAATACGAAAATCGGCAACGCCAAGCGAGCTGACCGCATCCACCAGCCCCAAAACACCATGACGCAAACAGGCATCTGAAAACCCCTGTATGTCATTGATCCGACCCGAACCTGTTTCATAATGCGCCATCAGCGCCCATTTGGGTTTGTGGGTGGCAAGCGCCTGTTCAATCGTGTCGCCATCCACGGATGTTCCATGGGCAATGGTGATCACATTCACAGAGGCCGCAACTGGATCCGTTGGATTTGCGGACAATTCCTCGGCCGAGGCGGCCTTCATCCGTAATGACAGGGCATCAATCCCTGAAAACGTGCCGTTCACAAAAACAACGACGCTGTCGCCCGGTTGAACAGCCGCGATCATGCAATCCAGGCCGCTCCACCCCGTGCCAGCAACGCCAAAGGTGTATGTGTTTTCCGTTCCCCAAATCGCACGCAGCATATGTTTGCATTCGATCATTCCGTTCAACACATCGGGATGCATGTGATCGGCCAAACCTGCGCTGGCGAATTGCTGTAAAACACGGGGGTCTGTATTGCCGGGCCCTGGTCCTGCGGCAATCGTGTTTGCGATTTTCAACTGCTCGTACATTTCTGTCTCCTACGCCTGTGCAGATTTACGAATAAAGGCCCGCGGTGCGCGCACGCAGCCGGATCAGACCCAAAACGGTATCAATGGTGGGGGTGGGCACCCCCGTGACGCGGCCCAATTCCTGAACCGAGGCTACAAGGGCATCAATTTCCATCGGACGCCCCTGATCCAAATCCTGCAGCATCGAGGTTCGGTGCGCCCCAACGGCTGCCCCCCCTGCGATGCGACGATCCACATCAATTGGGAATTTCACGCCCAATCGCTCTGCGATTTCCTGCGCCTCAACCATCATATTGCGGGCAACTGCACGGGTGCCCTCATCAGTGCACAGAACGTCAAGTGTTGCATAGGTGAGTGCAGAAATTGGGTTAAACGATAGGTTCCCCCAGAGTTTCACCCAAATTTCATCACGCAATTTTGGACGCACAGGGGCCTTTAGCCCCGCGTTGGCAAGGATTTTTGACAATGCCTGTGCGCGGTCCGATTTTGACCCATCTGGTTCACCAAGGGAAAACCGATTGCCCTCGATATGTTTAATCACACCGGGTTCAATCACCTCTGCCGCAGGGTAAACCACACATCCCAAAACGCGATCAGGGCCAAATCCATCCCATTGCACATTGCCAGGATCAACGCTGTCTAATCGGGTGCCTTCATGCGCGCCCTCTAATTTATGGAAATACCACCATGGAACACCATTTACACCGGACACAATCGTGGTGTTTGGCCCGATCAAGGGGGTCATTTTGGACACAACGGGGGGCACAGAATGCGCCTTTAGCGTGACGATCACATAATCCTGAACACCCAATGCCGCGGGATCGTCCGAGGCCGTGACGGGAACCGTTGTGGTTTCGCCCTCTTCGATCAGGGTCAGGCCCTTTTCCTGCATCGCGGCCAAATGTGGTCCACGGGCAACCAGACTAACATCTGCGCCCGCCTTGGCCAATTTAACGCCCATATACCCGCCAATGGCGCCTGCCCCAAAAATACAAACTTTCATTCTCTACTCCGCAGCAACAAGGCCAAGTTTTTCCGCCATGCCGATCCGTTGCATTTTACCTGTGGCTCCTTTGGGGATTTCATCCATGATGATAACGCGACGCGGCACTTTGAAATCGGCCATACGTTCAGCGGCAAATTCGCGGATTGATTTTTCGCTTGCCTCATGTCCTTCGCGCAAAACGGCGGCGGCGGCGACCTCTTCCCCTAATTTGGGATGGGGCAATGCAAATGTGACAACCTGTTGAATGCTGGGGTGATCCATCAGAACACCGTCAACCTCTAACGGTGAAATCTTTTCCCCGCCACGGTTGATGATTTCCTTTAGACGGCCTGTCAGTTCCAGGAAACCATCGGCGTCGAATGCGCCCTGATCGCCTGTGCGGAACCACCGTTTGCCTTCAAATTCGAAAAAGTTCTTTTCGTTGGCTTCTGGGTTGCTTTCATATCCAGGCGTGACGTTTGGACCTGAAATCACAACTTCGCCCGTACCACCGACAATTCGGTTTTCGATTTCATGTGCAATCGCCACTTCTGGCCCTGCGGCAACGCCAACAGATCCCGGTTTTTGGCGATCCAGCGGGTTACAGCACATCTGGTGCGCGGCCTCGGTCATGCCATAGGCTTCGATCACGGGGGCGTTGAATGTTTTGTTCAACTGCTCCATCACCTGTGCGGGCAATGAGGCCGAGGAAGAGCGTAAGAAGCGCAGCGGCACATCCGCAATCACATCGGCATTGCGTCCCGCACGGGACAAAATCGCCTGATGCATCGTCGGGACGGCCGTGTACCATGTTGGACGCGCCTCTGACATCATCGCAAAGAAATTCATGGCGTTAAAACCATGCGTGCAATAAATTGACCCGCCCGATGCAACTGTCGCCGAGACGGCGGCCACCAAGCCATGGATGTGAAACAAAGGCATCACGTTCAAACAGCGATCCGTTTCAGTCAGCGCGAGTGACGCTGCGATATTTTGCGCAGACGCGGCAACATTGCGCTGCAACAGGGGCACAATTTTTGGACGCGATGTTGTGCCCGATGTATGCAAAATCAGCGCAACATCATCCTCGGTTGGGGTAACATCCTGCGCGGCGTTTGCATCGGGGCCTGCCAATGTAAATTCGCCCGCGCGCGACGTAGGGATCAAGTTCAACACAATCAATCCCAATTTTTCCGCCGCCTGACGTGCAGGACCATCATAATCACTTTTCAGGACAATCGCCTTGGCACCCAAATCCTCAAGGTAAAAGGCAAATTCATCTTCGCGGTAGCTTGGGTTCAACGGCGCGGTTGTTGCCGCATGCGCAATGGTGACAAAGGCCGATGCCATATCCGATCCATTGGCCAGAACGATTGCCACGCGGTCCTGCGCACCAATCCCGAACTGACGTAGGCTTTGGCGCACCGATGACGCCATGCTGCGCAATCCAGCATATGTTAACCATTCCCGACCGGGTTCACCGATTGCAATGGCATGATCTGGATGTTGGTCGATCAAATCGTGTAGTGTTTTTTTCATTTTACTGATCCATTCAATCTAGTTAATTTTTGGACGTTTACTGGGAACATGTAGGCGCTCTTTCGCACCTGTGACAAAGGCCACCAAGAAGGGCATGACAAAGAATAAAATTGCCAAACCGATAAAGGTTGCAGAGAGTGGGCGTTCCACAAAGGCAAGGATATTGCCCTGTTCCGCGATCAAGGTTTGACGGAAACTTTTTTCCATCAAGGGACCAAGAACAAGCGCCAGAACCAAGGGGGCCAATGGATAATCCGCCTTGCGCAGCAGATACCCACCCACACCAAAGGCAAAGATCAACCAAACATCGTGCATCTTTTGCGATGGTGCAAACCCACCCACGATACACAGCACCAGCACCAGTGCACAAAGAACCGTAAACGGCATGCGCAGCGCCCAGACAAACACGGGAATTAAGGCGATGTTCACGGCAACCGCAGCAAAGTTCGCCGTATAAAGCGATGAAATCAGACCCCAAACAAAATCAGGCTGTTCAATGAACAACATGGGGCCTGGCACCAATCCCCACATCACCATACCGCCCAGCAACAGCGCCGTTGTGGGCGATCCTGGGATGCCAAGTGTCAACATCGGCAACAATGACCCGGTTGAGGCAGCATTGTTTGCCGTTTCGGGAGCTGCAACTCCTTCGATGTTGCCCTTGCCGAATGTGTCAGATGTTTTTGATGTCTGCTTCGCAATCCCATAGGACATGAGCGCCGCGGGGGTTGCTCCCGCCGCAGGCAGCATGCCAACGAAAAACCCAAGCAATGATCCAAGCGACATAGTTTTCCACAAGCTGTTCATGCGCTTTAACCCTGCGCCCAATTCCGCAAATGTGATGCGGGCATTGGTGACTTTGGGTGCGGTTTTGGATGTTTCGATGGTATATAAGATTTCACCCAAACCATAGGTGCCAATTGCCAGCACAAGGAAGGAAATCCCAGAATAAAATCCAGGCATATCGCCAAAGATCAAACGCGGCTGCCCCGAAATCAAATCAAGACCCACTGTAGAGAGCGCAAGGCCCAAACAAATCATGATGATCGTTTTCAGGGAATCGTCCCCCCCAAGCCCGACAAATGTGGTGAAGGCCAACAAAACCAATGCGAATTCTTCGGCTGGTCCAAAGCTAAGCGCGATATCCGCCAAGGGGGCCGCAAAAAGCGTGAACAAAATGACCGAGATTGTGCCACCAACGAAGGACGCCACAGCCGCCGCAATCAGGGCCAGACCCGCCTGCCCCTTTTGCGCCATGGGCCGTCCGTCAAAGGTTGTCGCCACAGCCGTGGAGGCACCAGGTATCCCAAGAAGGATTGAGGAAACCGCGCCCCCATACATCGCACCATAATAAATGGCAGCCAGCAGAATGATCGCAGAGGATGGCGGGACGATAAAGGTCAGCGGTAAAACAATGGCCACACCATTCACCGAACCCAAGCCGGGCATCGCGCCAATAAATAGGCCCGCAGTGACGCCAATGATCACGATGAACAGGTTAAAGGGCGAAAGCGAGGTTGCAAAACCATCCGCGAGGAGTGAGAGAACTTCCATGATCTACCCCTTAAAAAAACATCGCATATAGCGGGAAAAAGAAGGGCTCAGTTACACCTTTGGGCAGCAGAATTTTCAGCGTCGCCTCAAAGAAAAAGAACACAACAATTGGCGTTAGCACCGTGATGGACAAGGCAAGGGTCCAACTGTGCTTGCCATAAATTTTCAGGTACCAGAATAAAAACAGGGGAATTGCCACATAGGCGCCCGCTGTTGGGATCAGCGCAATGGTGATCGCAATTGCGATAATGACTTGGATCAACGGTCCCATCATTTCACGATCAAATGTGAATTGATCTGCCTCATAAGAGCGTGCTGGTCGAAAAATCACAAAAACCGCGCAGATTAGAATGATCAATGAACACCAAAATGGAAAGGCACCACCGCCCGGTCCGCCCGTTTCCCCATTCCAACCAATTGGCAGAAGGATTGCGTGGCTCATCATATAGGCCGACAGCAGAACCAATGCGCCAGCAATTACTTTGTCCAATAACATATCAGGTCCCGTAGAAAAATTTGGCCCCCGAATGTGGGGGCCAAAGCGTATTGATTTTTGGATTATTCAATAGATGCCAAGATTTCGGCGTGTTTTGAGCGTTCGTTCAAGAAGTAGTTTTGAAGCGCATCACCCGTTAGCATATCCGCAACCAACGCTTTGCCTGATGCGTATTCTTGCCACTCTGGTGTTGCACCCAACTGCTCTAACATCTCGGTGTAATATGCAACTGCGTCCGCTGGCATATCCTTTGGTGCGACGAATGAACGTTGCATCCAATAAACGATGTCATGGCCCAACTCACGTGCGGTTGGAACGTCTGGGAAAACCGCAAGGCGTTCAGGTGTAAAGGCCACGATTGGGCGAACCTTGCCCGCCTGCCAGAAACCCATTTGCTCGGCTGGGTTGTTCACAGTCGCATTGATGTGATTACCCACCAAGTTTTTCGCAACTGTTCCGCCCCCTTTGAAAGGAACATATGTGTGCTGAATGCCAAACTCTTTTTCCAACATCGCGGTTACAAGGCTGTCTTCTTGGCCAGTGCCTGTACCCCCCATTTTCCAGCTGCCACCAGCTGCTTTGACGGCTGCAACGTAGTCATCCAATGTTTGGATGTCGCTGTCCGCGTTAACCCACAACACAAATGTGTCCATCGCCATGCGCGCTAGTGGCGTGAATTCTTCGATGTCCACGCCGATGTCTGTGCGCAGCGGTGTTGTGTAGTATGAATTCAGTGTCGCCATGATCACATGAGCATCACCCTCTTTGTCCTTCAAATAACGCAAGGCTTCTGCGCCGGATCCGCCACCCTTGTTCACAGGAAGGATTGGCATGTTGGAAAGGTTTTCTTTTTGAATGATAGATTGGAACAAACGCGCAATACGATCCGCGCCGCCACCCTGACCTGCCATAATGACCAGCTCAACTGGCTTTTGTGGCTTCCAATCACCTGCAACGGCCTGTGCAGCACCTGCAAGCAAGGCTACTGTTGAAATCGCGGCTACCGCAATCTTTTTGGTTAATTTGTTGTACATCATTGGTCCTCCGTACCCAAGTTCTCTGAATTAAAACCGCGAGAATCCCCGCATTGTGCGTCGTTGTGATTGAAAAGAATAATTTGATAGGAGCTTTTGCAACAAAATTAGTGTTGTGTTGTTTTT
>Ga0182046_1220272_pt1 | contig 11703 bp, 10 predicted proteins | sample 011ome_13_FD_127755 | JGI IMG/M metagenome (GOLD analysis project Ga0182046, IMG submission 127755) | Metatranscriptome of coastal salt marsh microbial communities from the Groves Creek Marsh, Georgia, USA - 011505AT metaT (Metagenome... | ecosystem: Environmental > Aquatic > Marine > Intertidal... | reverse complement strand
CGAATGATACCTTGAGCCAGCTCTAGGCAAACCTCATCAAGCAAACCCTGAAAAATGCTCAATGCTGCCGGATCCTCGTCCACATCGACGCCGGACAAACCCGTTGCCGTGAGCATGCTTGAATCATTGGTAGAGGTATCACTATCAACCGTAATGCGATTAAACGACTTGTTTACCGCCAGACCTAAACATTGCTGAAGCGTCGCAGTAGACGCGCTGACATCAGTCGCGACATAGCTCAACATCGTGGCCATATTCGGTTGTATCATGCCGGCGCCTTTCGTAATGCCAGTGAGCGTGACGATCTTGCCCTGAATTTCCACCTGCCGCGTCGCGATCTTCGGCCGAGTATCGGTGGTCATAATGCCTTTCGCTGCCAGCAGCCAATGTTCTGAGTCAAGCTGCGAGACGATACGCTCAAGACCGGCTACAATCTTGTCCACGGGTAATCGTTCACCAATAACGCCAGTGGAAAAAGGCAATACATCGGCTTCTGTCACACCGGTCAAGCTCGCCAGCGCCTTACAACACGCCAAGGCGTCTACAAGTCCGGCTTCACCGACGCCGGCATTTGCATTGCCACTATTAATCAAAAAATATCGAGGCGAGCTCGCCTGCAGATGTCGCTTACCCACGATCACTGGTGCCGCAGCAAACAAATTACGCGTAAACATACCCACTGTGTGGCTGCCTTCCGCAAACTCAAGAAGCACAAGATCGTCTTTACTGTGTTTGATTCCACAGCAAATACTGGCCAGGCGTACGCCCGCAACCGGTTTGAATTCCGTATTATTTGGTCCAACGGGCATAGCAATTTCCTGTTGAGGTTATCCCCAAGGGGGGTTAAAAGCCCCTGGGGCTAATTCAGAACGCCATGACAAGCTTTGTATTTTTTTCCTGACCCACAGGGACATGGCTCATTCCGGCCGACTTTTTTCTCCAGACGCGTAAAGGGCGTTTGAGGCGCTTCTGGGCGCGCGTCTTCGCCAACCGCACCCAATGCACTGCTACTTTGTTTCTGAAAGCTCAGAGAATTTTTCGCCTCTTCCTCACGGCGTCGATTTTCCATCGCGGCCACATCATCAGCCGGTTGAAAATCAACCCGGGCTAGAAAACGAATCACTTCAAGTTTAACGTTGTGTAATAGCTCTTCGAATAACTCAAAGGCCTCACGCTTATACTCTTGCTTAGGCTGCTTCTGAGCGTAGGCGCGCAAATGGATACCCTGCCGCAAGTAATCCATGGATGCGAGATGTTCTTTCCACAACGTATCAAGGATCTGCAGCATGATCTGCTTTTCGAACAAGCGGATATCTGCGCCTACAGAATCTTCCTTGACTTGATAATTTCCCCGAACCGCGGTCACGATTTTCTCTCGAAGAGACTCTTCGTGCAAATTGTCGTCTTCATCCAACCATTGCTTCACAGGAAGTTTGATATTGAATTCAGTTTGTAGTGACTGCTCGAGACCGAGCACGTCCCATTGCTCTTCGAGGCTCTGTGGCGGCACATAACCATCGATAACTTCGTTGACGACATCATCCCATAGGGCGTTAATCGTCGCAGATACGTCGACGGCGGCCATCAGTTCATTGCGCTGAGCGTAGATCATCTGCCGTTGATCGTTAGCCACATCATCGTATTCGAGTAATTGCTTGCGCATATCGAAGTTTCGACCTTCGACCTTCCTCTGGGCTTTCTCAATGGCGTTATTCACCATCCGATGTTCTATGGCCTCCCCCTTCTCCATGCCAATAGACTGCATCAAACTCTTCACTCGTGGCGGGGCAAAGATGCGCATCAAATTGTCGTCCATGGACAGGTAAAACTGCGACATCCCAGGATCACCCTGTCGACCTGCGCGGCCTCGAAGCTGATTATCGATTCGCCGACTCTCATGCCGCTCTGAACCGATCACATGCAAACCGCCAGCGGCGATAACATCCGCATGGCGCTTCTGCCATTGCTCTTTAACCGTTGCGATTTTCTCGGGTGTCGGATTCTTCAGGTCCGCAACCTCTGACTCCCAATTACCGCCCAGGATGATGTCAGTACCTCGACCTGCCATATTGGTCGCAATTGTCACCGTCCCCGGCCGACCAGCCTGCGCAATAATCTCAGCTTCCTGCTCATGGAACTTTGCGTTCAGGACACTGTGCTTGATCTTCCGCTTATTCAACAAACCGGATAATAATTCAGATGACTCAATCGACGCAGTACCCACCAGAACAGGCGCCTGCTTATTGGCTAGCGCCTCAATTTCATCGACGATGGCATCAAACTTTTCTTCCATGGTGAGAAATATAAGATCATTCAAATCACGCCGAATCATCGGTTGATTGGTCGGGATAACAACAACATCTAAGCCGTAGATCTGTCGAAATTCAAACGCTTCGGTATCGGCAGTGCCTGTCATACCAGCCAGATTATTATACAAGCGGAAATAATTCTGGAAGGTGATGGAAGCCAGCGTCTGACTTTCATTGGTGATGGTCACATTCTCCTTCGCCTCAATGGCCTGATGAATACCACCTGACCAACGCCGTCCCGGCATAGAGCGCCCCGTATGCTCATCAACAATGACGATTTCATTGTCTTGGACCATATAATCCACATCGCGATTAAACAGGCAGGCAGCCTTCAGGGCTGACTGTACGTGATGCAATAACGACAGGTTTGTGGTGCCATAAAGCGACTCTCCCGGCTTTAACAAACCGCGCTCAACCAACAATTCTTCAACCTTAAGATGCCCGTCTTCCGTTAACTCAACATCCCGCTGTTTCTCATCGACATAGAAATCACCCGGCGGATTAATTTCGTTCGCAATATCTTCTTCGGTCTTTTCCTGGCGAATCAGTTTGGGCACAATCGCTTTCATCGCCTTGTACAGTTCCGATGAATTTTCAAGCCCACCGGAAATGATCAATGGCGTACGCGCCTCATCGATGAGAATCGAGTCCACTTCGTCAACAATGGCGTAGTTCAGTGCGCCTTGAACTTTTTCGGCTAAACTAAATGCCATATTGTCACGCAGATAATCGAAGCCAAACTCGTTGTTCGTGCCGTAGGTAATATCGCAAGCATAGGCCTGACGCTTTTCGTCCTGGGTCTGGCCCCCGTGAACCACGCCGACGGACATGCCCAGCGCCCGGTAAACGACTCCCATCCATTCAGCGCCCCACTTAGCGAGATAGTCGTTAACCGTCACTAGGTGCACGCCGTCGCCAGGTATCGCGTTTAAATACAGTGGCAGCGTTGCCATCAAGGTCTTGCCTTCACCGGTACGCATCTCCGCGATTCGGCCTTCGTGCAAGGTCATACCACCGATTAACTGAACATCGAAGGCGCGCATACCCAGCGCCCGCTTACCTGCTTCGCGAACGGTGGCAAAGGCTTCCGGCAACAAATCATCCAGGGTTTCGCCACGCTCAAGCCGAGCCTTAAACTCGATACGCTTACCAGCAAGTTCAGCGTCGCTGATCGATTCCAACGACGACTCAAGGGCGTTAATTTTTGCGACGACGCGGCGCATACGGTTCAATTCGCGATCGTTTTTACTGCCAAAGATCCTGCTAAAAATCGGAATAGCCATGGGTCGTTTCTGCTCTGGTTGATCATATAGTGAGGCAAACAGGAGCGAACCGGAACGGTTCGCTTACTCAGGACAGCTTAGATTCAGCGACTAGCGCGGTGGATATAGGCGGAGGGGTCGACGACACGACCATTTTTATAGACTTCAAAATGCACATGGGGTCCGGTCGAGCGACCGCTACTACCCATTAAACCCACAACCTGACCTTTCTTGACGATATCGCCAACATTGACCAGGAGTTCTTTGTGATGACCATAGCGAGTCGAAAAATTACCGCCATGGTTAACTTCCACCATATTGCCATAACCGCTACGAGGACCAGCGAAAACCACGACACCTGCCGCTACGGTGACGACATTCGAGCCTTCAGCACCGGCGAAGTCTACGCCACTGTGCCAAGCTCGTCGACCATTGAACGGATCGTTTCGCATGCCGTAACGGGAAGACATCCAGCCCTTAGTGACAGGTCTGCCCGCGAGGAACACATCATCTTGGGTTTTTCGATCAACCAGCAATGTCTCCAAGACACTCAACTGTTGCTCGCGACTCTCGATATCGTCCGAAAGTCGATTCAGTACGGTCATATAATCCGGCATGCTGAAAGCTGCGTTCTGGTCATCGGACTCTGGCCCGCCAACCGCTGGCGGCTGAGAAAAGTCAAACTCACCCTCGTCCAGCTTAACGATCGTCGTTAAACGCTCACCCAGCGCATCAAGCCTGACGATTCGTGACTGCAGCTTCGCCAGCCGCACCGCCGAGGCTTCCGCATTCTCCTGTGCATCGCGACGCGCGAGCGCAATCGATTGATCCTGGTCTTTGAGCACCTGTCGCCAGTTGCCCACCATCTCGCCAATCATTGCCGCCTCGTCTACACCCAGGCGATACGAAATATAACTTGCCGCCGCCGGCAAACCGATCAGGCCAGCCAGAGTCACGCCCAGAATGAAGCTATTCACCGTGAAAGCGCGAGATCTACCTGATTGATTATCAACAATGATGAATTTCATAGAATTCGGTTATTATTCTGTTTCCACGTATTGAGATATCTAATGGCCTTCAAACAGCCCCCACAAATTCTTTCTCAGGCCAAGGGCACGCTCAACCGTCTGCTCGCGCAATCCAAAAACCTGCTCGCAATCCAACTTATCGTCAGGAAGATTGTGCCCGGCGAAATTTTTGTTGCCGCCCTAACGAATGGGGAGTTACATCTGATCACGCCATCTGCCGCGCTCGCTACTCGAGTAAAATACAGCCAACCCATGATAATCTCTTCTTTGCGACAACGCCACAAGCCTTATCTTGTTGATTCTATTAAACTATCTGTCCAACCTGACTACTTCCCACCGGAAAAACCAACACGCAGTCCCCTTCCGGCCTCCGCAAAAAATGCCGAGCAGATTGCGGACACCGCTAAATATATCGAAGATACAGCCTTACGAACAGCCTTATTTCGGCTTTCAGAGCACGTAAAACCTGATCTAGACTAGAGTTCCAGCCTCACATTGAGGCTGGTTAAGAATCGTCATTTGGCGCTCAAGCAATGACAGGCGTTGCATAAGCCATGGGGAGCTCTGCAGGATCATCAAACGTCACCAATTCCCATGCATCCGTCTGGCTCAGAAGCGCCTGGCGAAGCGCATGATTACCAGTGTGACCGGATTTATGGCCGACAAATTCACCAATCAGGCTATGTCCCAACAGGTAAAGATCACCGATCGCATCCAAAATTTTGTGTCGAACAAATTCATCTTGATGCCTTAGGCCATCATCATTCAGGACTCGGTAATCGTCCACAACGATCGCGTTATCCATACTGCCCCCTTGGGCCAGGTTGCGCTCTCGAAGGTGCTCAAATTCCTGCATCAGGCCAAAGGTTCGAGCACGACTCACTTCCTTAACAAAGGAAGTCGCTGAAAAATTGACGCTGGCTTTTTGTTCTTTGATGACTGGGTTGTCATAAACAATGGTGTGAGACACTCTGAAACCATCATAGGGCTCGATAGAAGCCGACCAGGCAACGCCGTCAGGATCGCTCACCTCAATCTTTCGCTTAATCCTGATAAACTGCTTGAGTTCAGCTTGTTCTTGGATGCCCGCAGACTGGATCAGAAAGACAAAGGTGGCAGCACTACCGTCCATAATTGGCATTTCCGGACCACTGACTTCCACATAGGCATTATCGATGCCCAGACCACTGAATGCCCCCATCAGGTGTTCAATTGTTGATACCCGGCAACCGTCTCTCATGATGGTCGTCGCCAGCGTCGTATCGCCAACATTTTCTGTCAATGCCGAGATTTCCACCGCCGGTTCGACATCCACCCGAATAAACACAATCCCCTTATTAACTGGAGCGGGGCGCAGGGTTAAATAGACCTTCTCGCCGGTATGTAGACCAACCCCAGTAGCACGGATAGCATTTTTGAGCGTTCGCTGGTTTATCATTGTTAGTTTTATTTTCCTTCGTCTATGTCAAGTCGAAAAGTCAAGTCGAAAATGCCCGCCCCACAAATTGGGCGCGCGCATGGTACCAGACACGTTCATCGAAACCTACTTGCAAGACAAAAAATCTCGCACAAGCAACATACGACCGTGCATTTCGCCGATAGTTGCATTTACCGGGTCTTTTTTCTTTGCTGTTTCGTCAAAACCCTGAATTTCAGCCTCAGTCTGCTTGACGGCGCAAAAATGCCGGTATATCCAAGTAGTCCATATCCTTCTTCACAGGGTCGAGTCGCATACTGTTGTCATTCTCTCTGACCGCCCGGCGGTTCACCGTGGGTTGATCGAACTCTTTATAGTCGATCGTGCCGTCACCAGCGACCCGTTTGCGGGTATTATCAACGACGGTCTTGGGCTTCTCCATTTCTATCGCGCCAAGCCCCGTTGCCACCACCGTGACTCTGAGTTCATCGCCCATTTCTGGGTCAATAACGGTACCGACCACCACCGTGGCATTCTCAGACGCAAACTCCTCAATGGTTGCACCGACCTCAGAGAATTCACCTAGAGAAATATCCACACCAGCCGCGATATTCACCAGAATGCCGCGAGCGCCGTTCAAATCAACATCTTCCAATAGTGGGCTACGGATTGCCGCCTCTGCTGCCTCTCTGGCACGACTGCTACCAGACGCACTGCCACTGCCCATCATCGCCATGCCCATTTCCGACATCACGGTGCGAACATCGGCAAAGTCAACGTTGATCATGCCAGGCCGCATGATCAGATCAGCAATCCCCTGGACTGCGCCAAGCAACACATCATCAACTGCGGCGAAGGCCTTCAACAGAGGCGTATCCTCTCCCATAATCGACAATAACTTCTGGTTCGGAATAGTGATCAGGGAGTCTACGTGCTGTGACAGCTCCTTAATCCCAGCTTCGGCAAGTGCCATACGTTTTTTGCCTTCGAAAGCGAACGGCTTTGTAACCACCGCGACGGTCAGAATATTCATACTCCTCGCCACTTCTGCAACCACAGGCGCCGCGCCGGTACCCGTTCCACCGCCCATGCCGGCAGTAATGAAGACCATATCGGCGCCCTTCAGCGCTTCAGCGATACGCTCACGATCTTCAAGAGCGGCTTCTTTACCCATATTCGGGTTCGCACCAGCACCCAGTCCTTTGGTGATATTCGTACCCAACTGCAGCAGTATTTTAGCGCCAAGGCCGTGAAGCGCTTGGGCATCGGTATTGGCGCAAATAAATTCAACGCCAGTGATGTCTTGAACGACCATGTGTTGGACAGCATTTCCGCCGCCACCACCGACGCCAATCACCTTGATTACAGCATTCTGCGGTGCACTATCGACTAGTTCAAACATATGGAACCCTCCCAGGCTTTACGACAAATATGAGTTAATTCATTTATTGAAATATTATTCGTTCTGTCAGATACGCTAATGTCATCTTGATTTTTCTGACCACCAGCTTGTTGATCACTTCTCACCATCAGTAGCCTCCCGCGCCGAACCAGCTTTTGATTTTCGCCATGAATCCGGGCAGTGCGATGCTCGATGGAGGTGTAGGACTGCCACTTTGTTGTTTTGCGCCATATAGGAGCAGGCCGACCGCAGTTGAATAGATAGGGTTACGCACAATGTCACTCAGGCCAGTCACCCCCTGGGGTTTACCGATTCTTACCGGCATATGAAATATTTCCTCTGCCAACTCCACCGCACCTTCCATTTTAGAGGACCCACCCGTCATGACGATGCCGGCAGCAATCAAATCCTCGAAGCCACTTCGGCGCAATTCAGCCTGTACGAGTGTGAATAACTCGTCATATCGAGGCTCAACCACCTCGGCCAATGCCTGTCGGGAAAGATCCCGATCACCTCGCTCACCCACACTGGGTACTTTGATGGTTTCGTTCTCGCCGGCCAGACTTGCTAGCGCACATGCATATTTAATTTTTATCTCTTCCGCATTTTGAGTCGGTGTACGCAAAGCCATTGCGATATCGTTAGTTACTTGATCGCCGGCAATGGGAATCACCGCAGTATGACGAATAGCACCATCGGTAAACACGGCAATATCAGTAGTGCCGCCACCAATATCTACTAAGCAGACACCTAACTCCTTTTCGTCCTCGGTCAGCACTGCGTAACCTGATGCCAGCTGCTCGAGGATAATATCCTCCACTTCTAGACCACATTTACGGATACACTTTTCAATGTTTTGAGCCGCATTGACTGCACAAGTCACGAGATGGACTTTGGCTTCTAGGCGCACTCCCGACATACCAAGCGGCTCTTTAACACCTTCTTGGGTGTCAATGACGTACTCCTGAGGCAAGATATGCAATATCTTCTGATCAGCGGGTATCGCCACTGCCTGCGCAGCATCAATGACTCGGTCAATGTCGGGCTGAAAAACCTCTCGATCTCGAATAGCAACGATGCCGTGGCTATTCAGGCTACGGATATGACTGCCAGCAATGCCTGCGAATACTGAGTGAATTTGACAACCCGCCATTAATTCAGCCTCTTCTACCGAGCGCTGAATCGATTGAACCGTCGACTCAATATTCACGACAACACCCTTCTTCAGACCACGAGAGGGATGGCTACCTATGCCGATAATTTCCACAGTACCTTCTGGCGACACTTCGCCAACAATACTCACCACCTTCGAGGTTCCGATGTCCAAACCAACGATCATTCTATTGCCTGTTGAGCCTGTCATAGCCTGAGCTCTCTTTGATTTTTATAATTTGTTGTAAACGCCAAATCTTTTTCTGACGACTTCCAGCTTATCGCCAACCCATTTGAATAACGTGCATCTACTAGTTTGATATTATTCATATAAGCCGCGAGGCCCCCGTTTTCAACTATTAGCAAATAGCGCTGAATCCTTTCCATAATGTCGTCTTTACCAAGTAAAACCTGCACACCGACATCATTGGTAAAGTCCCACCCGCCCCGATCGTCTAGTGTCAGCACATCGATCGACTGACTGGACTTCAATAGCGCGTTATTCAGTTGTTGGTATTGCTGCATAACCGATTTTTCGCTACCTACCGGACCATATAGTTGCGCAAGATCGCCGCCGATCTCAAAGCTAGAAACAAATACTTTGCCATCCAAGTTAATGAACGCGTCATCATTCCAGTAAGCAATTGGTGTCTCTTCTATCACGAGAACCATCAGCCTGTCGGGCCAGCGTTTGCTGACATCAACGCGATGAATCCAATCGACCTTCTCGAGGGTCGTTTTGATTTGCTGAAGGCTCTGCTTTTGTCCTGCGATCTTGATCAAGCGTTGATACACGTCCTGACGTTGATCGTCCGCCAGATCTCCCTCTACAGCGACGAGATTCGCCTGATAAGACGCCTCACCTGAAGTCAAAAGCAGGAAGATAATCACAGCCAGAAGCCCTGGCAAAATCCAACCCAGTCGAGTGCCGTCCCACAAGCTCAGCATTCGCTTCATCATTCTTCGGCCCTCGAATCTCGCCATCGTGCAGCGAGCACTTTCGCCAGCTTTCCGGTATCACCCGCACCCTGGGTCAGCAGAAAGTCCCCCGCCTTGACGGATTTGTCGAGCACACCCGGCACATCTTCAATTTTTTCGACGTATTCAACGCTGACTTGCTCTTTGCGCACTAGCGCTTTAAATAAGTCCGCGCCTGTCGCCCCGGGTATTGGTGTTTCACCTGCCGCATAAACATCGAGTAACACCAAATGGTCGACTGTCGCGAGCACATCCACAAACTGGTCGAACAGTTCCAGCGTTCTAGAATAACGATGGGGCTGATAGACCATCACCAATCGGCTATCTGGCCAGCCAGATCTAACAGCCTCTATCGTCGCCTTTACTTCGCTAGGATGATGACCATAGTCATCAACTAGGGTGAACTGACCTTCATCTCTCGCATACTCACCGTAACGCTCAAATCTTCGGCCAACGCCTTGAAAATTTTTCAAGCCCGCCGCAATGTGTCGATCTTCCACACCCTCGTCGCTGGCAATAGCAATCGCCGCCAGCGCATTCAGCACATTATGTTTGCCTGGGAACGTCAAGGTGATCGGTAGCGGCTGAGAGTGGCCACGTCTGACCACAGAAAACCGAGAGACACCTTCATCTTGAGTGACGCTTTGCGCGTGAACATCGGCATCCGGATCAAACCCATAGGTCACAACTGAACGCTTAACGTTGGGCAACATGGACTTCACCACGGGATCGTCTATACAGGCAACCAACAAGCCGTAAAAAGGCAGGTTATGCACAAACTCTAAAAATGCTGCCTTGAGCTTATCGAAACTTCCTTCGTAATAACTCAGGTGATCTCTATCTACGTTAGTCAGTACCGCAACCATCGGTTGCAGATGTAGAAAGGAAGCATCACTTTCGTCGGCTTCAGCAACTAAGTAACGGCTTTTACCAAGCATGGCATTGGATGCGGTGCTGTTAAGCAATCCACCAATAACGAAAGTTGGATCCAGACCAGCCTCTGCCAAAATTGAGGCAATTAAACTAGTAGTAGATGTTTTTCCATGGGTACCCGCCACCGCTATTCCATGCCGATAACGCATTAATTCACCGAGCATCTCGGCTCGCCTAATAACAGGTATTCTTAGGGACTGAGCTGCGTCCGTTTCCGGGTTACCTGGCTTGATCGCTGAAGAAACAACCACGACATCGACGCCATCGATGTTACTCGCGAGGTGACCCATTTGAATAATCGCACCGAGTTCCTCCAATCGCCGAGTCGTAGGCGACTCTGCAATGTCACTACCTGAAATTTCATAACCTTGGTTCAGCAGCACCTCGGCGATGCCGCACATGCCCGCCCCGCCGATCCCAACAAAATGAATTCGACGAATCCGGCGCATTTCTGGCACTTCTATAACCGGCTTCAACATATTTTTAATTAGCTCAGGCGCCACGATACTTTGCTCCTGGTGTAGCCAACAGTTCCGGATGTCGCGACTCAAAGTCGATACGCAAAAGGATCGCAACGAGTAAACAACTGACAATAAGACTATTTCCGCCATAACTTACTAGTGGCAAGGTCAAGCCTTTAGTCGGTAGCAGGCCGATATTCACGCCAATATTAATGGCTGACTGAACACCCAATAGAAATGCAATACCGTACGCTAGATGAGCATGAAATTCGTAGCCACGAATGTGTGCGGCACGCCCGATCCACAAGCCTTTAATCACCAGGCAAGTGGTGATAAGTATCACCACAAGAGCGCCCAACACACCCAACTCTTCAGCCACGATAGATAACAGGAAGTCAGTATGGGCTTCAGGCAAGAAAAACAGCTTTTGAATACTGTTACCGAGTTTTAATTAAAACGCAAAAGTTAATTTAAGTTCAGTAACTTCTGCATCAGTATTAGCTGTACCACCTGCATTGTCTTTTGTGTTGTGCACAAAACCGATTGTTGCACCACCTGCAGTGTAAGAAGCTGAGATACCTTCGTTCTCTTCATCTGAACTAGATGATTCAAAATCAGTATCTGATACACCGTAAGAAACACTTAGGTTTTCATTTACTGCAAATGAAATACCGTAAGCTGTTCTTTCGATATCACTCGCTGCTGCATCTTTATCAACATCTGATTTTTGAGCTCCAATTGTTACTGGACCTGCTGCATAT
>Ga0182046_1041250_pt1 | contig 11707 bp, 12 predicted proteins | sample 011ome_13_FD_127755 | JGI IMG/M metagenome (GOLD analysis project Ga0182046, IMG submission 127755) | Metatranscriptome of coastal salt marsh microbial communities from the Groves Creek Marsh, Georgia, USA - 011505AT metaT (Metagenome... | ecosystem: Environmental > Aquatic > Marine > Intertidal... | reverse complement strand
GCTCAATCGGTAGAGAACATCCTGACCTCCATCGACGCATCCGGCAAATACGCAACGTCTAGCGGAGCATCTGGTGGTTCTGCTTTGGCTGACGCTGGCATCGACATCGATTATGATGTATCAACTGGTTCGCTCAGTGCCGCGACGACTGCTGCAATAACATCTCTCAAGTCTAAGGGCTGGAGCATCTTTATCAACAGTGTTGAACAATAATAACCAATATGAACGACGAAACCCATCGCTTCTTTAGATTCAGCAACGAGCAATCTTACGAGACACTCACAGCATCCGGTAACACAGCCCGAGGTCTGCCTGACGGTGACGGCACTGAGCGGTGGTTGGCTCTTTGGGATGACTTGTTTTTAGACCCAGAGACATCTACGGACAAACTCTATTGCATTAAGCGGTCACTCATTCTAGATACCGACGACTTTAGCCTTGAGGGTATCGAAGAGCTAACACTCGACAGTTACCTTGAGCGGTTACACTGGGAGCCACCCGTCGAAGACGACCTTGAGATGGCCGACGAACTTGAACTGATAGACTGATGGACGACGAACTAGACCAACCACTTACCGACATTGAGCAGTCCCGCGCTGATACTGGCTTTAGATATTACGTCGTTCAACCTGATGTTTACACAGGACTCGCTGCTGCTGTTGATGCTGACCGTGGCTACCCTAACAAACAAGGCACTACGCTCACTGGACTTCCACCTGTTGACAGCCTAGCAGAAGCTACGGATGGCTCAGGGCGACTCATTGCTAGCGACTGCTGGCGATTCACGGCGAACGATGACGCGATGCTTGAGGGGACTTCGGGTGTCCAGGAGCTAACACAGTTGGAATTCTTATCAATCAAACCTCAACCTACTGAGGATCTACCTTAACATTAATAACAAACATGCACGCCGAGACCGCACAGCAACTCTATACGTCCTTGGAAGGCGCACGGTATTCTTACCTTGACCGAGGTCGGGCCTGTTCCAAGCTCACTCTTCCTTATGTTATGCCGGAGGAGGGCTTCGGACCACACAGCCGCCTTGAGACACCTTTCAGTGGCGTCGGTTCCCGTGGGGTTAACAATCTTGCCTCCAAGCTGCTCCTCGCTCTGTTGCCTCCTAACTCTCCCTTCTTCCGCTTCCAAGCCAACGAAAAGAAACTTGCAGAGGACGAGACACCACCCGAGTTGATGAGTGAGATCGAAGCATCTCTTCAAGCCTTGGAGGAACTGGTGATGGATGAGGTTACCCGAGGTGCATACCGGGTTGCTCTTCACGAGGCCCTCAAGCATCTTATCATCACCGGTAACGCTTTGTTATATCTTCCCGACGAAGGGGGACTCCGGGTGTTCCACCTCGACCGCTTTGTTGTCCAGCGTGACCCTATGGGTAATTTGTTATCGGTAGCCACCAAGGAGTCTGTTGCATTTAACACTCTTTCGGAAGAGATACGTAATCAACTTCAACAACAAGACCCGAACCTTGCCTCAAGTGACGCTAAGGTGGACCTGTTTACTTCATGTAAGCGCACCGGTGAAGAGTGGATTATTACCCAAGATGTTAATGGTGTGGACATCCCATATGCCGGTGGCAAGGTAACACTAGACCGCAACCCATTCATCCCCTTAAGACTTTCCAGGATTGACGGTGAAGCCTATGGACGTGGGTTCGTTGAGGAATACCTCGGTGACATCCAAAGTCTCGAAGCGTTGACCCGGGCGATTGTCGAGGGATCGGCTGCTGCTGCCAAGGTTCTCTTTCTTGTTAACCCTAATGGAACCACCCGTGCCCGGACGCTTGCTGAAAGCCCCAACGGTGCGATTGTCCAAGGCAACGCCGCTGATGTTAACACTCTCCAGCTTGATAAGTTCAATGACTTCCGCACTGCTCAGGTCACCATGGAGGCCATCAAGGACCGCCTTGGAGCCGCCTTCTTGTTGACTTCGGGTGTGGTCCGACAGGCCGAGCGTGTGACAGCCGAAGAGATCCGTATGTTATCCCAAGAGCTAGAGGCGTCCCTAGGTGGGCTTTACTCGCTCCTTGCTGCCGAGATGCAACTGCCGTTGGTGAAGCGGATCATGTCGGTAATGCAAAAGAAAAAGATGTTACCTAAGCTCCCTAAGGACTTGGTGAAGCCCGTGATTGTTACCGGGGTTGAGGCCCTTGGTAGAGGTAACGATCTTTCTAAACTAGATTTATTCCTTGCCGGTGCTGCTCAGGTCGTAGGACCAGAAGCTATCGGCCAGTTTGTTAATGTTGAAGACTACTTTAAGCGTCGTGCAACTGCTCTCGGTATCAAGACCGAAGGACTCATCAAGAGTGCCGAGCAGATGCAACAAGAAGCACAAATGCAACAGATGCAAGCTATGACTGAGAAGCTGGGACCTGCCGGTATTAAAGCCTTGAACGATCAGGCCTTGGCAGGTAATATGCCATCAGTTGAACCCCAAGAATAAATATGGAAAGCGTTACATTTAGCGAACCCACTGAACAGGAGAACATCTCTCTTGAACAACAGGCTGCAATGCAAGAAGAAGCCGCAGCAGCATCATCATCACAAGAGCAGCCCGAAACGGCTGAAGCTACCTCCGAGCGCCCTGAGTGGCTACCGGAGAAGTTTGAGAACCCTGAGGCCCTTGCGGATGCTTATAGTAACCTAGAAAAGCAGTTCCACGAACGCCAACAAGAGTCTCCCGATGAGTCAACAAACGACGAGTCGCCCACGGATAACACCGCTGTTAACAACACAGTGACCAGTGCATCCGAAGAATACTTTGAGAATGGTGAACTGTCCGAGGAAACCTATAAGGCGCTTGAGGCTAACGGCATTCCTAAGGAGATGGTTGATATGTATGTTAATGGCTACGAAGCCGTGGCAGCACAGCAACAACAAGCCTTGATGAGTGAAGCCGGTGGTCCTGAGAACTATGAGGCGATGTCCGAATGGGCAGCTACAGCACTCACCGAACAAGAGCAAGAGGTGTATAACAACACTGTCGAGTCGGGGGATGTTAATGCCGCAACCATGGCTATCCGAGGACTCTATGCTCGCTTTAAGTCAGACGGTGGATCTCCTGTGTCGCTTGTTCAAGGTGATACCTCTGGGACATCCGGGGCCGTTCCCTTTAGCTCCTCTAAGGAGATGACGGTTGCCATGCAGGACCCACGTTATGGTTACGACCAGAAGTATCGCTCCCAGGTTGAGCAACGGCTTTCCGTAACAACTGCCTTCTAATTATTATGTCTGATATTATTAACTACCTCATCAACAATCACGAACAGATCCTAAGCACTATTACTGCTGTGGTCGCCGCTTGTTCTGCTATTGCCGCCCTTACGCCTACTCCTATGGACGATGGATGGGTCCGTAAACTTTACAAGATTGTTGATTTCCTTGCCCTTAACATTGGGCGTGCCAAAGAGAAATAACACCTACACACACGCACCACATGTCGATGTCTCTGTTAGTCAAGATGCTCATTGCGTTTCCGCGACTGGCAGAGGCATTCCGTGGTCTTATGGAAGCGTATGAAGAGAAGCTATATGTTGAGCGTCACAGCAATATGCGTGATGTTATTAATGAGTGGATGCACTCCGAGTCTTCGTCCGACAAAGCTCCCTTACTTTTTAGAGAAGGTCAAAGCGCAGCCGTGGACCAAGGAACAAAGACTGACAGTGGGAGAGATGTTACATTACATAAACGATCTGGAGAACAATGCCCGCTAAACGAAAAGGACTGTCCCTTCGCAAAGAACACAAGTCAGAAAAAGGAGGCTTAACAGAAAAGGGACGCAAGTATTACAACCGAAAGACAGGTAGTAACTTAAAGAAACCGCAACCAGAGGGAGGCCCGAGGAAGCGGTCTTTTTGTGCGCGTAGCCTAGGTATTTTAAAAAAGCACAACATAAGCTGTTCAAAGACTCCCGACAAGAGAGCATGTAAAGCCCGTAGAAGGTGGAAATGCTGACCCCAACCCCAACACTAACACTAAAATAACACTATGCCCAAAGTAGGAGATAAGTCGTATCCGTATACCCCTAAAGGTAAGAAAGCAGCTAAGAAAGCCGCCAAGCGGAAGGGGTTGAAGATTATGTCCAAGAAGAAGAAAGGAAAGGGGACGTGAGGGGGCTAAGAGATAACCTCCAGTTAGGAGATGTTATTCAAATTGACTTCCTTGACCACGTGCAAGACAGCACCGATGGTCCCCTTGAATGCTCAGTCTATGGTTCACTTACGGACATAGGCGATAACTATTTTACTGTTACCTCATGGCAAGGCTGTGACGATAACACAACAACTTTCACCATTATTACAAGCTGCATAAGTAGCTTGGTGGTGTTTAAACCAAACGTCATCATAAAGATAGACTCCCCCGAGGCCGACGATGAGACCCACTGCGGTGGACAATCAATAACTCCGAACCCGGTTACGGACACATCAGAATGAGGACACCCTTAACAACAACAACTAGAACAACCAAATATTATGGCTAATACTACGCCGTCCCGCTTGGGACAAGTTAACGTGGCTGGTGATGCGAACCAACTGTTCCTTAAGGTGTTCTCAGGAGAAATCCTGACCACCTTCGAAGAGTTCAACGTGATGAAAGACCTTCACACGATTCGGACCATCGCAAACGGAAAGTCTGCCCAGTTCCCTGTGACTGGCATCGCTACCGCCGCTTACCACACTCCTGGTCAAAACATCGCTGACTCCACTAACAGTTACCTCAGTCAGATCAAGCACGCTGAAAAGGTCATCACCATTGATGATGTTCTGCTTGCTTCCACCTTCATCGCAAACATTGATGAGCTTAAGAACCACTACGATGTCCGTAGCATTTACGCTAAGGAACTCGGTAAGGCTCTTGCAAAGCGTTTCGATCTTGCAACCATGAAGACCCTTACGGCTGCCGCTCGGACCGACTCGGCTCTGAAGACTGCTGCTGATGATGGTTATGATGGCAAGAACGGAATTAACATTGTCTCGGGCGTTGCTCTTAATGCACTGACTGGGACGAACATCCAAGATGCGCTCTTTGAGGCTGCTCAGAAGCTCGACGAGAACGACATTCCTAACGATGGACAGCGCTTCGCTATCCTGAAACCAGCTGACTACTACACCTTGCTTGCCTCTGGTGAAAATGTTATTAACCGTGACTTCGGTGGTCGTGGTGACGTTGCCACTGGTAACATCCCAATGGTTGCTGGAATCAAGATCTACAAGTCCAATCACCTTGCTGATGTGGCTACTGATCTTTCTAGCGATAACGGTGGTGATGGATCGTCCGCAGTCAAGAACGATGTGTTCGGCGCCGCTGGATTGGGTTACAACGGAAACCTTTCCATTACCCAGATCATCGGTGGACACCCATCGGCTATCGGAACCGTTAAGCTCCTTGACCTTGCTACCGAAAGCGACTACAAGGTCGAACTCCAAGGAAACCTGTTCGTAGCTAAGTATGCTATGGGCCACGGTATCCTTCGCCCCGAGGCGTCCTTCGAAGTTTCAGTCTCCGATTCGACTCCTTAATAACCCCCACTAACCCCCAACGGTCGCACTCCTTTCGTTAATGATTGGGGTGCGGCCTTTTTCTTTTCCTTTTATTATGGCTACCCTTACCTCCAAACTTGACGCTGTTAACATCATGCTCGGTTACATTACCGAGGCTCCTGTGAACTCTATCGCCAGCACCGTGGCCTTGCCTCCGTCCGCTGCGCTTGCCAAAGGTGTTCTTGACGAAGTGTCGCGTGAGGTCCAACAAGAGGGATGGCATTTCAACACTGCCCAAGATTACACCCTAGAGGCCAATGCTTCCGGTAAGTTTGTGTTACCCGACAACGTCGTTCAAGTGGACACGGTTGACACCAGCTATGACGTAGTCCAACGAGGCACCGCATTGTTTGACCGAAAGAACTACACGGATATATTCACCGAAGACGAGCTTAAGGTTAACATAACATTTTTACTTGAATACGAAGAGCTACCAGAACAGGCTCGACGTTACATCGCCCTCAAGGCATCCCGGATGTTCGCCAACCGACTTGTTGGTTCCCGTGAGATTGAGGCACTTATTTATCGTGACGAGATACGCGCCAAGGCAGCTATGGAAGAAGCCGAAGGTAACAACTCTGATCGCACCATTTTCGACAACTACGACACTGCTACACGCATCGGAATCAACCGCCGCTTTGACCTTGCTTAAACGATGGCTAACATAACAACAACCGTCCCGAACCTCATCCAAGGGGTCAGCCAACAGTCACCCACGGTGCGCCTAGCTGGTCAATGTGAGGAACAGATCAACGGTCTTTCCACCATAACCAAAGGACTCACCAAGCGTCCCCCGGCACGGCTGATCGCGAACCTTGAGGCTGTTGCTACGGAGGGAGACTTCGTTCACTTCATCAACCGGAGTGAGACCGAAAGGTATGTTGTTATTATTCAGAACAGAACCTCAGGTAACAGTAATGCTGTCATCCGTGCGTTCAACCTAGAGACCGGCGTCGAGGCGGAGATTGAAGGGACTACGGGTGGCTACGAGGTGGCAAGTGAATACCTTAACATCCTTGACGCAACCAAGACCCACGAGCAACTCAAGGCTTTGACCCTTGGGGATAGCACCTTCCTTCTTAACACTGATGTTGCTGTTGCTAAGACCGACGAGAAGTCTGAAGTTCTCGATAAGTCACGGGCGCTGGTGTTTATTAAACAAGGCGACTTCGGTAAGAAGTATGGCTTGAAGTTCCGCGACAAAGGTTCATTCGGCACCGGGGCGAGCTTTAATGTGACGTGGAAAGAGACCAGCGTTTATAACCGTCAATTAGGTTTTGAATACACGTATGAGATTGAAACTATCTCGGTAAACACTGGCGGTTCTGGCTATGATGTTAATGACGAGCCAACCCTTGATTTTTCAGGATTAAACTGGGAAGTGCGTCCTGAATTTAACATCACGGTTCAAGCAGAGACAGTAGCGGGTGAAGGAGGACCGGTCATTGATATCGAGCTTCTCCACAGTGGACGGGTTGTTATAACAGAGACACCACAGACATTTCCTGACATCGTGTATGCTTCGCCTGCGTATGAGGACGTGTTTGTTACAACTCTAAAGGCTCAGAACAGCAGTTACGAAGCAGCCGATACGACACGGATTTCGACTGGTCTTCGTTTAGCTTTACAAGGGGCTGAAATTGCACTGTCAGGTTATGTGGAATCCGCCGACTCTCAGGTGAACACCGTAATCGCGGCCAATTACACCTCAAAGGACAAAGACGGCACTATCCTCATCAACCGCAACGATAACCAAGACTTTTTCCTTGAGGCATTCGATGGTCTCGCTGGTTCCGGCCTAGGGCTCGTCCACAAGGAAGTTGATGCTCTTTCAGATCTTCCCGTGCGGGCTCCTGATGGCTTCCGGGTTGCTGTGCGTGGTGATGCTGATGCAAACGAGGACGACTACTATCTCCGCTTTGAGACCAACGATGGACAAGCCTTTGGTGACGGTGGATGGGTTGAAGACATCGGCCCAGACATTGATGTTGCTTTGGATGCCGCCACCTTACCGATGCAGTTGGTTAACACCGATATTAACACCTTTACCCTTACCACAACCGGATGGGTAAACCGAAAGGTAGGGGACGATGATACCAACCCATTCCCATCCTTTGTCGGCAAGAAACTCAACAACTTTGTATTCTTTAAGAATCGCCTAGGCTTCATCTACGAGGACTCTGTGGTGCTTTCGGAAGCCGGAGAACTCTTTAACTTCTTTAGGACCACCGTAAGAACACTACTGGATACCGCTCCGATTGATGTTACCTCGGCAACCGCTAGCGTAACAAACCTTCGAAGCAGTGTCGCATTCCAGGAGAACCTATTGTTATTTGCGGAACGCGGACAGTTTGTCCTTAAGGGTGATCCCTTGACCAACGAAACCATCACTCTTGAGGCAGTAACAAACTACGATGTTAACACATCCGAAGATCCCCTTGCTGTTGGCTCTTATGTCTATTTTCCATTCAAGCGCGGCAACTTCCTTGGAATGCAGGAGTATTCTCTCAATGCCACCACGGACGTTTACGACTCGGATGACATCACCCAACAAGTTCCAGGATACATCAACAATGGTAACATCCTTGTAACATCAGGGTCCTCGGCGTCTGATCTCATTGCGCTTACCTCCGGTGGCGACACCATCTACATCTACAAGTATTTCTTTAACGGTCGAGAGAAGGTTGTTAGCTCGTGGAGCAAGTTCAAGATGCCCTTCGATGTCGTCAGCCTAGAGTTCCTCAATAGCTCCCTGTTTGTTATTGGTGACAAAGACGGCGACACCCTGTTGACTGAGCTTAAGTGTGAGGAGCTACGTATTGAGGATGACACCTTTGATGGCTTTACGGTTCACCTTGACATGCTCAAGAAGCACACGTTTGCCGGTGATCCAACTGCTCAACCCTCGCTTGCAACGATTGACCTTGGATTTACTCCGGGTCCTGATGATGTGGTTGAGGTGTATGACACCCACGGTAACCGAGTGATTGTTAACCAAGTCAACCGCGACACCGCTACCATCACCTCGTACAACCGGACGTGCTTCAGTGGAGTTCGCTACAAGCTAGAATACACCTTCAGTGAACCCGTGTTCAAGCAGGGGAACCCACCGGTCGCCTCCGGTCTTTCTAGGATGATTCTTCGGAACGGCACCTTGTTCTTTACGGACGCTGTGGATTTCCAAGTGGAAGTAACACCTCTCGGACGCGACGTGCGTATCTTTAACTATAGCCCGAATGTAATTAACATCACGGCTACGGACTCGTTGCTTACACCCGATGGCAAATTGCGCTTCTCGATCTTTACACAAGCCAAGGATTCCCGTATTAAGATTGTTAACTCAAGTGCATTTGCATCTAACTTCCAAGCCTGTGAATTCGAAGCCAACGTCCACACCCGTTCAACTAGAATATAATAACGTCTACATCCGGTCCGCTCGTGAGTTGGACTGTGAGGAGGTAGGCCGCAACATGCGCCACATCGACAAGCTAGAGTGTTTGTTAACAAGCGGCTCCAATCCAATAGATGCCGTAAAGACCGGTTTAAAGCACGACTACCACACTTGGACCATCTGTGAAAAAGAAACCAACACTCCCTTGGCGTGCTTTGGGATCGGTGAGATTGTCAAAGATGACTCCAACTATATCTGGTTGCTTTCAACAGATCGTCTCCTAGAGGTAGCGGGCTTTGAGTTTGCTAAGGCCAGTAAGGCGTGGGTTCAGTTTATTGTTAACCACTACAAACTTCCGTGCTTCAACCGGGTTCACGTCCATAACACCGTCGCAATCCGATGGCTTAAGTGGTGTGGTGCTGAGTTCTCCGAGGATGCTTCAACCGACTTTCTTTCATTTCAAATCAATCCCAACGAATAATAACATCAACGATTATGTGTTACCCCTTAGCTTTAGGTGCCGCCAGTGCGATCTCCTCCTTTGCTGGGCAGCAAGCTGCGGCCAACGCCCAAGAACAAGCTCAAGCACAAGCTGCTGCTGCTGAACAGATCCGAGCGCAACGCGCCAATACCGCTATCCGCATTAGGGAATCACAGGAAAACATCGCAAGGTCACAGCGCAAAGAAGCCGCTCAAGTCCAAACAATGGAGGCCAAGGCACGCGCAAGGCTGGTCGCATTAACAGAAGCCGGGGTTGCCGGGATGTCTCTTGAACGCCTGACAGATTCACTGTCCGCAAAAGGAGCGCAATACGCCTTCTCGGAGGAACGACAGAAACAACTCCAAAAACAGCAGACTGGCCTAGAGCTCGAAGAGGGTGCTATCCGGTCCCGCATGAACCAGCTTAGAATTAACCAACCAATCAAACAGGCAAGCATCCTAGAGTCGGGACTTGAAGGACTACAGACCGCCATGTCGTTTCAACAAGTGTTTCCCTCTAAACCATAATAATTCTCAATGACAACAGAAGACTTAAAGAAAGCACTTTCTCAGGATACACGAGAAAAAGTTGATGTTAATCTAGGGCAGGTGTCCTTGCGTTCGACCGTAAGTCGAGGTGGTCAATATAACGTAGCGGTTCAAGCAACCCCTAAAGAGAACTCGTTTACTCGCCTTGCTAACGCTTTCAATCAACTACCACAGCTTGCTGGTCAGTTTAAAAACATTCAACAACAAGCGGGCGTTGAGAAGGTGCAAGGGATGTCTCCTGCGGAAATCAAAGAAGAACTTACCAAACGTGCAGAAAACGGAGACGAAGAGGCGGGGACGTTCATGTATGAGCTTTTTCAAAAGGAAGCGGTAGATGAAGAGCTGTATCGTCAAATCTTAAAGACCGAAGTAATTCCAAAGCTACAGGCGGTTGAAGCAAGACTTTCCAATGCGTCACCGGCACTGATGCACGAAATAATGAGTCAAGACGACCCGTTGGAAGCGATCAAAAAACAATACGAGGACGCAATCCCTCAAGAGGTGTATGCCATGGTCCAAAATTACCCGCACCAAACGGCACTACACAATGAGATGTTACGACGCATCCCGGGACTTTCAGGTAAAACACACGCTACGTTGATTGAAAAACAACAGGAGTTCACAGAAACCTCCACGTTAGATAACATCATTTCAACTGATGATAGCGGAGCTTTCACGGACAACGAACAACTACCATTTCCGGTAGATGACAACGGCGAAATCCCACCGCTTCCAGGAGATCCCGTCCCTGATTTTGACTTTATTGAAGGAACTGGAGTCACATTGTTACCGTCTTCACAGCCGTTTCAGGTTGAGCAAGAAGACCCCATTACGAACACGCCTAAGCCAAAGCTCCCTAGAGTTCCTGATAGTAATCCAAAAATTCGTCCCGCAACGCTTCAGACGTTTGAGAAAAAACCGGAAAGTGATCTTAACTCGCTTGAGCAGTTTATGATGGGAGAGGTAGACTATGTCAGTGTCGCCGGTAACCCCGCACAGATGGGGGCAGACAGCATACTGTCAGAAGTAACACTCGTAGACGAAACGGGAAAGGCATTTAATTTAGAGAATGTTCCTATTAAAGTAGAAGAGTCTGCAAGTAAAACCACACCGGAAGGCGTCTTTAAGTTGGTCAGTGAGGGAAGACTTCAGCCTAGCGGTGATGGCTCTTACATCAAAGATGGAACTGATGGACAAGTCGCAAAAGACACCAAACCTGTTAAGCTGACTCCAGAACAACAGACCGATCTTTCACGTAACACGGTTAGAAAAGAAAGATTAGATATAGCCAAATCGCTGAATAGCACCGATAACTCAAAGTATACGAGAGGGCTAGAAGCCATCCAAAAAGGTATCTTTCGTAAAACCGACGAGCAGAAGCTACGACGCTTGATTGAAGGTAAGTCCCTAGGAAACTTAGAAGCGAACATCCAAGAAAACTTACAAGAGGTCGATACATTCTTGGAACAAGTAAAAGCGGGTAAGTTAACATTAAACGGAAAGCGTTACTCGGATGAATACATTACTAAGCTCCAGCGCATTGTTGACACGGAAGACCGACGCCAAGAATACGCCGATGAACCTTTTGGCGAAGAACTAGCCGAAGCTAAGAAAGTATCCCTTGCCAAGAAACTGGTTTCAGCGCAAGCGGAGGGACTCAGTGCCGAGGAATTTAACGACTACTTAGGAAACGAATTAGTTAACGCCTACAACCTCTACGCGAACTCTCAGAT
>Ga0182046_1626400_pt1 | contig 12058 bp, 10 predicted proteins | sample 011ome_13_FD_127755 | JGI IMG/M metagenome (GOLD analysis project Ga0182046, IMG submission 127755) | Metatranscriptome of coastal salt marsh microbial communities from the Groves Creek Marsh, Georgia, USA - 011505AT metaT (Metagenome... | ecosystem: Environmental > Aquatic > Marine > Intertidal... | reverse complement strand
GTCGGGCTCGTCGGCCGGCACGGGAAAGACCGTGCGCCAGATTCCGGGCGGGCCGTAACCGTTGACCTTGAACAGGTTGCACCATTCCCCGGGATCGGAGAAGAAATTGCGGATACATTTCGCCATCCCCGCTTCGAGGAAATCGAAATCGGAGCCGATTTTGACGAATTTTTCCGGATAGGTGAACCCGACGAACTCGATTTCGGCGGCCTGGCGCACCACGGAGCTGAAGCCGTCGCAGCCGACGACCCAGGGCGCGCGGATGGTCTCCGCTTCGCCGTCCTGATTGTTGAAAGATACCGTCGCGCCGTCCGCATGCTGTTCGATGCCGGTGACTTCGGAGGAAAAGCGGTACTCTACATCGGGCGTGTCGCCGATTTCGGCGATAATCGTTTCAACAAGTTTGAACTGCTCGTACTGGATGACATACGGAAATTCGGTCATGTCGGCGAGCATCGAGAAGTCGAACTCGGCGACCAGTTCGCCGGAAACCCGGTCCCGGTAGTGGAATGTGGGAGATATCAGCCCGCGTTCGTGTATTTCATCGGTGACACCGAGCCTGGCGAGCATCTCCAGCGATGAGGGCTGAATCGCCGCCGCGCGCTGGTCTTCAATCGGCCCGTCGGCACGTTCCAGCAAGGTGACGGGGATGCCATTGCGATACAGCGCCAGCGTCAGCACCATCCCGACAGGGCCGCAGCCCACGATAACCACCCGTTCTCCCGATTTCAGCGCCATAGAACCGTCATCCCCTCGAAATTTCACCTCACTTTAGCGAGGCGCGACGGGCGGTCAAGCGTGTGCACCGCCAGCCATGCGGCGCAGGATGAGAGGGTTGCGCTCCCCGGGGGACGGGTTCCGGGCGCGGTTCCGTTCTAGCCCTCCCGCTCGAGCTGTAACCGCGCCATGAACGGCACAAAGGGGTGTATGCCGAGGGTCGCGAAGGCTTTCACATCCATCTCCACCAGCGCCTGCTTTTCCGCGCCGGACATATCCAGTTCGGCGGCGAACGCGTTGCGGTCGGTCGCGAAACGTTTGCGCTCGCTCTCGTTATTGGCAATGCGGTGCAGCGCCTCCGTCAGGGCGACCCGGTCCGCGGAAACGGTCGGATAATGCGGCGCGGCCGTCTCTGCCGGCTGCTCGCTCCACCAGGCGAGTGTCGCGTAGTTATGGTGCCAGCTCGGATCGAACGACATCGCGTCCGGCACACGCTCGCCGAGCATGCCGGCGACGACGGACCAGCAGCGCAACTCGATATTCCCGGTATCGTCCAGCCGCTTGTCATCAAGCGACAGAAGCCAGCGCAGATTGCCCTCGCTCATCTCGCGCATGAGTTTCAGGTCGAATTCGGTGGCCGGGCTGTCATAGCGTTCGGTGCCGGGGAAGTGGGACAGCCCGCCACTGGCAACGACGACGGCGCGGACATCCATTGCGCGAAGCGCCCGGTCGATCGCCTGTCCGAGATGATAGCAGCGCTCCATGCGGGGCTGGGGCGGGACGTAGGCGTTTACATAGATCGGGATAATCGGACCGGACATCTCGAGGAAGGTCAGCGGAATGCCGAAGGCGTAATCGAGTTCCGCCGTGCTGGTGAAGGCGGGGTCGAATTTTTCGTCCTGCAGGTAGCGGACGAGGTCGGTGGCTGTATCGCTGTCCACATCGAAGCGGAAGTCCCGACCGGCAAAATGGCCGCTGGCTTCCTTGCCGCGGTGAATGGCGAAGGAGGGAACGCAATGGAGCAGGAACTGGTTGGCGTGGTCGTTCGCGACGACAAGGGTTACGTCCGGGTTCAGCGCCTTGAGTTTCTCGCCGTTTTCCGCCGCAAGGCGGCGGACGCGTTCGACCGTATCCTTGTCTTCGCTATCGGGCAGGGTGAAAAACTGGGGCGCGTGGGCCATGCAGACGCCGCCGACTATTCCGTTCTTGACCGGCATGATGCCATTCTCCGTGAAAGTAGAAGCCGAATTCGGCCAGATGTCCGCGCAGGTGTAAAGAGGCTTCGGAACACCGGACAAAGACAGCGGTGTGCTGTCGTCCTTGCCGGGCTGTTGGAAAACCTGCCGGGACCCTGACGACCCCATATACGGGTGTCGGATTGTTTTACATGTTTTTACGGGGAGGCGATTGGCGGGGCGTTAACCATATGAAAACAAGAGAGAAAAATAACTGGCACGGTTTTTGCTGAGATTCAGCCAGTACCCGTTTTGCGACGCCCGGCAGAAGTCAACGGAATGTCGACACCGATACGCGAAAACGTTTCGCCGGGGCGGACTTCGGTTGCCGATTTGCGGGCATCGCACATCTGATGCGCAGAGATACCGTCTGAAGCCAACCCCGGACGGAGTCTCTGATAGCGGCGGCCCGGTTTATCCCGGCCGCCGCTCGCTTTTTCTGGGGCGCAGGACTATTCCCGAATTCTATTCCCCTGTCCGCATATGACGGCGCGGATCGTCTTCATAGGCGGTCTGAAGCACGTCCCAGCCGAATTCCAGGAACGGACCGGCGACCTCCGCCAGTTCGCGGATGTGATCGACGAGCTTCCTGCTCTGCACCTGCCTGTCCGTCAGCGAGCGCCCGATGAGAAAGTGTTTCCATTTCAGGTATTCGGCGACAGGGCTGTCGGCAAACTCCCGGAAGCCGCGGGGAAGAGTTTTCAACGCGCCGCGATGGCGCAGGACGTATTTGCCTCGGAGACTAGAAAAGGGGGCGATGATCTCCAGAAACCGGTCGGGCTCTGCCGCGATCCGCGTCCGCCAGGCTGCGAGGAATTCCCTGTCCAGGGAATAGAAGCCGGCGGACAGGAAGCTCCCGCCGGGCTCGATATGCGTGTAGATCAGGCCGGGATCCCCCTTGCCGCCGGACCGCGTCATCACCGCCCCGATATGGGTCTTGTAGGGGTTCTTGTCCTTCGAGAACCGGACGTCGCGATAGATGCGGAATATACCCCGTTTGGGATCGCCGATGACGGGAAAGCCGGCGGGGCGTCTCGCCGACGTGAATTCGCCGAGCAGGCATTCCATCGGAAATTTCAGGTCGGCGTCATAGCTGTCCTTGCGCGGCTTGAACCACGCGCGGTCGTTCTGTTTGGCGAGGTTTTCAAGAAACGACAGCCCAGACGGCGGAAACCCCTGAAAATCGGGCCGGATATCATCCGGGAAATCGAGCGTTTTGGCGGTGGCTTTCGAACGCGCTTTTGACATGGCGACAGTCTAGCGCTGTCGCCGGAAAGTAAAACCCTGGATCCGCGGCTTTTGGCGGATAGGCGGATCGCGGTCGGCAGTGCGGTCGCGATACTTTCTGACGCCCTGCACGTTGCGGATTGGCGGCGCAGGTTTTATTGGTAAGTCATAAAAACAGGCAACAGGGGATATCGATGTCAGACCAGTATCAGAAAGCGTTTCCCGTCTCGTGGGACCAACTGCACCGGGATGCGAAAGCGCTCGCCTGGCGTCTGACCGACGGCGGCCCCTGGCGGTCGGTCATCGCGATCACGCGCGGCGGACTTGTGCCGGCGGCGATTGTGGCCCGCGAGCTCGAGGTCCGCCTGATCGATACGGTTTGCGTTTCGTCCTACGAGCATCAGGACCAGGGCGGGCTGGAAATCCTAAAACCCGTCTCCGATGCGCAGGACGGCGAGGGGGTCCTGATTGTCGATGACCTGGTGGATACAGGGAAAACGGCCAAGGTCGTCCGCGAGATGTTGCCCAAAGCGCATTTCGCGACGGTCTATGCCAAGCCGGCGGGCCGCCCGCTGGTCGACAGCTTCATCACGGAAGTCAGCCAGGATACGTGGATATTTTTCCCGTGGGATACGGAACTGCGTTTCGTGGAACCGATCGCCAACCTGCCGCCCGACGCCCGGCCCTGAAGGCTGCGCGGCGCGGCAATTTCAGGAACGGGGCCAGATTTCGGCTGCTGTCTCCACCACCAGACGCAACTTGGCGATCTGGTCGTCCAGTGTCAGGTCGTTGCCGTGGTGATCGCTGGCGAAACCGCATTGCGGGCTGAGGGCGAGGTTGTCGATGTCGGCAAAGGCGGACGCTTCCTCGATCCGTTTTTTCAGCTCTTCCTTCGTTTCCAGATCCGGCGTCTTGGTCGATACCAGGCCGAGAACCGCGACCTTGTTTTCCGGTAGGTATTTGAGAGGCGAAAAATCGCCTGCGCGGGGCGTGTCGTATTCGAGGAAATAACAGTCCGCATTCACCTCGTTGAACAGCGTATCGGCGACCAGGTCGTATCCGCCCTCGGCCTGCCAATAGCTCTGCTTGTTGCCGCGGCAGAGATGCACGCCGATGCGCATGTCGGCCGGCTTCTCGGCGATGACGCGGTTCAGAATACCTGAATAGAGTTTCAGCAGTTCCTTCCAGTCGTCGCCGCGGGCTTCGAGCGCCGCCTGAATTTTCGGATCCGAGAATTTGGCGAGGGCAGTTTCGTCCAGCTGGACGTATTCGCAGCCGGCATCATCGAGCGCGGCAAGCTCGTTGATATAGGCGTCCACGATATCGTCCCAGAAAAGATCGAGATCGTCATAGACGACCTTGCTGATATTCCCGGCGCCACCGAAGAAATGCAGGACCGACGGGCCGGGCAGGGTCATCTTGACCGTCTGGCTGGTCAGCTCGTCGACGAAGGTAAAGTCTTCGTCGTTGACGGGGCGGGTCCAGTGGACGCGCGACGCGATGCGCACACGGGCCGCGCCCACGGTTTCACCGGCGGCATTGGTGTAATCCCAGCCCTTTTCCGCGTTGCGATCGAACTCGAGACCGCCGATTTGTTCGAAAAAATGGGAAAAATACGTGCCCCGGCGGAATTCGCCATCTGTGATGACTTCGAGCCCCACATCCTCCTGCAGCCTGACGGCGTCGCGGATGGACAGGTCTTCAAGTTCGCGCAGCTCTTCCGCATCGATGTCGCCCGCCTGCCATTCGAGACGGGCATCGATCAGTTCCTGCGGTCGTAAGAGACTGCCGATATGCTCGGCACGAAAGGGTGGATCGATCAGTTTCTTGTCGGTCATTGTTGCCCCGGGAAATCCTCGGCGATGTTAGGGATATTTGGGGGCATGGGTCAACGGTGTCCGTATGAAGGGTTTATTGCTTCAGATTGCTTGTCATTACCTGATGGGCGATATAAACACCGGAGCGTCAGAGACGTCGGGGCGTAGCGCAGCCTGGTAGCGCATCTGCTTTGGGAGCAGAGGGTCGGAGGTTCGAATCCTCTCGCCCCGACCATTTTCATTCAGGCATTTGAGACACTATCGCACCGACGCCCCGCACCGCGGGCTGTTGGCCGCGATACGGGGCGTCTTGATATCCCGGAATTTCGCGCTTATTCGGCGGCCTGGCTCGCGGCCTTTTTCTCTGCGCGGCGTTCCAGCTTTTCACGCTCCGCCGCGTCCGCGGGCACGACGTCCTTGATCGAGCCGCCCCAGCCGAGATGGGTGCAGTCGACGATAATGCCGTGGGGATCGCGGAATTTCATTTCGTAGAACGTGGACGGCGCCTTTTCGGTCGGGCGGCCCTGGAAGTATTTCCCGCCGGCGGCCTCGATCTTCTTTTCGGTCTCTTCAAGGTCGTCGACCCAGAAGCCGATATGGTGGATGCCTTCCCAGTCCTTGCCGCGCTCATCCTCGCCCTCGACATAACCGGCCCATTCGTCCGTCTTGTAGTCAAGCAGGGCGACGGTGATGACGCCGTCCGTGACGTAGCAGCCACGGGCGAGCGGTGAATCGGTTTTGCCGCAGCGTTCCATGTCGAACGCTTCGCAATAGAAGTCGGCGGCTTTTTCCGGGTCGGCGACGGAAAGGGCGATATGACGAAGTTTGGCCATTTGAATTCTCCTGTGTGTGCGGCTCAGACCGCCATCTGCGACGGATCCGGGCCCTTAAGATGAAACATTTCGAGGCAACGATCAAACACTACCCGGCGGCGGATGGCGGGATCGACGCCGGCGAATGTTTTATCCATCACCTCGTCCGCATCCGGCCAGACGCCCTGACCGTGAGGATAGTCGGCTCCCCACATCAGGATATCGGCCATGCCGGATTCCGGATGCTGCAGCATCATGCCGGCGACGTAGTCTTCTTCGTAGGTGATGGTCACCTGGCGTTTGACGTATTCGCTCGGCATTTCCTTCAGGCCTGTATCGGCGAAAAGGCCCGGGCGTTCGACGGCCTGCCGGTCCATCCACTGGAGCAGCATCGGCCCCCAGCCGGCACGGCATTCGCCGTAATTGTAGCGGAGTTTCGGGTGACGCATCAGCGTGCCGGAATAGGCAAGCTGGGAAATCGGCTTGGCCGCGCTGAACGGCACGCATGAAAAATAGGCCATCCGCACGCCACGTTCCGTGATCGGGTAGGGCGCGCCGGCCTTGTCGCCGATATGACTGCACACGGTAACGTCGCCGTCCTCGCAGGCGGACCAGAACGGATCCCAGCATTCTTCCCAGATTTCCTTCGCCATATCGGCGACAGGGAATTCGACCGCCTTGCAGCCGAGTTTCTTGACGCGTTCGAGTTCTTTCAGCGCCGCTTCGGGGTCGAAGACGGGCATGATCGGCAGCATCAGCAGCCGGTCAGGCTGAACCGTGTTGAGTTCGGTCATCCAGTCGTTATAGACGCGGTGCACCTCGTGGCGCAGCGCGAGGTCGTGGATTTCCCATTTGCGCACCGATGCATAGCCGACATAGGCCCAGATGCCGGCCATATCCATATGCTTCAGGATGATCTCGGGATCGGCAGGCGGCAGGGCGCCGTCGGGGATTTCCTTTGCGTAGTCGCCGTAATACATCTCAAGCGATTTGCGGTTGTCCGGGCTGTCGGCGGCGCCGCCGTCACGGCCGCTGAAAATGCGACCTTCCCATTCCCAGACCCACATCCCGTCGTCCTGAACGACCTTCGGGGCTGCCTGTTTGAATTTCTCGGCGACGCGGTCCTGCCAGAGATTGGCCGGGATCCAGCGCTGGTCGATATGGTTGTCGGCGGAGTTGTATTTGTAGAGTGTCATCTGGTTCCCGAACTGTCTGGATTAAACTGTATTCGTCAGTATACGAAAAAGACCTTACCCGATAAAGCGCGAAGGGGCGGCCTGGATCATGGCATGGGCCGTTTCGCGCGATTTGTTTTCCATAGATCATTTTGCTGACGCGGCTCACCTTTTCGGGCGTCGCTTTGGCGAAACAATGACCGGGAAAGAAAACGGCCTTTCCCGTCAGGGAAAGGCCGTTGTTGTCGTGCTGTTGGCCGACAGTTTTATTTCTTGCCGTAAACCAGTTCGCTGGCGCGGGCGACGAGCTCGGGCTTGGCGCTGTCGATCGCGTTATTGACAGCTGCCTGCACCTCTTCGCCGGTTGCCGGGATGACGCGAAGATTGCGTTTCTTCGCATCCGCGATGAACTTCGGATCGACGATCATCTTGGCCCAGGCAGCGCGCATGATCTTGATTGCCGATTCCGGCGTGCCGGGAGGGGCTGCGAGACCGCGGCCGATCAGGCCGAGAGCGCCGATGAATTCGACGATGGGTTTGTCGGCATCGGCGACGAGGTCTTTAAGCATCGGCACATTCGGCAACTCCGGATCGGGCGAGAGACCGACCTGCAGAATGGCATTGGCGAACGGCTTGTCTCCCTCGAACCAGCGGCCAAAGCCGGACTTCCAGAAAAGCCAGTTGAAGGCGGCGCCACGGACTTCTCCCTGTTCGACGGCAAGTCCTGTCTTGTTGGAGCCCTTGTAGCCCGAGACGATCTTCATCTTCGTGCCGAGCAGCCCGTTCACGAGGCTCGGAATGATATAGGCCGTCGAGCCGAGACCGGTCGATCCCATCGGGATTTCCTTGGTCTTGAGGTCTTCCCATTTCGTCACGCCGCTATCCGCGCGTGCGACGACGATCACGTTGGTCTGGTTGGCGGTGCCGATAGACGTGAACTTGCGCATGTCGTACTTGGCTTTTTTCGGCGCCATCAGCTGAACGACGACTGAACTGTCCGGCGGGACCAGATAGTTCAGGCCATTGGCCGGCATCGCCTGTGCGGCGTAATTTGCCGCCAGCATGCCGCCCGCACCGGGACGCGATTCGACGATGATCGTCGGATTTCCCGGGATATAGGGTTTGAGGTGGTCGGCGAACATCTGGGCGTATTTGCCGTATGTACCGCCGACACCGAAGCCGATCACGATCTTGATCTGCTTGCCGGCGAAATCGAAATCCTGTGCCTTGGCGGGGGCGGCGAGCATCGCCGTTGCGCCAAGCGCTGCGCCTATCAGCGCTATTCTGGTCTTGCCAATCATTTTATGCCTCTCTGTCATAGAGTTATCAGTTCGTGGAGAACTTGTTCCGCCCTGTAAAAGGTTACGGACTCAGTTAAAGGTTATTGCTTTTAGTTCTAAGCATTTCTTAGCATTCGGTGCCCTATATTGCAACTTGACGTATTCGCCGGTTAACGGCTAATTCGTTGATAATTCACATGATGGAACGCCACCCGATGACCGCTGTCCGCATCTACCAGCCCCGTAAGAACGCCATGCAATCAGGCCGTGGCAAGACGAAATACTGGCTGGTCGAGTTCGAGCCGGGGGCAAAGGCCCGCAACGATGCCCTCATGGGGTGGGTCGGCAAGGGCGATACGCAGAACCAGGTGAAAATGCGCTTTGACACCAGAGAAGAAGCCGTCGCCTTCTGCGCGAAACGGGGCCTGACCTATCAGGTGATCGAACCCAAGACGCGTCGTGTCCACCCGAAGTCGTATTCAGACAATTTCAGCAGTACCCGCGAGAAAAACTGGACCCACTGAGGGACTCTCCGACCTCTGCTTCGGAGCCCGGGAAAAACGGTATTAGAAGGGCGCGGCATCGTTGCTCCGTCGTCCCGAACCGTGCAGTGAGCAGGCCATAGATACAATTCAAAACATATCGTGTGACGATTCTGCGTGACGGTCGACAGGTGCGGCGATAGAATTTTCTGCCTAAACATCAGCGCGACACCTCAAAAGTCGTGAAAAAATTCCAAGATATTGAAAAAATTCCAAGATATTGATAGGTGAGGAGAAATTCTGCCACGGTCGCTTTTACCGTTAACGGAAAAGCGCAGAACGTGAACGCCGGCGATGACACGCCGCTGCTCTGGGCTCTGCGCGAACATCTTAAAATGACAGGAACGAAATTCGGCTGCGGTGCAGGGCTTTGCGGCGCCTGCACGGTCCATGTCGATGGCGAGGCCGTGTTTTCGTGTCAGACGGCTTTGTCAGACGGCTTTGTCCGACGTCGCCGGCAAAAAGGTCACCACGATTGAAGGTCTGGCGCCGAACGGCGACCACGCGCTTCAGAAAGCCTGGATCGCCGAGCAGGTGCCGCAATGCGGCTACTGCCAGTCCGGCCAGATCATGAAGGCCGCGGAACTGCTGGCCACGAACAAGCAGCCGACGCGCGACGAAATCGTCCAGCATATGAACTCGAACATCTGTCGCTGCGGAACCTATCCGCGCATCGTGCGCGCCGTTCAGCGCGCGGCGAAGGAGGGCTAGGTCATGAACGAAGTCAGCAAGATCGACCTCCCCGAACTCACCGTCAGCCGCCGGACATTTGTCGGCGGGGCCGCGGGGCTCACATTCGCCATGACCGTCAGCGGTCTCGTCAGCGAGGCCGTGGCTGCAACCGGCCGTGACGGCGACAACACCGTCAACGCCTATGTCACGATCCGCGCGGACAATACGATCACGATCATGTCGCCGGCGGCGGAAATGGGGCAGGGCATTATGACCTGCCTGCCATTGATCGTGGCCGAATACATGGATGCGGACTGGGACAAGGTCTCCGTCGAGACGGCGCCCGCAAATCACAAGCTGTACGGCAATCCGAAGTTCGGCGGTATCCAGTACACCGTCGCCTCGCTGTCCGTGATGGGGTACTGGGATCCGCTCAGAATGGTGGGCGCGCAGACCCGCCAGGTTCTCATCAACGCGGCGGCCGAAAAATGGGGCGTCGCCGCATCGGAATGTTCCACCGAGCCGAGCCGGGTGGTGCACAAGTCTGGCAAGAGCCTGACCTATGGCGAAATTGCCGCGTTCGCCAAACCGCCGGCGGAAATGCCGAAGGTCGATCCATCCGCGGTGAAGAACGAGAGCAATTATCGTCTTCTCGGCAAGGATACCGGGCGCGTCGACGTGCCGTCCAAGACCAACGGTTCCGCCCAGTACGGCATGGACGTCCAGATCGATGGCATGGTCTATGCCTCGATCCATCGGTCGCCTGTCTCGAAAGCGAAGCCGGTTTCGGTGAACGAGGCCGAGGTCATGAAGATCAAGGGCGTCAAACGGGTCATCAGTCTGCCCTATGGCGTCGCCATCATCGGCGACACCGTGGAATCGACCAAGACGGGGCGCGCAGCGCTTGATGTCAAATGGTCGGAGGCGCCCGGCGATACCTTCACCTCCCAGACGGCGATCGGGGATTACCTGAAAATCGCCGCCGATCCGGCAAGCAAGGGCGTTACCTGGAAAAGCGAGGGCGACGTGGCTGCCGGCATGGCGGGTGCGGCCACGGTCAAAACGTTCGAATATACCAGCGAACATAACTACCACGCCCAGATGGAGCCGATGAACGCCACCGCGCGCGTCAGCCCCGACGGGAAGTCGGCGGAAATCTGGGCATCGACCCAGGGCCCGACGATCGCGCAGCTGGTGTCGTCCAAGGTTCTGAAAACCAGCCCGGCGAACGTCAAGGTCTATCCGCAGTTGATCGGCGGTGGCTTCGGTCGTCGCGCGCAGCCCGATTTCGTGGTCGATGCGGTGTTGCTGTCCAAGATGATGGGCGGCGGCACGCCGGTGAAGGTGATCTATAGCCGGGAAGACGATCTGGCGGCGGGCCGCATGCGGCCCATGACGGCGCACAGGATCGATGTCGGCATGGACAAGGACGGAAAGATCGTCGGCTGGAAACACCGTGTCGTCGGCGAATCCGCGATCGCCTACACCAACCCCGACCGGCTTAAAAAGTCCGGCGGCAAGGACGTGCTCGTGATGGCAGGGGCGGAGATACCGTATTACGGTATCCCGAACTGGATGGCGGATCATGTCCATCAGAAACGCGGTGCGCGGCTTGCCGCGTGGCGGGGGATCGGTGCGGGCTATACCAAGTTCGCCAGCGAGGCGACCGTCGACAAGCTGGCGCTCGAAGCTAAGACCGACCCGGTCGAATACCGGCTTGGTCTGCTGAGCGACGAGAAGGCGAAAAACGTGCTGAAAGCGGTCGCGGAAATGGCCGACTGGAAGCGCAAACGCAGCGGTACCGCCCTCGGTGTGGCGGTCTCGCAGTTGCACGGGGCCAATGTCGCCGGTATCGCGGAGGTCTCCGTCAACGAGGACGGCAAGATCAAGGTTCATAACTTCTGGATGGCCCTCGATCCGGGCATTGCCCTGCAGCCCGACAATATCGTTGCGCAGACCGAGTCCAACATCATCTATGGTCTGAGCCAGACCATCAAGGAGAAGGTCACGCTCGAAAACGGCGCTGTCCAGCAGAGCAACTTCCACGACTACGAAGTGTTCCGCCAGGAAGACATTCCGAATATCGAGGTCAGGGTGATGCCGCAGGGAGGCATCCCCCGGGGTATCGGCGAACTCGGCCTGCCGCCGACGGCGGGGGCGGTGGCGAACGCCGTTCGCGCCCTCACGGGAGCAGACCTCACACAGATGCCCTTCACGCCGGAACGCGTGAAGGCCGCAATGAAGGGCTAAAAAGCCCTCTCGCTTATGGGAGTAGGCGTCCAAGGAAACCCCGCGACGGAGCGATCCGTGGCGGGGTTTTTGCGTCAGAGTTCGCCGAGGCCCTTGATGCCGCGGCGCAGGATTTGCCGTCCGCGCACCCAGACGAGTTCTTTCCAGTCGTCTTCGTCCGGGTAGAGCGCCTTGCGGACCTGCGCCTTGATGGCGCGCCCCACATCGCTGTCGACCTCGCCCTTCGCGTGCAGCCAGTTATCGGCGATCAGCGCCATCAGCACTTCGCGCACGGAATAGGTCCCGAATTCGACCGTCAGGCTGGTGATCTCGGTTTCCGTATCCGCCAGCC
>Ga0182046_1023810_pt1 | contig 12754 bp, 11 predicted proteins | sample 011ome_13_FD_127755 | JGI IMG/M metagenome (GOLD analysis project Ga0182046, IMG submission 127755) | Metatranscriptome of coastal salt marsh microbial communities from the Groves Creek Marsh, Georgia, USA - 011505AT metaT (Metagenome... | ecosystem: Environmental > Aquatic > Marine > Intertidal... | reverse complement strand
TGAGCATCGAAAAAATCCACTCGACCTAACGCCCAAGCCTATTGAACTCAAGCAATGCGCACTACATGACCGAGGCCATTTAAACTATAGCCTGGAGCCATGCACCTAGAAGCCATACGCCTAGAAACCGTGTACCTAGAAGCCATGCACCTAGAAGTTGCTAACTGTTCTGATCAGCGCTTATGGCGGCTGACATCGTCTGAAATGACAGGACTATTTTGCAGCAGCTTGCAAAATAGCAGCTGTATCATCGAAGCATTGGAATTTACTGATGAGCCCGTCTCTGACTGTAAATCTATGCATTGTCTCTGACTGCAAATTATCCCCGTTCATATGCAGGTGCACGAATACTGTATCCCCACAATCAAAGTACTCGATGGGCAAAATTTCAAGGTTTGAAATAGTTTCGGCCATCACCGAAAAACTTTTATCTATCACGACTTGCGGCCCAACAAATGTTCCTGAATGCGGAAAATTACCTGGATTCTTATATTCGAAATCTGCCGTATGCAGGACGGCCCACGCAGCCATATCTCCGGCCGAGAAGGTCTCATACACTTTTTCAATTAATTCAATATTACTCATTATTGCTACCTCTTATTTTATTACCTAAAGCACAAGATCATGCTCCAGACACAGAGCATTTAGATCGGTGATTTCGTGCATTTTTATTCTGATGTGGCAGCGCCTCATCATCCTTAACCGGAACAACTTAAAGGATCCTAAAGCATCAATGGTGGTGCCCACTCGCTTGTCGCAGCGACACCACCAAAGAACCTAGCATTAACCAGCTGACTTGACAATGTACTCAGCAACCCAAGCCGACTCGCCTTCGCAGGTGGCATAGGAATTTTCGTAATCTCTCATCGCAGAAGCACCGCCGCCGTTAGCAAGCCAGTCTTGATTAGCCATCAGTTTTGAGGCGCTAGTGTAGGATACCAAGTGCATGAATTTTCCGTGTCGACTACCTGCACCCAAACGCGGCATAAAAATATTCCAAGCAGCTATGTCAAGATCATCACCATTGTCTACCAGCCACGAAGCGTGTTTGGCTTTCAAATGCGCAGAAGAAACGCCCTCTCTCGGCGCGCACCAGTTCATAGTCATTAGGCGGTTATCCGTACTGTCAAGCTCTGCGGCATTAAGCATTTTGTTAATGCCTTGGCCAAATTTAAAGCTACAATTTCCCACCTTGGCCGTATCTGCCATGAGCTTGGCGGCTTCATCCGACATCATCCAAGCGTCCCAAGCTGCACCAAATTCGTTGATGTCACCCATAACCAAATCAATATAATCAACATTCGACTGGCCTGGCATACCATGGCTATACATTGGCGTCAGTCGAATCACGGAAAGGTTTATATTCATCTTGGTCCAAGCTTGCTTTAAGCGTGCGTCTAGTTTCGCCACGTCTGCGACAGATTTTCCGGCTTGCAATGAACACACTTCAAATTGCATGCCGAAATTTTTGTCGAGGTCTACGCCTCGCCAGCTGTTCTCATGATTGTCAGCGAAAGCGCATGGAACCAGCGCGAATACCGCAAGTAAAGCCAGGGTTGCTCGTCTCATCTTATCTTCTCACTAAGTTTAAGTTCATTGGAAATCAAAGGGGGAATGATCAAACTAGCGAAAGCTGTATTGAGTTTCAATAATGGTTCGGATTTGGCTGCCAGTTGTATGGCGTCGCACACTGTCACAACCCCCGAAGCTCACCCGAATTACCCAAAGCGGACCCATCGGAATAGCCCTTGATTCGAGCATCGACTTTGAAAGGTAAACACAACTGTTAGGTGCCAGACCAATACTGCTCATGCCAAAGTAAAAAAACCAGATAATCGCTATCTGAGGCTTATTATGAATCAGCGATATTACTGGCGTGTGTTTTCCTCATCACCATTGAGCCGGTTTCGAGCCAGCACAAGCGTTGTTAGCGTTTGTATTCCCGCCGCTGAAGAGCGCTACTTCTCCATCAATGCGACAACAGCAGCAGGATCGTTGGCGACAACGGACACACTTTTGCCACAAATTATTGGCCCCGAATTGTGGCCATCAGCTCGAGAAGAATAGGCAAGCCACCACAGCCCCCTAAAACTTCACACGGCTTTAAATAGCGTTGTAATAAATTGAAGTACCCAGGTTCGTTATGATTTCCTGGTTTTCATCCATCCAAGATATGGTGCCGGCCCACCACTCTGAAGCCATCATGGTGTCCGTAAACTTCCCATAGGCTTCAAGGGAGTCGAAATCTAAAGAATAGAACGCCTGCTCCATATCTCCACCGGCAGACGCCCGCCACAGCCTGGGGTTTCGACCACCCATGGCTTCGTGAATAGCAGCGGCGTTCTTAGAACCTTGCACCAAGAGTTCCAGCCCGGCAACGGTACCTTCCCAAGAAGTTACGGCTTGAATTATCATTTATTTCTCCAAGAGCTAATGTTGTTCTAAAACCCTATCAATGCGAGGAGTTTTAGAGAACATTAGTTCGAGTTTGGTCACGCCGCACAGACCCAGCCCTTAGCAAAAGTCAAACTCAGTCCAAACAACTTTGTCTCGGGCATTCTATTGCTTAGTTATCCCAGTCTCGAAAAACAACCAGCCCATACAGGTTTTGTGCTTGATCTGACTGACTCGCTAGAAACCCTTGGCGTCATTGTTCGAAAACCGCTGGATAGACACAACGGCCTTTGCCATAACAATATGGACGACGAACCAAGGCAAGGACAGCAATCGATAGTTGAGATGAATAGTTGAGATAAATAGTTGAGATAAATAGGTTAGCCAGATCGCGCTAAGGCACGCGCCTTTATCCGTCGCGCCTTAATTGGGCCCAGCCGTTTAACGAATCTGATCTTGCGTACGATTCTGCCACCAAAACGGCTTCAACTTTTGGTTGCCGGTGACAACCTCCTGTAGAGTCGATGCTACAAACACCCGGCCATTTAGCATCACCTTGCTGATCTTGTCAGTATGGCGAATATCCGCTAACGGATCACCATCCAAGATCACCATATCGGCGAGCTTGCCTACCTCCAGAGAGCCCAAGTCTTGATTCATACCAATATACGTTGCCGGATTAATGGTGGCCGCCGATAGCGCCTGCATCGGCGACATGCCGCCTCGAACAAAGCTCCACATTTCCCAATGAGTTGATAAGCCTTCCCGCTGGCCATGTCCCCCAGTGTTTACGAGCACGCCCGCCTCCAGTAATACTTTCGCCGAGGCTGCTGAGTCGTCATCTTTATAATCACTCTCTGGCGCCATGGGCCGGCGAACTGAACGAGGCTGTAACACGCTTGGCGGCACGAAGTTCGACAGTATTGGATGCTTCCAGACCTCGGTTTCCTGATAAAAATAGTCTTCCGAAGTCAAACCATTGAACGTCACCACCAGTGTCGGCGTGTAGGCTGATTTGGATTGGCGCCAGAATTGGGTCACGTCATCATACATCACTAACGTCGGCACATTATGCTCAACACCCGTAGTGCCATCGGCAATCAGGTTCATATCCATATGGAACAATGAACCCCCTTCTGCCACGGTCATCAGGCCTTCCTGGCGCGCAGCTTCAATAACTTGTTGGCGCTGATCTCGACGAGGCTGATTATAATTCTTAATACTGATCGCGCCCTGCGCTTTGAGCCGTCGAATATGACTTAGGGCATCACCTAGAGAGTCAATCGGCGCCCAACTGGTGCTCTTGGCTCCATAGACAATTTCGCCGGTAGAGAAGATTCGTGGCGACAATATCAACCCTGCACGGGCATACTCACTAGCGGCAAACACCTGAGTCGCCCGACTGGAAGGATTGTGCAAGGTGGTCACACCAAGCGCCAGATGCGCCAGCGAATCCCAATTTTGTTGCGGAATAATTTGTCCTGATCCGTAAGCACCGTGTGCATGAACATCGATCAGCCCAGGCACAATGAACTGATCGGTAGCATCTAAACGTCGAGCATTGGCCGGTATAACCACTTCATTCTGCGGACCAATCGATACAATACGATTGTCCTGCACAAGAATAGTGGCCTGCTCAATCACTTGGCGATCAGCATCCATGGTGATCACCGTCGCGCCAGTAATCGCCAACAGACCGGCGGGCCGTGCGGCATCAACCACCTGAGATAAATTCACGCTACTTAGTTTCGGCCTATCATCTTCAGTTGCACTCATGGCTGCGACCACATTCACTGACTTCATCTCAGCGCCAACAGACCAACTCAAGGTTTCACTGTCTTCAGACCAGTGCAAATAGGTACCACCGACGAGGCTCAACTTTTGAGTTGGCAGCCCGCCAGTCTCGCGGCCGACAGTCAGCGGCTTACCGGTTTTCGCCAGCATGGTGACGTAGACTTGGTGGTTTTCAAGAAACGCCAGGTAGCGATCATTCGGCGAGGGCAACAGCCTAGTGGCAAACTCACTTTCAGCGACAACACGAACATCGAGACCATCGCGGGTCATGGATAACAATTGAGTGTTGACCGATGAACTACCGCGGCCGACGCCGGATTTTCGATCCTGTACAGTCACTCTGCCATCCGCCGTCACTCTCGGCAGAGTTCCTTGATCACCAACAAATTGCGCGTCACGAGTTTTGATATCCATGAGGTAGATACCGGGTTTTTGACCCCAGTCTGGTGATAGAAAAGATCGCCCCTTGAGTTTTCGGTAAGCCAGGGTTTGGCCATCAGCGGCTATTGAGAGCTCGGTGTACTGACCGGTTTGTCGATTCAGTTGTTCAGACCTTCCGCCTTGTTGCTTGACCCGGCGAATGGAAGCCAAGGTTTGGTCGTTCCAGCGAATAAAATAGATATAGCGACTGTCGGGCGACCAGACCGGCGAGAAATCGAAGCCATCAGTTTGCTCTTGAGTGACGACCCGCGGCGCGGCGTCTCCTGTCTTGATAAACAGCTGCCCGAGAGACTCAAAGACGATGGACTGACCGTCTGGCGACGGCTGCGCAAAACGCACCATCTGCGTCTCAAATTGATTTGGGGCGACATCAATGTTGTACCGCGGCGGCGGATAGATATCCCGAGTATCGCTGACTTGAAACGGAATATTCACCGGCTCACTGCCTTGAAGGCCAACTCGCCAGATTTTACCGCCAGCCCAGTAGATGATCTGCTGACTATCGGGCGTCCAGGCCATTGTCGGGTACAAACCCTGCACCGCCCAGGTTTCCTGCAGATCCTGGTCTAACGTATCAACGAGCATCGTTTCTGTACCGGACACCAGATCCAACAGGAACAGCCGAGAGATCGCCCGCACGCGTTTAACATAGGCAAGAAAGCGTCCATCCGGTGACGGCGTTGGTCGAACCGCCCCACCGGGGCCACCCACCACAGTTTTGACTTCGCCGGTACTCAGATCCACTTGGCGAATCTGGAACACCTCGTTGTTGGTATCTTGATGATAAATGAAGGTATTACCCGGCGTACTATCGCGGGTGAAGTACAGCGACTGACCATCGGGCGCAAAGGTTGGCTCGCCCAGCTCTTTCTGCAAAGCTGGATCGGCTCGCTCGATGATCGGCACACCTTTATCGTCTTGATTGCCGTTGACATCAAACAACCAAATTTCTCCCGTACCTAAGGAACGTGACGTGGTGAAGTGCTTGCGGGCGGCAATGTACTGACCCTGCGGGTGCCATGTGGGGCTATTCATCAGGCGGAATTTTTCATAAGTGATTTGCCGGGTCTGCTTCGACGCTAAATCCAGCACCCAGATATTGTCACCCCCCTCGATATCAGAGGTGAATGCGATCGACCCACCGTCGGGGCTGTAGCGGGGTTGAATCTCCCAGGCCAGACCAGAGCGTAAGGGCTCTGCCAACCCGCCCGCAAAGGGTATGCGGTAAATATCACCCAACAGGTCAAACACGATCTGCTTGCCATCAGGTGAGATGTCCAGGCTCATCCAGGTGCCTTCGCTCACCTTCAGACTGGCCTGACTGGCCGAAACGGTGTAGTCAGGCTGGCTAATATCCCAGTGGGCAGCTTCGACTTTAAGGTCTTGCTCGGGTTCGGCTTCTATAATCTGAGCTTGTGTAATCTGAGCTTCGGTAATCTGAGCTTCGGTAATCTGAGCTTCGGTGACGGGGACAAACAACAGCATGACAAGTGCTAGTCGGAGGGTACTCAGCAGGGACATCTCGAATTTCCTTTGTTACACGCCATAGCCCTTATAACCGCTCAACATCAGCGGCAGGCTTCATCGTCAGGGCATGACCATGAAGGGTCATGGTCGCAACAGCGAGGATATCTCAGCGACGACAGAAATGCAGTCGCTTTCGAGTCATCTTGGGCGCTATCAATCCGCTGGCTGATCCGGCTTTGAATCCTTCTCGCGCTGCTTGGCACTAGCGGCATCCTCCGGATCATTCTGGCTTGGGTTAGTACCCGCCGCCTCGGTGCCTGATTCAGAGCCTACTTCAGAGCCTACTTCAGAGCCTACGTCAGAGTCTCCTTCAGGGCCAACTTCCACATTGTCAAACACATCCAGGCTTTCAAGGTCCTCAGGGCCGTTCGGCCAGACAGCAAAAGGATAAGGCTTTGCTTCCGAATTAAAGGTCAAAAATTGCAGCATCTGGTAAATATAGACACTTAAGTCGCTGCTGAAATCCAGCAGTCGCTCGTTGGTGTCGCGACTAAAGAGCACATGAATAAACTGGAACACGACAATCAGCCCTAGGACGAACTCCGTCACCGAGTAGATCACCGTAAACAACAACATATACAAACCCCGCATCCAGGTGTCCGTGGCAGTCAATGATGATTTAATCTCGTTATCCATAATATCTCCGTCGATCATGATTAATACAACGTTGTTCCGTTCGTAAGCTCGGCTTATTCTGCCTAACTCTGCCGATGCCTAACTCTGCATAAAGATGTGCAAGGATCGCACCAAAACCGTAAGTCAATGAATTCAATGTAGATAGCGCATCTCCTGGGCAGACGACATAACTGACTCGTGCGCTACCTGACCGAAGATTGGGTGTTTTGACCAATCTTCAAGTACCCCGCTCACTTGGAGCCAGAGCCTGACGCGTTTGGGTTTGCCGCAAACGACTGCTCAAGAGCGTACTGACCACGACTCAAATTGATTCTGGTCTGCAAGCCCCCCATCATGGCCTGAAACTCAGGCTGCGCTGCCATATCCTGTAGAATTGGCTCAATAGGCGGCTGCCAAAATGCCACCCAGCCTTCATCAATGCCACGTTGCAGGCTCATCAGGGCCATCTGCTGCTGGCCTGCCAACTGGTTCGCCAGCGCTTGGCGGTACCAGACGCTGGGATCCGCACGTGCGGCCCCTGCCACAACCGCATCCAGCTTGACCTTGGCGGCGTTGAGTAAGGCGCCGCCAGCCTCCACTTGACCCAATTGTTGATAAGCGTAGACGGCACCCAACATCGCAAACTGTTCGAGGTCGCCACCCTGCCTTTTTTTGTCCTCGAAGGCCTGCGCCTGCTGCCAATAGTCAATCGCGGCTTGCGGCTCGCCGTTCAAATAGGATGCATAAGCCGCCACCAGATGACTCTCACGCGTCAGCTCATTCGGCTGGGCCAGTCGTTGCAGCACGACCCGCACCTTGCCAAACTCTTCTTGCATGGCATAACGCTGCACCTCCAGCCAATCAAAGCGCAGCGTATGCTCAGGCGCAGCGGTCGCCTTGGCCACACTAATCCATTCATCGGCTTGCAAATAGTTACCCAGCGACATCTGCAACTCGGCGAGATCAAAAGCAACCTCATCGCTCCCAGACAACTCATAGGCTTTTTCATATTGTCGAATCGCATCACTGACTCGACCACGGGCCTGACTAACCCGCGCCGACAATCCATAGGCCAATGCAAAGTTAGGGTTCGCGTCGATGATACTGCCGAAGACCTGCATCGCTTCGGCGTCACGACCGCGATCAATATAGAGGCTAGCGACGTTATAACCGGCAACGGGGGATCGAGGGTCCAGCTTGAAGGCCATCTCAAACTCGGCAAGCTTGGCATCAGGATCCTCGATCAGCGGCGCGTACCACATATGTGCCATCGCATAGTTCGGGCTGTATTCGATGGCCTTGAGTAATGCCTGCTTGGCAGCTTCGTCTTCGTGGTTGCGCACCCTGTGGATCAAGCCTTGACTGGCCCAGGCCATGCCTGACTGCGGGTTCAATTTCAACACCCTGTCGACAGCCGCCTGTGCCACAGCCAGCAGACCATTCCTATCCGTATCGCTGCCACTAGTCTGGCCCGCTGCACCAAAACCATAGGATACTTGCAGCGTGTTGGCGTCTGCCAGACCGACCCACGCCGCCACATAGTCGGGGTCCAGATCAACTGCCCGTTGAAAAAATCGTGCGGCGTCCTGTAGGCTCACCTCGCTGCGGCGGGCCAATTCAGCCTGACCCATACTATACAGAATGATGGCTTCGGGGCTGGCAGAGGCCCGGGTTAGCAGATCCAGTGGCTTCGCACCCAGCAACTTGATTTTCAGCTCACCGACAACCGCTGCGGCAATATCATCCTGAATCTTAAAAATATCGTTAAATTGGCGATCATACGTGCTCGACCAAAGGTGCGCGCCATCATGAGCGTTGATCAATTGCGCAGTCACACGAATGGTGTCATCAATATCATTACGCCGCACACTACCCTCAAGAATCACATCAACGCCCAGCTCTCTACCGATCTGCTGCATGCTTTTCCGCACACCGCGATAGGCAAAAGATGACGTGCGAGCTGCCACTTGCAGTCCGTGCACCCCGGCGAGCACATTGAGCAACTCTTCCGAAAGTCCGTCGGCGAAGAATCGATCACGACTGTCATCAGTAAAAGATTCAAAGGGCAAGACCGCGATCCTATTGACTACTGCCAGCTGACTACTCGCCTTGGTGACGGCCTTTGCGACCTCGACAGTGCGTTCCTGCGCCGGGACATTAACGGCTGGCGACCCACTGGCTTCCTGGAGAGTGAGCTGGGCATAAAATAAACCGCCAACGACGAATAACATCACGACAATCACTGCCAGCTCGGCTCGGCTGCCTATCAAAGCCACCGCTTCAGGCGGAACGACACCAGCATCCGCGTGAGAAGCACTCGCATTCAAGCCCTGATCGCGGACCACGCCTCGCTGATTCAGATCGAACAACCAGGCACTGAGCAATACCAAGGGCAAGCCAGCAGCAAAGGCCATGACCAGATAGCGCATAGTGCTGTCAGGCAAGGAGAGGGTGGGCGACAGAATGTCGACAATCTGAATGATCGGCCACAGTATGACAACATACAGGGTCGCTGTGCGGATCACCCGTCGCCGCTTAACTTCCTCAAACAGGTTGGTTCGCCAGCCCGCTTCTTGCCTGGAATGAGATTCAGTCACAACGGGTTATCAAACCTCCTCTAGCGTAATATCTGCTGAGACAGTACGAACCGACACTCGACCTTTGCCATCGCCAAATACAGCATTGAGGCGCTGGCGAGCAGGAAAATGGGTTTGGGCTTCAAGCTCACTCAGTTTATTTTCAATAGCACCACTCATACCACCCTCCAGATCAACGGTGGCACTGAGCCCCGATTGCAAGCCGAGGCGGATATCACCGCTGACTGATGACAGGTCTATCTGACCTGCCGGGTTAAGCTCCCCGGTAATATCCATGCTGCCACTGACGCTACGTACGGCAAGATGGTCCACCGCTGCCATCTCAATGACCAAATCACCAGAAACCGTATCAAGTCGCACGTCAGTGGCTGTGACAGACAATGCCAGATCACCGCTGATGGTAGACGCCAGTACTGAACCAGCCACACCCTCAATGATAATGTCACCGCTGACGGTGTTCATTATCAGCTGTCCTTCGATTTTTCGAGCCCGTAGATCACCACTGATGGACTGCAACTGGACCCCACCCAGTACATTCTCAATCTCAACCTCTGAGGAAACACCTACAAATTTGACTCGGCTGCTATGGGGCACTTGGATGGTCAGATCGGAGCCATTACCCCAGTTCAGATCCTGACGGGGCATCTTGACATCAACAACGATCAAACCCTCATCGGCATCGAAGACTAGTGCCTCGGCGAGATCGTCAAGCTCACCCTTGATGCTGACCTGCGCCTGATCCCAACCGATAATAGCCACTGCGCCGCGAGTGTTATTGATACTGATCACCGCTGTCGCGGGGACCGCCAGTGATGTGTCTATGGCGTCGCCAGCATTCGCGTTCGAAGCCCAACCTGAGTTCAGTAGCAGGATCAACAGAAGACGTTTCTCAAGTTGCATCAGCCATCCCTCTTGTCACAACATTTAAGGCCTCAAGTCTACAGCTAACCTAAGTGTTTTTTGGTGCGCCGAGTCAATCATTCAATGGCTTCTGACCCGCATTTTAACTGCCCCTACCGCTCGAACTGGGGATTCGACCGTTCGGCCTTAGCGCAACCCGAATCGATCAAATTACGACCAGCGAGGTGTTAGATTAGCATCCTGAAGTCGATGAACAAAAAGCAGTGTTGCATGAGTCATCGAGCTGGTTAGGAGGTAACAATGCGCTTGTCGATGTATGGCATGACGTTGATAGAACTGGTACTCGTCGTCGCCTTGATTGGCACTGGCATCCTTGCGGCTGCCCCCAGCTTCAACTCGATAGTCAGCAAAAACCAAACGACAACCCAAATCAATGAACTGGTCACAGCGATCAACCTTGCTCGTAGCGAGGCATCCAAGGTCAGTGGGGTTGTGAGCCTGCAAGCAACCAACGCCATCGACAACACCATCGACAATGACAACGAATTCGGTCGAGGCTGGTGTGTCGTCGTCGGTAACCCAGGCGATTGTACCGGCGATATCATTCGCTCGTTCCCAGCGCCGCTCGGCGTTGATGCCATCAACTCAGAAAGCGATTCACTGCAATTCAACGCCTTCGGCGCCATGCATGACAACTCGACTCGAACATTTATATTTTGCGCCCCAGGCAAAGACCGTCTGATCACCGTTACCCCTGTCGGTCGATCTAAAATCGACAACGTAGCACCAGGCGATTGTTAAACCATTGTAGATTTTTTTAATTATTGGAAGTAGCGTAGTGAGACAATCGGTACAAGCATTTACTCTGATTGAGGTTTTAATCTCAGTCCTCATCTTGTCAGTTGGCCTGCTCGGCGCCAGCGGTTTACAACTCCGCGGATTGGATGCTAATCGCAATGCGTTTTTTCGTACCGAGGCAACGTATCTGGCAAGCGACATTGCCGACCGCATCCAAGTTAACAAGACCACCACCTATAGCGACGTAGCACTCACCACCACGCCGGCTGTTGTCACCGACTGTACCGCCAACAATTGCTCGCCAACGCAAATGGCCGCTTATGATACGGCGCAATGGCTATGTTCCATCAACTCCATTAATGCCACCAACGATTCAACTTACACTGCGTGCTCAAATCTGAACATCGTCGGTATTTTGCCGAGAGGCAAAGCATCGATGGTAAAAAACGGCAACGAATATGCGATTACCGTGCAATGGTCTGATAACAGCACTGACACAATTTCAGCCGTTAACCTGGTGGTGGTGCAGTGATGATCAACAGGACAACGATGGGTAAACTTTCGGGATTCACACTGGTTGAAGCCTTGATCGGGCTGGCACTGTCATCCACGATCATGCTGGGCGTCAGCCAATTGTTTTTGGCCAATGCAAAAACCTACAACTTACTCTCGGGTCAATCTGCCATGCAAGAATCCGGTCGATTCGCGCTCGGCGTCATTACGCGATCGGCCCAAACTTCAGGCTATAAGGGTTGCTTTTCAACCAATGCCAGCGTGCATAAAACCTTTCTCGCTGACATACCTTACGAGTTCAATCTTGACCGGCCAATCATTGGCTACGAGGGTGGATCCAGCACTTGGAACCCGAATATTAGCAACAGCTTACCGAGCACTGTTGGCACAATCGACACTCATGTATACAAATCGAGTGGCATCGGGGCGGGTACCGGTATTGATATCACGACCATCACCAAGGGCACTGATATCATCACCCTTAACTATCTACCGCAGAAGACTCATCGCCTGAAAATCGATATGCCAACCAACACCGCCGACATTCAGACCACGACACAGGACTTCGATTTTGCCGCAGAGCATATTGCCTTTATTCACGATTGTGAAAAACAAACATTCTTCAGAGTCAGCGGTATCGCCGGCGATCTCATCGAACATGCCACAACGATCGACGCGGACGGCTACACCAATGCCAACATCCTCGCTCGCTTTGGTGCCTTTAAAAACAGTGCCTATGTGTCAGCAATTGCCTCAGAAACTTATTATGTCGCACCCAGCGAAGGTACGAACAATTCAGGTCAAAACCCTCTGTCTTTGTGGCGCAAGTCCGGTATCTCACCGCCTACCGAATTGGTAGACGGCATTGAAGACCTGCAAATTAAATACGGCGTTGACACCGATAATGACAAGATCCCCAACAGGTACGTCGACGCCGGCGCCGTCATAAATTTCGACGATGTCCGGTCACTACGAATATCCGTCGTCGCCACATCTATCGACGATGTCGATGGGACCAGCACCCCAACTCACGGCTGTAGCACGCAATATTGTAAGCCTGGCACAGCCACCGATGGCCTGTTGCGTAGAACCTTCAGCCAAACAGTGGCACTGCGCAACGGCCGATAGCGGATAGCTAATCATTGACCCATTGACAATATTTACTTACGGAGTGACTCGTTACATGCACAATCCTAACAAGCAATCTGGCTTTG
>Ga0182046_1007110_pt1 | contig 12798 bp, 5 predicted proteins | sample 011ome_13_FD_127755 | JGI IMG/M metagenome (GOLD analysis project Ga0182046, IMG submission 127755) | Metatranscriptome of coastal salt marsh microbial communities from the Groves Creek Marsh, Georgia, USA - 011505AT metaT (Metagenome... | ecosystem: Environmental > Aquatic > Marine > Intertidal... | reverse complement strand
TCCACGTCCGGTCGCAACAAAACCATGCCTTCGTAGTTCTTCAGGGACGTCTTCTTCACGGACATGGCGGAGACGTTTAATTTCCCTCCCGTTTGTCTTCTGTTCGAGACAGACGAGGCACCTCTCGCGCTGCTCGCGATTCGAACGCCGTGAATAAAACTCGACGAGTTAGAAGTCGTCGTCGTTGCGTGCATCATTTTCAGATTTATTTATGTGCGCGTGTATTGTGTGTGTGTAGACTACGAAATGCCTTTTTTTTCTGTTGTTTGTTCTTCAGGTTTTTTCCTTGTTTTTTGCTCTCGTCGACGAACAATTTTTTTTTTCGAGTTCGCGAGGGAAAAATTCGATCGTTCCTTTCGTTCCTTTGCAGAGAGGAAGAATGCATCACACCGAAAGACGAAGACAAAGAAGACGAAGAAGACAAAGAATCGAAGAAGAGGAGCGCTGAGTCGTTTTGTTCTCGTTCCGTCTCCAGGTCTCTCTCTTCATCTCTCTCCGCAGGCGCTAAAAGAGAGAGAGAGTGGTGTTTTTTTTTCAAAGAGTAAAAGCTTCTTCCTCTCGCGAGATAAAAATTCATCGGGTTTCCTCTCGTCGTTGTCGTCGTCATCATCATGGCGGCTTCTTCAACGTCGTCGTCGTTTACGTCGTCATTTTTCGCGCAAAACAGGAGCAGAGGAGGGAAAGGAAGCGCTTATTTCAGGGAAAGCATCGAAACTCGCACTTCTCAGACGACGACGACGACGAAGAAACAACAAAAGCGGAAAAAGAGGGTTGGGGTGGTTGTTCGGGCGGCGGCTGAAAAAGGTGCTTTTTTATGCAAAAGAAGAAAAAACGCACCGCCAGCGATGATACTAAGAACTGAAACAAATCACTTTAACAACCAATACCGCGGGAGAGGCGCGTTGCAAATCTTATGTGCGAAGAAAGGAAAAGGACCGCGAAATCTCCCGATGGATAGAGAATACATGTTCGACCCTCGAATTCCTCGGTTGAAGAAAGGGCACAAAGTCCGAACGACGGAAGATTTCGAGGAAAACCACAAGGCGTACTTCGACCAAGAACCCGGCGAAGTGCACGAGTTGATGACGTACGAAAGGCCGCAGATGATTTTTCCGGAGTTGCCGCCGAAATTGACCGGCGGAGCCAGAGTGATTCCGCCCAGGGTGTTTAGCAAGTGGTTAGACCCGTTCATAATGGATTATTGGACCGTGCCGAGGATATTGAAGGCGCAAAGGATTTGGGATTTCGAGAAGGATTGTAAAGAGGTGGACGCGTTGTTGGAGAGGATCGATATCACCAAGAGGCGAACGAAGAAGAAGAATTACGAATTGTACGCGCCGGATTGGATGAAGGAACAAGACACGAAACTGTTAGATATGTTGAAGAAAAATAAAGGGTTCGAGAAGATGTTGAAATCGGAGAAGAGACGGTTGTTGGCGAAATTTAGAGCGCAAGAGAGGACGTATCCGGAACGGTTTCAATCCGAAATGAAATGGGGGAAACGATTGTGGATGCGAAAGTTTCCGGATTGGTTGGATCAGGCGGAAAAACCGGAGTACATCGAAGAGCTCATCGATTACTCGCAATTGATGAGAGATTTGCAAAATCAACGCATCTCTAGGATTAAAATTTACGAGGAAGGCAAAGTGGCAATTTGCGAGTACGAAGACGAGAAACACCGCTTAAATTACGATCGGGAATCGTACGGGGTGAAGAAGTGTAATTTGCCCGGCGACGCGTGGGACGATTTAGTCATTCGCTGCCAAAAAGCGTCCGTCACGCCCGATTTCGTCGATTTCGACGTTTGGGAGACGAATCCGTCCAGTTGTCAGCTGTTCATGCACCGCTCGCCGTTGTATTTCGGAAGCTTGTTACAAACGACGTTACCGTGGTACGGATCGATGGCCTTTTTGACGGCGATTGCGATGTCGAGAAAGAAACCAGAACATTGGGCGGTTTTTCAAGGGAACCCGGCTGGTAAATCGGAAACGAAAAAGTACAAACCGCCGGATTCTTTGAAGAAGGATAAAAAGTCAAAGTTGGCGAGACAACTCGGCATTTCCACATACGTCTTAGACCAAATCATCTCCGGGAAAAAGACGTTGCAACAAGTTCAAAAAATGAGTAAAGAGGAACAAAACGAAGAGTCAAAGAACCCGTTCGTGGCCATGACTAAATCAAAAGCGAAGAAAATCTCCAGGCGCATGTCCAAAGTGCGCTTTAACGACGTCGCCGGATTGGACGAAGCCGTGCACGAGTTTCAAGAGGTTATCGACATCATGAACGGCGATCCGAGATTTGAGGGCCAAATCGTGGACCCACCGAAAGGTATTTTGTTAGAAGGCCCACCAGGTACTGGGAAGACGCTGTTAGCTAAAGCTGTCGCGGGAGAGGCGATGATGCCGTTCTTTTACGCCAATGGCTCGGAGTTTGTCGAGATGTTTGTCGGCGTCGCGGCGAGCCGCGTGAGAGATTTGTTCAAAAGAGCTCGAGACGTCGCGCCGGCGATTATTTTCATCGACGAATTAGACACTTTGGGAAAATCGAGAGCGTTTTACGACATGTCCGACCCAGCCTCGCAAGAACGCGCGCAAGGTTTGATGCAATTGTTGGTTGAAATGGACGGTTTCGATCCGAACCAAACGCCGATTTTGATCATCGGCGCGACAAACTTGGCGTCGAATTTAGACCCGGCGTTGTTGCGTTCTGGACGCTTCGATCGCTCTTTTCGAGTCGGGAATCCCAAACGGTCCGAAGATCGCTTAAAGATTCTCAAAGTGCACGCGAAAAAATTGAACGTGAACCACGACAACGACGACGCATTTTTGAAGAGAGTTTCGGAAATCACTGAGGATTATTCCGGCGCCGATTTAGCCAACTTGTTGAACGAAGGTGCTATTTTATCCGTTCGAAGAGATAAAGAGTTCATGGACATAGAAGATATCGAAGCCGTGATTGAAAAGCAAGTGGTTGGCTTAGTCGGCGCGCCGTTGCCGCACAGTTGGGGTAAAGAACACTTGGCGATTTTAGAGGCATCGAGAGCGGTGATTTGCTCGAGTAGACCACAGTTAACTCCTGAGTTGATTCAAGTCACGTTAAAACCGAGAGGTGAAGCGGTGTCATCCTTGTTATACGTCAACGAACCCGACCACGTGACGCAAGCGAAATTGTACGCGCAAGGTCCGGATACCATCGAGTATTACGTCGAGTGTGCGGCGTTGATAATTTGCGGTCGCGTCGCGGAGAGAGTGTTCTTCGGCGAAGACGACGTCTCGTTGGCGACCACACCAGATGTCATTTACGCGCAAGACTACATCTCTCGAATTGTCAACGATACTGGCATTACGTATGTACGAGATGGTAAAGTTCGCCCGCACTTTGACCCGGCCATAACGGAAGGTTTTAGATTGGACAAACTCTACGGCAAAGACGACCAACAATTAATGTTGAAAGCGGCGATGAAACGAGCGGAACAGTTGGTCAGAGAGTACGCTCCGGTGATTAAGCAAGTTGCCTCGGAGTTGTTGGTGGACGACAGAGTCTATGGCACGCGCGTCAGAGAGTTGATTGAGAAATTCGACGGCAAACGAGACGATGTTTCCGTTATCCCGACGTTGGTCGACACGTACCCGGAGAGCAAAGTCCAAGAGGTGACATTGGAAAAACCGGAGCCGTGGGTTAAAGAAGGCACGAAAACTCGAACGAAAAAAGAAGGCGAAGGCGAACCGAACTTGTTCGATTTGGAAATTGGCGCTCGACACTGGCTCAACGCCGCCACGGGTGGTTTCTACGAAAAAGAGGAGAACGTCGACAGCGCGTTTGATGAGAGCAGAGATTTCGTGACGACGTTTGAAACCCCCGAAAACAACTACCGCAAAAACTGGACGGCGTTTGAAATCAAGCATCAATTGTATACGGTTCCTACGATTAAAGAGGTGATGGCGTTTTGGGAGGACGAACTCAACGGCGTCCACGACGATTGGCCGGACGAGTGGTTACCGAAATGGTTGCAGCTGGACCTGGTGAAATACGGCGGCGTCGGAAAACCGTTGGAGTGTTATCGACAAATGCAAAGAGACCGAATCGCGCACGGTGGCGGCGAAGAAGGCTTTAAAGCTGTCATGAAAAAGTACCATGCCGGAGAGTACGATAAGGATTGGCGCGGTTTGTCCGAGAAGGAACAAACGAGAAAGAAGGAAATCGAAGCCGTTGGGATCAAAACGGACGAGAAGCCGTTCGGAAGTTGGCAACCGTTTGACGACGACAACAATGCTTCGGGGAAACGACCGTTATATGCCCCGCCCGGGACGGGGAGGTTGAATGATCCGAAAGACGTGGGACCGGTTTCTGATGATGGATATATGTCTCCTAGCGAAGAAAAAAAAGAAGAAGCTTCTTCTTCTGATACTACTACTACAACTCCAACTATTATTCCAACTACGGCTAACGAAGGAGAAGAAGAAGATTTCATCAAGAAAGCGTGGCAGTCGCAGCTCGGGTCTAGTGAAGTTTCTCCTCGAGAAGAGAGAGGAACAAATAGTATGTCGTCGTCGCCTTTGGGTTCCGGCGTCACCGAACCGAGCGTTTCGAGAGAAGTTTCAACCGCTTGGCAAAAGCAAGGTTTCGATTGCACGAAAATCGATCGCGTTTAGTAATAACAATAGTGTTGTATGAAAGCTTCGGCTACTTCAGTATACAGCGCATACTCTAAAAAATATTCTATCTATCTAAATCGTTTGCGTAAACGCTACCGAGAGAGGGTAAACTCGGGGCGATTGCGCACTTCAACGCAAAGTTTGCGGAGTACTTCAATCGCACCTCTTCATCTTCTCCTCTTCCTCCTCCTCCCGAGAAGCTCATCTTCAAAAGCTCAAACGTGGTCAACTCACCTTCTTCAGGTGGCATCGTTCTCAACGCCATGTGCTCAAATTCGTCCCAGGTTAGGAAATCTTTCATGTGTTTGCTCTTCCACCTTTTTGCGATTTCTTTCGTGCACAAAGCGCGTTTCTTTGCGTCCTTACACTTTGGCGCCAGATGTTCAAACGCGAATTTTAACTCTCGTTCGATGGCATGTTTTGATAACACAACTTCCCTCGCGAGCAGGCGCAACGTCTCGTCGTTTTCACCGGTTTCGTTATCTTCGCGAATGATGCGTTCATCGTTTTTCGCTTCGTCTATTCGTGAAAGCAAACGATCGGCGATGTCGACGCGAAACGCGTTCGCGGATTCAAAGTGTCCGAGTTGCGCGGCGACGGTTGACAACGCGGCGTCGTTAGACCACGCAATGGCGGAACCGACTATTTGTAACAAAACGCGGCCTTCCGAAGTGATATCATCGTCCGCTTTGAGATTGCGCGAGTGAATAACGGCGCGTTTGATTTCCGCTTCCAGTTCGCGCTGGTAGTGAACTTTCCGTTCCGAGTTGGCTGGTTCCATCGCGACGTGCGCGAGGAGACAGTTGACGCGAAGTTCAGGGTTGACGATGCGTTTTTGAAACGTCGCGGATGCTTTTTGGTTGTGGTACGCGATGTCAAAGAGCTTGTTCGTGTTGAATGCTGTTTTGCTGTTTTCGCTGTTTTGATCGCTCGACCGAGGCGAGACGGAGGGCGAGATGTTCGTATTGAAGCTAGTGTTTCCACCGGGTCCAACGTTGCGAGTGTGGTTATAACTCAATGCGTTTGTGCGACCTTCCTCGCCGAGCGCCCAAAACAACGTCGGCAATGCAATCGAAAGACTTCGCGGGATGTTGTTTTGTTTGAGTTGATTCTCAAAATCTTCTCCAACGTCTTTGTTGTTCTCATCGTCTTGCTTCGTGGCGCTACGCCTACCTTCGATGTTGCTCTCGCTCTTAGTCGTCTTTTCCACATCTTTACTATCCCTCTTCCCAAACAAGATATCCTCCTCGCTCGATCCTACGTTCAAAGCGCGCACGAGCGAACCAACTGTGCGCATGTGCACGGAGACAGATTGCGTTTTTGGCGCGTTCGTGCGATCTCTCGTGCGTCCATTGGCGCGTTTCGCTTCGAATAGGTGGTGGTTTTGACCACTACTACCACCTTTACTTTCGTTGTTAGAGAACGTATCATTTTTCTTCATTGGCGAATCCGTCGGCGTCCTAAATGCATCGCCAACGCTCAAGTCTCCTTCCTGTTTGAATGCGTTATGATTACCCTCCTCGAACGCTTTGATTGCATTTTCCATGCGTTGCCACTTTGGAATATTTTCGTTTTCGCTCGTATCGCGCTCATTGTCAAACTGTTCGCTACTCGGAGAATCTGAACAACACGTTCGCGCCAAATTATCGACAAACTCTTTGATGAACTCAGAATCGGCGAGCTTCGGTTCAAACTGCGCATCGTTTTCGATGCCCTCGAATTGTTCTCGAGTAATCTCTTCCTCGGTCCCATCATCTCTTATGATCACCACGGTTGTCGATGCTGAAGCAGAAACTTCGGCGTCGAGGAGTTCATCGCACGCCTTCAAACACGCGACACCTTCCTTGGACGACCAAGCGATAATATTCGCGCGCGCAATTCGCGCTGTCTGAACGGCCACTTCGATATCTCTATCGCGCGAGCGTTTCAAACATTCTCTGGCGTCCGCACGAAACGACTTTTCTGCGGCAAAATTGTTGTTACTGCTGCGCAGTGTTTGTTGCTTACTCCCGCTGTGTGAGGGCGACCCCCCGAGTGATCCGGCGCGAGATCCAGCGCGAGAGCCCCATCTGGAAAACGTCGCCGCCGGCGAAGACGGCTCGGAATCGAATCCGTTCGCTCCAAAATCCCAAGCATCCATTGTTTCGAGTAAATGCTCCGTAGCACGTACGTGCCAGGAACGTAAGCACGCGTCGCAAAACCTTGCGAGCATTTTGTACCGTTTCTGCGGTGAGTCCGAATCCGACCGAACGGCAAAGTAATACATGGCTGCTGCAGTATCGCCCCGTCTCGCATTTAAAGCACGTTCGCACGCGTGTAATGCCATCTCGGACGCATCTAAAGCTAAAGCATCCGCTAACTCCCTCGCTCTCGAGATTCGACCGCTCAATGCGAGTTTCTCGTACAAGTCGAAAACCGATGCGGTTGGAGTGATTTCAAACACGCGACTCGTCGTCCAGCACACGACGCCTTCAAGAATGATTGAATTACGTCCGATGTCTTCTCCGTCCTCGTCAACGTCATCATCATCATTGTCATCATCATCACCATCTGCGCGTATATCTGCTGCTAGATCAATCGCCAATTCGTACTTGGACGAACGCACCGGGATGCCTCTGACTAATCCTTTGATGGCGCCGTACTCCACCGGCAAGACGATTTTCTGCACCAAGGTATTCGTCGCCCGACTGATGACTGCGATCGACCGAGAGGACATGACGAAGAATGCAAAAGCGTCGACAATGTACGCGAATCGAGGCGAACTATAATTTGGCGTTCGAATAGACGCAATAACTTTTGAATCAGAAACTTTCGCATCATAAATGTCTACTCGACCGTCGGCGAAGGAGGAAACGACGAACGATTTGCCGCCGTGTTCGAGCGTCGAGTGACCGGTAAAGTTCTCCGGACGCGACACCAACACGCCACCTTGAAAATCCGGAGAATTCGCCCCACTCTCGTGCGTTTCGTAACCGTCGTGTCCGAATCGACTGCCGACTTTCTCCGGTCCAGAAAACAAAATGTTTTGTTCCGGTACGCAGGAAATTTCATCGATTCGCGCCGAGTAGGTTTCTAAATCCAACGTTTGAAAGTACGTGTCTACGTCTTTGTAAGTGTTGAACTCGTCGTCCATATCGTCGTCTTCATCGACATTTTCTCTATACTCGTTGTCATAATTTTCCTCGTAGTTCTCGTTAATGGACATTCGCGATTCGCGGAATTTTTGTCGCATGGAGTTCACCCGATCCATAGTGCGGATGATATTACCGTGTTCATCTCGTTCTCTCGCGACGCGTTTGGAGAGTAACAAGAAAGTGCTGCTCGAGCTCGCCATTTTGCTATTTGCTTTGTCACCAGTCGTCGTCGCCGATGAGAAATCACTCGTCAAGGATTCTTCGCTATTGTAATACTTTTGCGATTGCTGTTTGAGAATCTCGTGCACGCGTCTATCGTCGATAGCCTCTACGAGCTGGAGTTTTTTCAACGGGTTACACTTCGTAGGGATCGTCATGAGTAATTCGCCACTTTCAACGTCCCACAAGCGTACCACTCCGGTAGAGTCGCCGCAAATTGCTATTTCTTTGTTGTCCTTAGCTCTCCGCCACCAAACAACCGAACGCGCTTTTGCCGGTTGTCGTTGATTCTCGTTTCTACTATCCACACCAGCACTCTTTTTCGAATCTTCCGCGAGCACGCGAATGGCTTCTTTCATTTTAAACGTTTCGGGCGTTTTCGCTAAATTATCACTATTTCTTCTATTCGTTTCGGAATCTTCGTCGGAATCATTTTCTTTGCGTCTCTCTTCATCCACGGCGGGCATGAATTTTGGATTCAAAGTCGTACCCAAATCGACGATGTAGCATTTACCCGATACCGTGCCAACGAGCGCGCGACCGCCAAACGGTGCTAATGCGATGCACGTTACTTCATTCTCTTCGCCGGGATACCACGGTAAAGCTGCCGTCGTCGGTTTGAGCACCATCTCCCGGTATCCGCCAATTGATCGAACCAGTAAAAAAGTCTCCACAATTTCCTTGTGCGAAATTTCAATCTTTGGAGCGAGCACGCGAACGTTCTGTTGCTGTTGATAATCTCGATGATCTTGACTTTGTCTCGCCGGGAAAGATGTCGAATCGCTCGTCACGACGACCACTTTCTTCTTGTTCTTGAATTTTTGCGCTATGCCTTTTGTGGAAGATGACGTTGAAGACACCATTTCGTGTTGAAACTGTGGAGTCGTTCGTGTCGTCGTCTCTGTTGATTTAGACACGCACGCGCTCACTAATATAAATCTCGAGGTTGCAAATTTTGGGTTCGTGTGTACGTCTTCATACGCCGCAGCAACTGCGCATAACTCTCGCGGTTTTCTGTGCACCTCCTTCACCGTGGAAGGTTCCGTAGGATACTTCTCGTTCGCAGTCGACCCTTCTGCTCCTCCTCTCGACGACGCAGATCCATCCGTGATGCGATTATCGGTGCGATAATTTGTCCATCCCAAAAAGTTTGTAAAGTTCATCGCGATATCTACCACCGATTTATTCGCGCCAGAGTGATACCCGCTCCCTTCAAACGGCGACGGATGATGTTTCCGATGATGTTGCCCGCTTCTCTCCGAAAGCATCGTTGAGCTCGTATTGGATTCCCACCCGCTGCTCCCACTCGCTGGTGAAATCGCTCCCGACCTGTATCCATCTTGTTGTTGCTGTTGCTGTTGTAACTGTCTTTGTCTCTGCTGCGCTTGTTGCAACTTTGACTGCTGATTTTGCGTCGAAGTCGCCCCCGTCGTCCCGGCACTCACAACACCAATCCGTCTCTCCAAAGTAAACAACTGCACATTCAATGCAAACCTACTCGCCTCTCCCCCTTCCTCTCCTCGCGAGCGATTCAAACTCTCCTGATAATCCTCTCTCGCAATGTCCACAAAATTCGCGCGCAACTGATATCTGTAAAAGTCATTGCCTCTTTGGTCCAATTCTCCTCTGCTAAATCCTCCTGTTAGGTGATCGTCCTCGTCGTCTCCTTTGTGTCCTCCAACCGTGTTTTTCTTTTGCGCGTGGAAGAAATCTTCCAACAGGACCGGTTGCGCGTGTAACTCCGTGCCAATTCGAGGCGTGCTGCGTTTGAAAGGGAGAAAAAGAGAGAGAGAGAGAGAGAGAATTTGTGTGAGTCATTCGGGGAAGAAATTTGCAATTGATTTGCTCTTACATCGGCGGTCGCGGCGGTTTGTGCGACAACAATCGCGGCGGCGACTTGTATATGTTGTCTCTGTTACTGGAAGACATGTTTAGTATTTACAATTTGTCATCGCGTTTTCTTGTCGTGAGCGTTCGGTATATCTTAAAGCGTAAAACGCCTCTAATTTTATGGTGTTTTCTAAAGCGCTATTTGAGCTAAAACTATCCACCAATATGCGCGTGCGTAGTACGCTACTGTTTGACGTTGAAAGTCACGACGGCTAACGCGCCTACGATTCGTTCTATGAGCGCTGGTTCGTGACACGATAACGCGAAGACGAGATCTTTAAACTCCTTTTCCGTTAATACTAACGAGGCGTCGATATCTTTTCTTCTTCGTAACCGATTTTCGTTCATAGCGTGTTGACGCTTGGAGGAGGAGGCGGAAAGAAGCGCGAGCGTAGTATCCGTCGAATCACGACCGAGTCTAGCGCAGCACAACAAGAAGGTTTTCGAGGCGTCGCGAAACGGCTTTGGGAACAAATGATGCGTTTGTGGAGTCCATACTAATGGCGAAGCAATCGACCAACAGGACGTCAACCGCCCCGCACTGGAAAACAGGCAGATTGTAGCGTCTTCGGCGCACTTGGAGGCGCTCAGATACGCGCGATCGGCGACGACAAAATTGACCGAACCAGTCGACGCGAGAGACTTGGGGTCGTGAGCTGCACTCAATGTTTTCAATACGACGCCCGTTCTTGGAAGGACGATGCTCACGTCGCCGTTGACGTGTGCGAAGAAGATGTAAGATGAGCTCACCGGCGACGAGGTCATCGAATCCAGATCGATTGGACTCGTGACGATTGAGTCTTCCAAATATACGCGATGCGTCTCCTCCGCTTGAACGAATTTTTTCAATCCTGTTTTTCTGCTCGTTGCAATTTTGACGTCGTACATCACTATGCGAACAACGCTGTCTCGTTTCATCACGTGTCGCGCCATCCCTCGTTTCAAATGTAACGCGTTTAAGTGCGCGCTGTCCTCGGAAAACGCCACGCAGAGTTTCGGATGCGCGTGTTCGGAATCTTTCCTCGTCGCTGGTAACGCGCATAATCCGCCTATATACTGATCTAATCCTCTCGTCACCTGAGGGAGAGATTTAGCGTGCAAACTCGCCGTGTATTCGTCCTCGACAACTTGGAACAACTCGATGCGTTTCCTATCTCTCGTTCTCGCAAAGACGGCGCACCACCCTTCCTCCATCTCTATCGAAACCTGCGCAACGACTGGCCAAACTTTCGGTTCACACGGCTGATTTTCCAAACGCTTTCCCTCGTAAACAATATCCCCAGATTCTGCGTCTACTAGCCAACTCTCCGCGAAATTCCGCGCTCCGCACGTCGTGACCACGAGCGTTCTCGATCGGCGGCCGCTTAAATGTAAACACGCGATCGACGCGCTCATCTGACGACGACCCCGAGCGAGCGTCTCGATCCGCCAAATTTCTGCAAAGTGTGAAACCATCTTCCCGTCTTCCTCTCCGTACACCGCCTCAAACGCTATGACTTGCACTCCGTCTCTCTCCGCGCTGCTTCCGCACGCGACGGCAAAAATCACATCTCCAGAGATGTCCACGCAGGAGAAAAAATCCCCCCCCAAACTCCCTTTGCTTGTCTCGAAATACGCGCGAACGTGCGTCCCACCGCTCGATTTATCGTAAATATCTACGCCAGGGCACGGAATCTTCTTCGTCTTCATCTCCAGGGTGCTGTTGCTCTCGTCCTCGTCATTATCGCGCACCACCCCTAAGCGTCTTAGGGAAGTCGAATTGGATAAAACCACCCACTTATGATTGACGCAGACGCTCGTCACGACTCCATCAAAATCATCATCGGGGCCTCTGTTGCCGTCAAAATGTTCTGACGACGACGCAAAGGGTTGGAGTAAACATCCGCTTCTCTCTAAAGAGAAGTCCGACGGTTCCTCGTATCCCCTAAACGATGACATTTTGTTTTCTGGGGAAATGTCAGACAAATCCAAATCCACATTACGCGTTCTCCGGTCGTCGTTTCCGTCGTCTGCATCATGCCTCTGCCCAAAAACAGATCAGGAGGAGGAATAGGAGGACGAGGAGGACGACCACAAAGGAAAAAAACGTTCAAGAACAACGCGAAAGGCGAGAGGAATACCAAAAGACGCGAGAAAGGAGGAGGCAAAGGAAGCACCACCTTTACGAAATTCATCCGCGCGTTCGTCGCGACCGCGTTCGTCTCTTGCGCTTTTATCTTCCAGAAAGAGGAGAAAAAGAGGAAACAGGAGGAAGAGCATGTGCGCAATCGATTGCGCTCGAAACCGATGTCAATCACGGAACACGGCGCCTGCCGAATGGACTGTCGCTTCGTCTCCAAGAAAGATATCAAAGACGCCTTGAAAGAAGGTCGGTTATCCAAACGACACTCCTCCTTCGACCAAAACAAGTTCGCATTCGAAAAAGGTCGCGTTCGAGCGATATTCGCAGAAAACGAGGGAAACGAGACCGTCAGTGTAGTGACAGTGATTGACGTGGAGACCGATCATCCGTGCGGGCCGTGTTAGAGAGTAGCGGACGATCCCGCTCGTCTTTCGACGCCGGACGAAGAGTTCGTTCGCCTTGGAGCGGCGCGGTCGCGTCGTTCGAGCGATATTCGCAGAAAACGAGGGAAACGAGACAAAAGTCAGTTTGGTGACGGTGATTGACGCGGAATGCGATCATCGGGCCGTGTGTGATGATACAAGAGAGAGTTTTAGACTATAGCAAAGAGCGCTTTAGAGCAGATAGTATGTGTAAAGTCCCCCAATTAAATTAGGTGTGAAAAGCTGATACACTTTTTCTTCATTTCCTCCGCGGTGTACGCGACGCGCGTGTATACATCAAAACAAATAGAACAGAGATGCAGGACATCGCGTCGCTCTCGAAAACGCTCACTGAC
>Ga0182046_1152779_pt1 | contig 13026 bp, 7 predicted proteins | sample 011ome_13_FD_127755 | JGI IMG/M metagenome (GOLD analysis project Ga0182046, IMG submission 127755) | Metatranscriptome of coastal salt marsh microbial communities from the Groves Creek Marsh, Georgia, USA - 011505AT metaT (Metagenome... | ecosystem: Environmental > Aquatic > Marine > Intertidal... | reverse complement strand
TTTCATCCTTCGGACCTACAATGATATGATCATATTTTCTCATACCTGTACCTGCCGGAATTCTCTTACCAACAATTACATTTTCTTTCAATCCTTCTAAGGTATCTATTTTACCATTAACGGCTGCTTCATTCAACACTTTCGTAGTTTCCTGGAACGATGCCGCAGAGATAAACGATTTAGTTTGAAGCGAAGCTCTTGTAATACCTTGCAACACTTGTTCTGCTGTTGCTGGTTGAGCATCTCTTGCTATCGCTAAATTCTGATCATTTCTACGTAAAATAGAGTTTTCATCTCTTAACTGACGTGAAGTAATGATTTGACCTGCTTTTAAATTTTCAGAATCTCCTGCATCTTCAACAACTTTCATTCCGTATATAGCGTCATTTTCTTCGATAAAGTCGTTTTTATGAACTAATTGATTTTCTAAGAATAATGTATCTCCAGAATCAATAATTCTAACTTTACGCATCATTTGACGTACTACAACCTCAAAGTGTTTGTCGTTAATTTTTACCCCTTGTAAACGATATACTTCTTGAATTTCGTTTACTAAGTATTCTTGCACCGCTGAAGGTCCTTGAATATTCAAAATATCAATTGGAGTAACAGCTCCATCAGACAATGGCATTCCTGCTTTAATAAAATCATTTTCTTGTACTAAAATCTGGTTAGACAACTTGATTAAGTATTTTCTAACATCACCCGTTTTAGACTCAACAATAATTTCTCTATTACCACGCTTAATTTTTCCGAAAGAAACAACACCATCAATTTCAGCAACTACTGCTGGATTTGAAGGATTACGAGCTTCGAATAATTCAGTTACACGAGGTAAACCTCCTGTAATATCTCCCGCTTTACCAGATTTACGTGGAATCTTAACTAAGATTTTACCAGACTCAACAGCTTCTCCATTGTCTATCATTAAGTGTGCTCCAACAGGTAAACTATAAGAACGCAATGCATTACCATCTTTATCTTCAATAATTAAAGAAGGAATAATTTTCTTGTTCTTAGAATCTGTAATTACTTTTTCTTGGAAACCTGTTTGCTCATCGATTTCTACAGAATAGTTAATTCCTTGTTCTAAATCATCAAAACGAACTTTACCTCCAAATTCAGAAACGATAACTCCGTTAAATGGATCCCATTGACAAATTACATCACCTTTTTTAATGGTTTTTCTGTCCATATCAAAAATGGTAGAACCATAAGGAATGTTATTTGTGCTTAATGTAATTCCAGTTTTTTTATCAACAACTTTAATCTCTGCTGTTCTAGAAATTACAATATCAATTACTTCTCCACTTGCATCTTTACCTTTTACAGTACGTAAATCTTCAATTACAACATTACCTTCAAAGTTTGCTATTAATTTATTGTCTTCAGAAATGTTTCCAGCAACACCCCCAACGTGGAACGTTCTTAATGTTAACTGTGTACCAGGCTCTCCAATAGATTGCGCTGCAATTACACCAACTGCTTCTCCAATTTGAACTTTGTTACGAGTAGATAAACTCTGTCCGTAACACTTTGCACAAATACCTCTACTAGACTCACATGTTAAAGCAGAACGTACTTGAACTCTATCAATTCCTGTTGCTTCAATAGCATCTGCTACATAAGAAGAAATTTCTTCACCAGCTGTTACTAATAATTCATCAGTTAATGGAGCATATACATTTTGTAAAGAAACACGTCCTTCAATTCTTTCAGATAATGACTCAACAATCTCATCGTTTTTCTTTAATGGCATAACTTCTAAACCTCTTAAAGTACCACAATCTTCTTCGTTGATAATTACATCTTGAGAAACATCTACCAAACGACGCGTTAAATAACCTGCATCGGCTGTTTTTAATGCTGTATCGGCTAATCCTTTACGAGCACCGTGAGTAGAGATAAAGTATTCTAAAATTGATAGTCCTTCCTTAAAGTTAGAAAGAATTGGATTTTCAATAATTTCTCCACCACCTGCAGTAGATTTTTTAGGTTTTGCCATCAATCCACGCATCCCTGTTAACTGACGGATTTGTTCTTTAGAACCCCTCGCACCAGAATCCAACATCATGTAAACTGAGTTAAAACCTTGCTGATCTTCACGCAAACGTTTCATAGATAATTCTGTCAATCTGTTGTTCGTAGAACCCCAAATGTCAATTACCTGATTGTAACGTTCTTTATTTGTTAACATTCCCATGTTATAGTTTGCAATAATTACATCTACTTCTTCATTAGCTTCTGCAATCATTGTTGCTTTTTCCTCAGGAATAATGATATCACCTAAACTAAATGACAATCCTCCTTGGAATGCAAACTTATATCCCATATTCTTGATATTATCTAAAAATTCTCCTGTAGTAGGAATATCAGTAGCTTTTAAAATTCCACCAATAATTCCACGTAAGTTCTTTTTAGTTAATACCTCATTAATATATCCTGCTGCTGGAGGAACAACTTCATTAAATAAAACTCTACCAACAGTAGTTTTTATAATTTTAGTTACTTGTTCTCCATTTTCTCCTAAATCTTGCGTTCTTACTTTAATTCCAGCATTTAAGTCAACCATTTCTTCATTAAAAGCAATGTTTACTTCTTCTGGTGAGTAAAAAGTTAATCCTTCTCCTTTAATTTTAACTTCTGGAGTAGAAATTCTTTCTTTAGTCATATAGTACAATCCTAGTACCATATCCTGAGAAGGAACTGTTACTGGAGCACCATTTGCTGGGTTTAAGATATTATGAGAAGCCAACATTAATAATTGTGCTTCTAAAATAGCCTCTGGACCTAATGGTAAATGTACCGCCATCTGGTCACCATCAAAATCGGCGTTAAATGCCGTACACACTAATGGGTGTAATTGAATTGCTTTTCCTTCAATTAATTTTGGTTGAAAAGCTTGGATTCCTAAACGGTGAAGCGTTGGAGCACGGTTTAATAATACAGGATGTCCTTTTAAAACATTCTCTAAAATATCCCATACTACTGGCTCTTTTCTATCGATTATTTTCTTTGCAGATTTTACAGTTTTTACAATTCCTCTTTCAATCAATTTTCTGATTACAAATGGTTTGTAAAGTTCTGCTGCCATATCTTTTGGGATACCACATTCAGATAACTTTAATTCTGGCCCAACAACAATTACAGAACGTGCAGAATAATCAACACGTTTCCCTAATAAGTTTTGACGAAAACGACCTTGTTTCCCTTTTAATGAATCAGATAAAGATTTTAAAGGTCTGTTAGATTCTGTTTTAACTGCTGATGATTTACGCGTGTTGTCAAATAATGAATCTACAGATTCTTGCAACATACGTTTTTCATTACGTAATATAACTTCAGGAGCTTTAATTTCTACCAATCGTTTTAAACGATTGTTTCTAATAATAACTCTACGATATAAATCGTTTAAATCTGACGTTGCAAAACGACCACCATCTAATGGAACTAATGGACGTAATTCTGGTGGAATCACCGGAACTACTTTCATAATCATCCATTCTGGTTTGTTTTCTCTATCTTTATTAGAGTCTCTAAATGCTTCAACAACATTTAAACGTTTTAATGCTTCTGTTTTACGTTGTTTAGAAGTCTCTGTATTTGCTTTGTGTCTTAATTCATAAGAAAGTGCATCTAAATCGATACGAGCTAACAAATCAATTAAACATTCAGCTCCCATTTTAGCAATAAACTTATTTGGGTCAGTATCATCTAAATATTGATTTTCTGGCGGAAGTGTTTCTAAAATATCTAGGTATTCTTCTTCTGTTAAGAAATCCATTTTTTGCAATGGTTCTCCTTCAACATTTTTTGCAATACCTGGAGCAATTACTACGTAACGCTCGTAATAGATAATCATATCTAACTTTTTAGATGGCAACCCTAAAGGGTATCCCATTTTGTTAGGTAATGATCTAAAGTACCAGATATGAGCAACAGGAACTACCAAGTTAATGTGTCCTACTCTATCTCTACGTACTTTCTTTTCTGTAACTTCTACACCACATCGGTCACAAACGATTCCTTTGTAACGAATTCTTTTATATTTACCACAAGCACATTCAAAGTCTTTTACAGGACCAAAAATACGCTCACAAAATAAACCATCTCTTTCTGGTTTGTGTGTACGGTAATTAATTGTTTCTGGTTTTAACACCTCTCCTCTAGAAATTTCTAAAATAGATTCTGGAGATGATAATCCAATTGAGATTTTATTAAACTTTTTTACAGTGTACTTCTCGTTTTTTCTTGCCATGGTAATGGATTCGAATTAAAATTGTAAAAATAACCTCTAAGGAGGCTTATAAATATATGATTGTCATCAAGTCTTTCGACTTGATGACATTTCACTGTTTGTTATTCTTCTAATTGAACGTTTAATCCTAAACCTTTCAGTTCGTGCATTAATACGTTAAATGATTCTGGTAAACCAGGTTCTGGCATTTCTTCACCTTTCACAATACTTTCGTATGTTTTGGCTCTACCTAATACATCATCAGATTTTACAGTTAAGATTTCTCTTAAGATACTAGATGCACCATATGCTTCTAGTGCCCAAACTTCCATCTCTCCAAAACGCTGACCTCCAAACTGAGCTTTACCTCCTAATGGCTGTTGTGTAATTAATGAATAAGGACCAATAGAACGCGCGTGCATTTTATCTTCAATCATGTGTCCTAACTTAATCATATAAATTACTCCAACCGTTGCTGGTTGATCAAAACGTTTTCCTGTTCCACCATCATATAAATAGGTATGTCCAAATCTTGGCACACCAGCTTCATCTGTATATGTATTGATTTGATCTAAAGAAGCTCCATCAAAAATTGGTGTTGCATACTTTTTGTCTAATTTTTGGCCAGCCCATCCAAGAACTGTTTCATAAATCTGACCAATATTCATACGTGATGGTACTCCTAATGGATTTAAAACGATATCTACAGGTGTTCCGTCTTCTAAGAAAGGCATGTCTTCTGCTCTTACAATACGAGCAACAATACCTTTATTTCCGTGACGTCCTGCCATTTTATCACCAACTTTTAGTTTACGCTTTTTAGCAATATAAACTTTAGCTAATTTTAAAATACCAGCTGGTAATTCATCTCCTACAGAAATAGTAAACTTCTCACGACGTAAATTACCTTGTAAGTCGTTTACTTTAATTTTATAGTTGTGAACTAATTCTCCAACAGATTTATTTAAATCTTTATCAGTTGTCCAAGACCCTTGTGTTAAATGCGTATAATCTTCAACAGAGTTTAACATTTTTAAGGTAAATTTCTTTCCTTTTGGAAGTACTTCTTCTCCTAAATCATTAAAGACTCCTTGTGAAGTTTTTCCACTAATTAGCGCAAAAAGTTTTTCAACCAATTGATCTTTTAAAATATCAAACTTAGAGACAAAAGAACTTTCTAATGCTACAATAGCATCTTTATCTATTGCTCTCTTCGTTTTATCTTTAACAGCTCTTCTAAATAATTTTTTGTCAATTACTACTCCTCTTAATGATGGAGAAGCTTTTAATGATGCATCTTTTACATCACCCGCTTTATCACCAAAAATAGCACGTAATAATTTTTCTTCTGGAGTTGGATCTGATTCACCTTTTGGAGTAATTTTTCCGATTAAAATATCACCAGGATTTACTTCTGCTCCAATACGAATCATTCCGTTTTCGTCAAGATCTTTTGTAGCTTCTTCAGAAACATTAGGAATATCATTTGTTAACTCTTCAGTTCCTAATTTGGTATCTCTAACATCTAAAGAATACTCATCAATATGAATTGATGTAAAAATATCTTCACGAACTACTTTTTCAGAAATTACAATTGCATCCTCAAAGTTATACCCTTTCCAAGGCATAAAGGCTACTTTCATATTTCTTCCTAAAGCTAATTCTCCTTTTTGTGTTGCATAACCTTCACAAAGAACTTGTCCTTCTGTAACTCTATCCCCTCTTTTGACAATTGGTTTTAAGTTAATACAAGTACCTTGATTGGTTTTTCTAAATTTAATTAAGTTGTATGATACTTCGTCAGAATCAAAACTTACCATTCTTTCTTCTTCAGTTCTATCGTACTTAATTGTAATTTTATTCGCATCTACATATTCTACAACTCCTGCTCCTTCTGCATTGATTAAGATTCTTGAATCTTTTGCAACTCTACGCTCTAAACCAGTACCCACAATTGGAGATTCTGGTCTTAATAATGGAACTGCTTGACGCATCATGTTTGATCCCATTAACGCACGGTTGGCATCATCATGTTCTAAGAAAGGAATTAATGAGGCAGAAATAGAAGCAATTTGATTAGGAGCAACGTCCATATAATCAACTGCATCTGGAGATACTACTGGGAAATCTCCTTCTGCACGAGCAATTACTCTCTCGCTAGTAAAGTTTCCTTTTGCATCAATTTCTAAATTAGATTGTGCTATTTTCTTTCCTTCTTCTTCTTCCGCACTTAAATAAATATGCTCTTGCTTTACATCTACATTTCCATCAACAACTTTTCTATATGGAGTTTCAATAAATCCTAAGTTGTTCACTTTTGCAAATACAGATAAAGATGAAATCAATCCAATATTCGGCCCCTCTGGAGTTTCAATCGGACATAATCTTCCGTAATGTGTATAGTGTACATCACGAACCTCGAACCCAGCTCTTTCTCTAGATAAACCTCCAGGTCCTAATGCAGACAATCTACGTTTATGAGTAATCTCAGCTAATGGATTTGTTTGATCCATAAATTGAGATAATTGATTTGTTCCGAAGAATGAATTAATTACTGATGATAATGTTTTCGCATTGATCAAATCAATAGGTGTAAATACTTCGTTATCACGTACATTCATTCTTTCACGAATTGTACGAGCCATACGAGCTAAACCAACACCAAACTGACTTGCTAATTGCTCACCTACAGTTCTAACACGACGGTTAGATAAGTGATCAATATCATCAACTTCAGCTTTAGAGTTAATCAATTCTATTAAGTACTTGATAATGGTAATAATATCAAGTTTTGTTAATACTTTTTTATCAATTGGTTCATCTAAACCAAGCTTTGTATTCATTCTAAAACGACCAACTTCACCTAAATTGTAACGTTGTTCAGAAAAGAATAATTTATCTATAATACCTCTTGCTGTTTCCTCATCTGGCGGTTCAGCATTACGTAATTGTCTATAGATATGTTCAACAGCCTCTTTTTCAGAGTTTGTTGGGTCTTTTTGTAGCGTATTATGAATGATTGCATAATCTGCCATTTGATTATCTTCTTTGTGCAACAACACTGTTTTTACACCAGATTCGATAATCTCATCGATATAATCTTTCTCTATAATAGTATCTCTATCAAAGATAATTTCATTTCTTTCAATTGAAACAACTTCTCCAGTATCTTCATCAACGAAATCTTCATGCCAAGTTTTTAATACTCTGGCTGCTAATTTACGTCCTAACACTTTTTTTAATCCTGCTTTAGAAACTTTAATTTCTTCAGCTAAATCAAAAATTTCTAGGATATCTTTATCTCTTTCGAAACCGATTGCTCTAAATAGCGTTGTTACTGGTAATTTTTTCTTTCTATCAATATAAGCATACATTACTTGATTGATATCTGTTGCAAATTCTATCCAAGATCCTTTAAATGGAATTACTCTAGCAGAGTATAACTTGGTTCCGTTTGCGTGGAATGATTGTCCGAAGAATACACCAGGAGATCTGTGTAATTGAGAAACTACAACTCTTTCTGCTCCATTAATTACGAATGTACCAGAGTTTGTCATGTAAGGAATAGTTCCTAAATAAACATCTTGTACAATAGTTTCGAAATCTTCGTGTTCTGGATCTGTACAGTATAATTTTAAACGTGCTTTAAGAGGAACACTATGTGTTAAACCTCTTTCAATACATTCTTGAATGCTATATCTTGGAGGGTCTACAAAGTAGTCTAAGAATTCTAACACAAAATTATTACGTGTATCTGTAATTGGAAAATTATCCATGAAAGTTTTATACAAACCTTCTTCACCACGCTCCTCAGCTTTTGTTTGTAATTGGAAAAAATCTTGAAATGATTTTACTTGAATATCCAAAAAATCTGGATAATCAGCTCCCAATTTTGCCGATGCGAAGTTTATTCTTTCAGTAGTGTTTTTCGTTGTCAAAAGAGAAATTTTTTTAATTAAAATCGATGTAAAAATATAAAACGAATATATACACAAAATGGTTTAGGTCTAAGAACGCTTGTTCTAAAGACCTAAACCTAAGTTTGTTTAAGCTATTACAGCTTATTTAAGCTCAACCTCAGCTCCTGCTTCTTCTAAAGATGCTTTAAGCCCTTCAGCTTCGTCTTTAGAGATACCTTCTTTGATTGGTGCTGGTGCACTATCAACGATACCTTTAGCTTCTTTTAATCCTAATCCAGTTAATTCTTTAACTAGTTTTACAACTGCTAATTTAGATTGTCCTGCTGCTGTTAAGATTACATCGAATTCTGTTTGCTCATCAGCTCCACCTTCAGCACCACCTGCTGATGGTCCTGCTACTGCTACTGCAGCTGCTGCTGGCTCAATACCATATTCGTTTTTTAAAATAGTAGCTAAGTCATTAACTTCTTTTACTGTTAAGTTAACTAATTGCTCTGCGAAATCTTTTAAATCTGCCATTTTAATTGTTTTTAAAAATTTTATTTATTATAGTTTATTAGTGCGCGTAATTATTTTTCTGATAGTGTAGTTAAAATACCTGATATTTTTTGACCACCTGATTGCAATGCTGAAATAACATTTTTAGCTGGTGACTGTAATAAGGTAATAATATCTCCAATAAGTTCTTCTTTAGACTTAATGTTTACTAAGGCATCTAATTGGTCATCACCAAGATAGATTGCTTCTTCAACAAAAGCTCCTTTTAACAAAGGCTTGTTTGACTTTTTTCTGAACTCTTTGATTACTTTAGCTGGCGCGTTTCCTGCTTCAGCAATCATAATAGAAGTATTTCCTTTTAATATACTAGGTAATTCTCCGAAATCTTTATCAGATGCTTCCATTGCTTTTGAAAGCAATGTATTTTTAACAACTGCTAGTTTTACATTTGCTTTAAAACATGCTCTTCTTAAATTAGAAGTAGCTAAAGCATTTAAACCTGAAATATCTGCTAAATAGATAATATTTGTATCTGCTAGCTTAGCTGTTAAATCTTGGATTACTTGTGATTTTTCTTCTCTTGTCATAATTTCTAAGATTAAACTGCTTTTACTTCAACTGCAACACTAGGGCTCATTGTACTAGACATGAATACACTTTTAATGTATGTACCTTTAGCTGTAGTAGGTTTCAATTTAACAATTGTTTGAATTAATTCATTTGCATTATCTGCAATTTTATCAGCGTCGAATGATGTTTTACCAATGGCTGCGTGTACAATACCAGTTTTATCAACTTTAAAGTCAATTTTACCAGCTTTTACATCTGCAACAGCTTTAGCAACATCCATTGTTACTGTACCTGTTTTTGGGTTTGGCATTAAACCTCTTGGTCCTAGAACACGACCTAAAGGACCTAATTTCCCCATAACACTTGGCATAGTAATAATTACATCAACATCTGTCCATCCTCCTTTAATTTTTTGAAGGTACTCATCTAATCCAACATAATCTGCACCAGCTTCTGTAGCTTCGGCTTCTTTATCTGGAGTAACCAATGCTAAAACCTTTACATCTTTTCCAGTTCCATGAGGTAATGTTACAACACCACGAACCATTTGATTTGCTTTACGAGGATCTACTCCTAAACGTATTGCTAAATCAACAGATGCATCAAATTTTACATTTGTTATTTCTTTAATTAAAGCAGAAGCTTCACTTAGGTTATAAGTTTTTGTATTATCTAACTTAGCGTTAGCTTCCTTTTGCTTTTTTGTTAATTTTGCCATTTTGAATAACCGTTATTAAAGTTTAAGCTGGAGCGTTTCCTGTTACTGTTAATCCCATAGAACGAGCTGTTCCTGCAATCATTTTCATTGCTGACTCAACTGTAAATGCATTTAAATCTACCATTTTGTCTTCTGCAATAACTTTAATTTGATCCCAAGAAACTTTAGCTACTTTTCTACGGTTTGGTTCTCCAGAACCTTTCTTAATTTTTGCTGCTTCTAATAATTGTACTGCAGCTGGTGGAGTTTTAACAACAAAGTCAAAAGATTTGTCTTTATACACAGTAATTGCTACTGGTAAAACTTTCCCTTGCTTATCTTGAGTTCTAGCATTAAATTGCTTACAGAACTCCATAATGTTAACTCCGGCAGCACCTAAAGCAGGTCCAACTGGTGGAGAAGGATTTGCTGATCCTCCGCGCACTTGTAATTTAACAACCTTACTTACTTCTTTTGCCATTTTTTAAACTTTAGTTTTAGATTTTTGAATCGTGGAAGCTCATCAAAAATCAATTTCTATTTGTGTAACAATTATGAAATTTTATCTACTTGCATATAGCTCAATTCTAATGGAGTTTTACGTCCAAAGATTTTCACCATAACTTCTAGTTTTCTCTTTTCTTCATTTATCTTTTCAACAGTACCGTCAAAACCATTAAAAGGTCCATCAACAACTTTTACTGTTTCTCCTATAACATAAGGGATAGCAATGTTATCATTTTGCTCTGATAACTCATCTACTTTCCCTAACATTCTATTTACCTCTGATTTTCTTAATGGAACAGGAACTCCTCCTTTTGTCTCACCTAAAAAACCAATAACTCCTGTTACCGATTTAATTACGTGAGGTACTTCTCCTGCTAAATGAGCCTCAACCATGATATAACCAGGAAAATAAACTCTTTCTTTATGAATTTTTTTTCCGTCTCTAATTTGTATAACTTTTTCTTTAGGTACCAGAACTTGATCTACATAATCAGACAAGCCTAATCTTGCAATTTCAGTTTCGATATAAGATTTTACCTTATTCTCTTGACCTCCAATTGCTCTAACTACGTACCACTTTTTAACTGAATCAGCCATAATTAATTATTAAACATGGTAAAAAAGTTATCTAAACCTAATTGAAAAACGTAATCAACAACAAAAACTGCTATTGCAAAAATTATAGTAAACACAGCTACAACTACCGTTGATTTTTGTGCTTCATCTCTAGGTATCCATGTTACATGGTTACTTAATTCTTCAAATGATTCTTTGATATATTTTATCATATTATTAGTTATTTGCACGGGCGGAGAGACTCGAACTCCCGACACCTGGTTTTGGAGACCAGTGCTCTACCAACTGAGCTACGCCCGTAAACACAAGGTGCTAACTCAAATTTTTGAGAAGCACCTTATAATGTTATTAAATGAATTCTAATTAAAGAATCTCAGTTACCTGACCAGCTCCAACTGTTCTACCACCTTCACGGATTGCAAAACGTAAACCTACATTCATTGCAATTGTAGAGTGTAATTCAACTGTAATTGTTAAGTTATCACCTGGCATGACCATTTCTACTCCAGCTGGCAAAGAAATTGTTCCTGTTACATCTGTAGTTCTTACATAGAACTGTGGACGATAGTTGTTATGGAATGGAGTATGACGTCCACCTTCTTCTTTTTTAAGAATATACACCTCAGCTTTGAATTTATCGTGTGGAGTTACAGAACCTGGTTTACAGATTACCATTCCTCTTTTGATTTGATCTTTATCAATACCTCTTAATAAGATACCTGCGTTATCTCCAGCCTCACCTCTATCTAAGATTTGACGGAACATTTCGATACCAGTAATTGTAGAAGTTAATTTTCCTGCTCCCATACCAATAATTTCAACAGGATCTCCTGTATTAGCAATACCAGTTTCGATACGTCCTGTAGCTACAGTTCCACGTCCAGTAATAGAAAATACATCTTCAATAGGCATTAAGAAATCTTTATCTACTTCTCTTAAAGGCTCTTCAATCCAAGTATCACAAGCTTCCATTAATTCTAAAACAGTATCAACCCATTTTTGCTCTCCGTTTAATGCACCTAATGCAGATCCAGAAACAACAGGTCCGTTATCACCATCGTACTCATAGAAAGATAATAAATCTCTAACTTCCATGTCTACTAATTCTAATAACTCTTCATCATCAACCATGTCAACTTTATTTAAGAAAACAACAATTCTAGGAATACCAACCTGGCGTCCTAATAAGATGTGCTCTCTAGTTTGTGGCATTGGTCCGTCTGTTGCAGCTACTACTAAAATAGCTCCATCCATTTGTGCAGCACCAGTTACCATGTTCTTTACGTAATCCGCGTGACCAGGACAGTCAACGTGTGCGTAATGACGATTAGCGGTTTGATACTCTACGTGAGATGTATTAATTGTAATACCTCTTTCTTTTTCTTCTGGAGCATTATCAATTTGATCAAATGATTTTGCTTCTGAGTAACCTGCATCAGCTAGTACTTTTGTAATAGCAGCAGTTAAAGTTGTTTTACCGTGATCTACGTGTCCAATTGTACCAATGTTTAAGTGTGGTTTTGAACGATCAAAAGTTCCTTTTGCCATGATTATTAATTTTTAATTCTTAGTTAAATATATTTAGTGTTTATTTTATTCTATTTTATTTGAGCCAGCGACGGGAGTTGAACCCGTGACCTCATCCCTACCAAGGATGCGCTCTACCAACTGAGCTACACCGGCTTAAAATTTTAGAGCGAGAGACCGGGTTCGAACCGGCGACATTCAGCTTGGAAGGCTGACGCTCTACCAACTGAGCTACTCTCGCATTCTATTTTTATCCTTTGTTTTTCAATTGAAAAACTATCGTGGTGAGAGCAGGATTCGAACCTGCGAAGACTTAGTCAGCGGATTTACAGTCCGCCCTCGTTGGCCACTTGAGTATCTCACCATTGTTTCAATGAACGTTTTTTTGTTTTTTTGAGCCGATGAAGGGACTCGAACCCCCGACCTGCTGATTACAAATCAGCTGCTCTAGCCAGCTGAGCTACATCGGCTTATTGCATAAAAAAACAATCCGC
>Ga0182046_1560274_pt1 | contig 13289 bp, 10 predicted proteins | sample 011ome_13_FD_127755 | JGI IMG/M metagenome (GOLD analysis project Ga0182046, IMG submission 127755) | Metatranscriptome of coastal salt marsh microbial communities from the Groves Creek Marsh, Georgia, USA - 011505AT metaT (Metagenome... | ecosystem: Environmental > Aquatic > Marine > Intertidal... | reverse complement strand
GACTTGGGCATGGAGTCTGAGTACCAGATCAACCGTCAAGGCACACTCATGGTTGCTAAGTACGCAATGGGACACAACGTCCTGCGTCCAGCAGCCTGTATCGGTCTGTCTGAGGTTTAATAATACTAGGGGGGTGGCTTCGGCTGCTCCCCTTTTTCTTTGGAGAATGGTATGCCAGAAGTAGGTGGTAAGAAATATAAGTACACCAAGGAAGGTATTGCACAAGCTAAGGCTGCGTCTAAGAAGACAGGCAAGAAGATGTCCTTTGGTGGTATGCCCCAGAAGCAGGTAGCTGCTATCATGGCTAAGTACGGAAAGAAAAAGTAATGGCTATTACACACGCAGGAGAAACCTTTAAGGGTTTGCGGATACCTAAAAGAACGCCAAATGCCTCTAAGTCTCATGCGGTGTTAGTAGGTACTAAAGATAAGCCTGAGATAATTAGGTATGGACAAAAGGGTGTTAAGACTAATCAAACAGTAGGTCAACGCGAAGCATTTGAAAATCGCCATAAAAAGAATATAGCTAAAGGTGAAACAAGTGCAGCATATTGGGCTGCGAAAACTAAATGGGACCCATCCAAGACACAATCATCGTCTAAGAAATGGGTAAAGGGTAGTTAAATGGCAGGAACAAGTAAATTAGATGCAGTCAACACAATGCTATCTTCCATTGGTGAAGCACCAGTAAGTAGTTTATCCTCAGGATTGATTGAGGCTGAGATTGCAGAAAGTATCTTAGATACTATTGACAGAGAAGTACAGTCTATGGGCTGGCACTTCAACACAGAATTAAACAAAAGTTTCGCTCAGACACCAGCAGGTGAGATACTACTCCCCGCTGATATTCCTAGAGCAGATGCTACGCTAAAGGCCAATGCGCCTAATCTTGTACAGCGTGGCTTAAAAATGTACGACAGAGTTAATCACACTTTCATCGTTGGTACAAACGCTGCCCTTGATGTAGTAGTGCAGTTAGTCTTTGATGACCTACCAGAAGTAGCAAAGCGTTACATTGTATTACGTGCTACTCGTATCTTCCAAGATCGTGTGGTAGGTTCTAACACACTACATGATTTCCAAGAGAAAGATGAACAACAGGCTTTAGTCCAGCTTAAAGATTTTGATAAGGCTGCTGATGACCATAACATCTTTGACAACTATGATACCTTTAGCATTATTGATAGGCAGGGACGGAGAACAATCTAATGGCACTCATCAGTCAATCTATCCCTAACCTTATTAACGGTGTATCACAACAGCCACCATCACTACGTCTGGCTACACAGGCAGAGCTTCAAGAGAACGCTCTGTCAAGTGTGGTAACAGGATTGTCTAAGCGTCCTAGCTCTGAGCATATTGCTGATCTAGGTACTATTGCTAATCTGGATAAGGCTTTCATTCATACTATCCGTAGGGATGAGAATGAGTTTTACTCTATGGTGGTAGATACGGCTGGCACTATCAGGGTGTTTGACAAGGATGGTGTCTCTAAGACTGTCACCAATAACGCTGCTAGTTATCTGACAGGATTGACTGACCCTAGCTTAGAGTTGGCTGCTGTATCCATTGCAGATGTAACCTTTATTGTAAACAAGAATACGGTAGTAGCTCAAGGCACTACCACAAGTCCTACACGTAACCCTGAGGCATTAGTATATGTACGTCAGGCTGACTATGCCTCTACATATCGCCTAAAGCTAACTAAGGGTGGAAGCACAAGTACTGTAGAATTTGCTACAAAGTCCTCAACACAGGACAGTACTAGTGCTACACAGAATGCAGAGCGTGGTGCATCTACTGACTTGATTGCTGAGAACTTAAATACATTCTCAGGTACTGGTGTTAATACTAGTTACTATGAGAACATTACTAACGCTAGTGCTGTTACTGGTTTAACACTAACACGCTATGGCTCAGTAATTCACGTTCAGTCTACTGATAGTACAGACTTCCAAGTAGAAGTAGGTGACTCTCATGGTAACGAACACTTGCTTGTGTTCAAGGATGAGACACCAGACTTTAAGAAGCTTCCTGTTGAGGGACCAAATGACTTTGTTATTGGTGTGTCTGGTGATAACCAGAAGGCACAGGATGACTACTATGTTAAGTTCAGTAACGGTGTGTGGAAAGAAACAGTAGAGCCTAATGTCATTATTGACTTAGATAATGCTACCCTTCCACATAAATTATCAAAGCTACCTAGTGGTGACTTTCAGTTTGATGAGATCAATTACGCTGAACGTAAGGTAGGCAACGATGACACAAACCCCTTCCCCTCTTTTGTAGATTATACAATTGCTGATATCTTCTTTCATCGTAACAGGCTAGGCTTACTTGCTGATGAGAATGTTATCTTTGCTAGGGCAGGTGAGTTTACAGAGTTTGACTTCTTCCGTAAGTCAGTACTAACTATCGTAGACAGTGATCCTATTGACGTAGCAGTATCCTCTAACAAGGTCAGTATCCTTAAACATGCTGTACCCTTTAACGAAGCACTACTGTTGTTCTCTGAATTAACACAGTTCAAAGTTACTGCTGATCCTATCCTTACACCTGAAACTATTAACGTAGCTAATACTACTGAGTTTGAGGCTAGTCTTATAGCCAAGCCAGCACAGGCTGGTAAGTATGTATACTTTGCTACTAAGCGTGGTGCTTGGTCAGGCATGTGGGAGTACTTTGTAGATACTGACACTGATGTCAACGATGCTACAGAGACTACAGCGCATGTACCTGAGTACCTTAGGGGTGTTATAACAAACATTCAGGCATCGTCTAACGAAGACATGCTTATTGCTCAGGCTGCTGATGATCCTACAGCTATCTATGTATATCGTTACTATTGGAGTGGTAGAGAAAAGCTACAGTCTTCATGGTCACGTTGGGTATTTGATGGTGATGTAGTAGGTGTATCATTTAACCTGTCAGATATCTACGTTCTAATTAAACGTAGTAACAACCTATTCCTAGAAAAGATTAACTTGTCTGTAGATGATGCCACAGTGTATACTACAGGTAACTTCTCTATTCACTTGGATAGAAGGGTAATGTTGGAAACAGGTGGACTTACTACTGTACCTTATGTAGACTCTAATGTGGTATATGTAGACCAGACAGGTAAGCTTATTCCTCTTAGTGATGTAGCTGCAAAGCTAGCTAACTCTGAGAAGGTCTTTGCTGGTATTCCGTTTACATTTAAATACCAATTCTCTGAGCCTGTACTAAAGCAGGATAACAAACCTATTACTACTGGACAATTACACTTAAGAAACTATGCTGTTGTGTATAACAAGACAGCCTACTTTACTGTAAAAGTAACACCTCTTAAGCGTTCACCTTATACACGTACCTTTACAGGCCGTGTGGTGGGTAGTGGTGCTAACATACTTAGTGCTGCTGCTATTGAGTCTGGTACGTATCGTTTTGGTGTGTTAGGCCACGCTGGTGCAGTAGATATTTTATTAGAAAGTGATAACCACCTACCCTGCATCTTCCAATCAGCAGAGTGGGAAGGGTTCTTTGTCCTACGTTCAAGGAGAATGTAATGAAACTGCATGTGAGAGCAAGTACTCAAGCTGATGTAGATCATCTGGCAACAAACCTAAGACCAGAAGACACACAGGAAGTACTAGCCTCACATGGCAGTGTCAAGGTAGCACTGCAAGAAGGCTTTGATCTATCAGAAGAATGTTGGACTATTGTAGTAACAGAGACAGGCGAACTAGCTGGTATGTATGGTGTAGTTGGTCTAGATGATATGACAGGTATACCATGGCTACTTACAGCCCCTCCACTAAAGAAAGTTTGGCGGCAATTTATGCGTGACTCTCTGACATGGATTAACAAAGTAAACAAGAAGTATCCAGTACTGACCAATGCGTGTGACGCTGAGTATACAGTAGCACTCAATTGGTTAAAGTATATAGGATGCGTATTCATTAAGAGACATGACACATGGGGTGTTGGTAACAAACCCTTCTTAGAATTTGTGAGGATATAAAATGGACCCATTTACTATGATGACCATTGCTGGTGGCATAGCAGAGTTTGGTCAAGCAAGTCAACAGGCAAAGATAGATGAAGCTAGATATCAACAAAACAGAATTAATGCTGCTGAAGCACGTGATCTAAAAATACAAAGTTTAAACAAACGAGCTATTCAGGAATCAGAAGCAGCCTCTGGTCAAAAATTAGAACTAGCTATCAAAGCTCTGGAAACAGAAGGCGCACAGATTGTTGCGGCTGGTGAGGCTGGTGTATCTGGTAACTCTATAGACTTACAAAAGAAGATGACTACTGCACGACAGTTACGTGGTACAGATGTGATTAACTCTAATGTAAATCAAATCCTTGATGCTATTGATGATCAGCGTATAGGTTACAACACAGAAGCTTTAAATCGTATTAACTCTATGCCACGTGGACAGCAACCTAGTTTCCTCAAGGCTGTAGTTAGTACTGCTGCTAAGGCTTACGCATCAGAACTTAGTGTAGCTGGTAGAGGTGAAGGTAGTTACTTAGAGAGTATTGGGTTAGGTGGTCCACCTATAAAGAACATGCCCTTTAAACTTGATGTACCATCAATGGGTAGTTAAGAGGAAAACATGGCAAAACAAAGAGTACAGGTAGCCCAGCTTAATGCTCCTACACAGGCTAATTTACAGGGTGGTACTGCTCCTGTTGTTGAAACAATGCGAGTACTTGCACCAGACCAAACTCCCGAAACCCCTTTAAGTTCTTTTATATCTGCAATTGCTCCTGCCTTTGAAGCAGACGCTACTGAACGTAAAACTAAACGCTTACGTAAAGAGCAAGAGATTGCTAATGGATTAAGAAAGAAAAAAGAAAACCAGCTAGAGCAAGCACGTGAATCACTGATTGCTGAAATGGCTATAGATTATGTTAAGAATGAAAAAGATTATCTAGAATTAGAAGAATCTGAAGTTCTAGCTAAACGTCAAAAGTATCATAGTAATTATACAAACAGTCTTAGAGAAACTGGTAGATTTGATGCAGACCTTATAGATGCTTTAGAGGGTGACTTAGCCCTAGCTGATGTAGCTTTTGTTAAAGGAAAGTTTGTTCCTGCTAAGATTGATCGTAATTATCAAGAGATTGATAACGGATTAACTGACAGTATACTAGCTATCAACGCCCAAGTAGCAGCTAAAGCTATAACTTTAGAGTCAGGGGTAGAGCAGGTTGCAGCGTTACGTCAAAGCTTTCTAGAAGCACATCCAGATCGTTATCGTGATGATGCTGCAATAAATGATGTTTTAGTAAAATTAGCTGACACTGACACAAATGATCCCACTAGAGTCAATAGCCCACTTGTTGCTTATCTAAGTGGACCTGAATCAAAAAACCAACTTAACATAACACGTAACCGTGAAGTCGGTGCAAAGATTGCCAAACGTCAAGCTGCTGTTACTAAGAGTACAAAGACTGCTTTAACACAAGCAGCAGAAGATAGCTTTACCAGCGCAGTAGCTGATCAAGTTATTGCTGGTGATTTTCAAAATGTAAATACAGCTACAGAAACAAAAGCTACAGTTAATGTTGATGGTACACCAGTAACTTTTACAAAGAAGTTTTCTAAGGCTGACTTTATAGGTCAACTAGAAACTAAGGTTGCAGCAGAGCTTGAACAACTAAGCAAGATGCCTGATACTACTGACCTAGAAAAAAGAATAAAAGCTAATACTATAGCTGAGGCACAGCGTAGACATTATGCTGGATATGCAGCGTTAGGTGGTAAACCTCCCGAAGTTACAGCAGCCTTAAGAGATGCTAAAGCTTATTGGACAGGTGATATGAACCTGACTGAGAAAATAGGTGATGAGACTATACGTCCTAATCTTCTTATGGCTGAGAAAGCTTACAACCAACTAGAAAAAGTTGAACAGTATCTAGGATCAGATGGTGTGTCTTCTATGTTTGATGGTGATAAAAAATCATTAAGTATGTACCGTACAATGAAGAGTGCATTACAAGCTAATCAAACTTTTGCACAAGCTATAGATACTGCTCAGAGATTTGACATTAATAATGCTCCTAAGTTAAGTATTACTGTTGATCAAATCAGAGATCAAGTTGACTATGGTGGTCCAATTGGTTTATTTATGACATCAGATATGGCTAAAGCAGCTAATCTAGGTGCCTTAGTAGCTGATGCAGAAAACTTAGCCAGAATAAAAATGTCTACCAATCCTTTGATTACTGAACAAGATGCCATGAAAACTTCTATTGAAGAAGTGGCGGCTGATTATAAACCTATGACTATGCCAGAAGGTACAGTATTGGCTATTAAGGCAGAAAGTGGCTCTCATCAAGAACGGAATACAGTTGCCGCTGAAGAAGCTTTAAGAACGGCAATGAATAATCCAGATTTTGTAGAAGCAGTTAGTGGGCTTTATAATCTTCCTGCTTATAGACTTGTTCCTACAAGTGTATTAGGTGTAGAGAGTGTTAAACGAGTTGGTGGCTTTACTCTATTAGTTCAGAATGATACAACTAATGCTAATCAATTACAAGTGTATGTAGCTGGATTAGATAATTCTGGAAAAATTGATGCTGCAAAAGATATGTATCCAATAGGAAAGATTGATTTAACAACTATTGCTGAACAACAGAAGTTTAAATTTATTGAAGATACTTTAGGTAAGCATCAGCAAACTGTTGCTCCTATTGTTGAGTCTACTCCTGAGGATGATATTGAATTAAGCTATACTCCAACTGTTACTAAGTCTTTTGCTGAGATGACACCAGCCGAACTTCTTGAAACAGATGTAGCACAGAGCTTAGGTAAAGCTTTCTCAACAGAAAACTTTTATCTACAAAAAGCTTTAGAATTAAATGAAGCTGCTGTTAAAGGTATTGTTGACGTAGGTAAGAAAGTATTAGAGACTGTTAATCCTGTAACTGAAGCTAATGCTACAGCTACTATTATGAAGGATGAGGGTTTCTCGTATACTCAGTATGAAGATATGGGTAAGAAGTCAGTAGGTCACGGCTTACAGGTAGAATCTCTTGAGCCTGATGAACGTGCATTAATTAAAGATATTAACAATGTACAACCAGACGAATCAAAAGCTGTTGTAGCTTTGAAAGTATCTAAGATTAATAACTTCTTTACTAGTGAAGTAGATGGATTTGAAAACTTACCTGACTCAACTAAGTCTGGTGTAATTCAGATGGGCTATCAGCTAGGTAGATTTAACGTCACTAAGAAGTGGCCTAAGTTTATGGAGTCAATTAAAGAAGCTGCACAGTATGCTGAAGGTTCTGTAGAACAGGCCACTGCTCTAGCTAAAGCTAAGTTTAACATGCTTTACAATGTAGCAGAAGATGGTACTGTTAGTGCTACTAAGTGGGCTACACAGACAAAAGATAGAGCTATGAAAGTAGCTGAAGAAGTAGGAGCCAGTATTGGCGATGCTGCTACATCTGTCTTTGAGGCTGTCATACCTAAAGCACATGCCGATACTGATGTTATCCCTTCTAAGGAACAGTTAAAGGTAGGGGATATTCCTACTGCTTCTGCTGTAGCTGATATAGCCATGGCTAAGAACCCTGCTGATGCAGCTTATAAATACTACGGTATTGATGAGAACACAGAAGAGGGTGCTAAGGCTGTTAAAGGTTTCTTTGAAACAGCAGTGGGTGATTGGAATCCTAACAATCAAACAGTAGAAGAGTTTGCTACTAATCAAGCATGGTGTGCTGCGTTCTTAACACAGGTCTTACGTGACTCTGGCATTGATACAAAAGCTTTATTTGGTAAAGATAAGTTTGATCAAATACGTGCCAAGGCTTATACCAATGTAGGTACAAAGGTTGAGAATACACAAGCCAAGGCTGGGGATATTATGATTAAACAACATACCAAAGAAGAGCGTAAGAAGTATAAGCTAGGCTTTGGTCATGTAGGTATCGTAGTAAAAGTAGAGGGTGATGAGGTATTCTTTATCGGTGGTAATACTGGTGATAAAGTAACCATGTCATCTTACAACATGAAAGACAAAGCCGTAGGTATTAGGAGACTGCAAGGTGCGTCCGACATTCCTACGGAATCACTACCTTCTATGCTTCAACTAAAAGCAGGTGTGTATACTGATAAACTTGTTAAGAAAACTAAGAACTTGTTTACTAGTATGTATGAAAATATCTTTGAATAAAAGGAAAGCTTATGGCTGAAAATACCTTTGAGAATACTCTAGAAGAGATGGGGTTTGGGGGCATGTCCCCCGCCCCTACAGGTGGTAGGTTTACTAACCTTGAAATGGAAAAGGCAGCCAAGAAAGCTAAAGAAGAATCAACAGGATTTCTGAGTGGTTTTGTAAATCAACAGCTTTCTGAGGGTACTACAATATCTACAGCTAGGCTACTCAGTTCTTTTCCTGATGAAGATACTCCTTTTACTACTGATGTAGCAAAAGAAATAACAACTGGTGTCTTTGATAAAGAGCTTGTTAAAAAAATCATAGATGCTGGTATAAACAAAGGAACCTCTGCTGCTCGTAAAGTAGCCCACGAAATAAAAATAGTGGAAGATGCTCGTAAGAAAGCAGCAGAGGGCAGTGGTTCTTACTTTGCTGGTACGATGGCAGGTTATATACTAGACCCTGCTGACACTGCCGTAGCCTTAGGAACAGCCGCTACTGTAGCTTCTCTTCAGCCTCAGTTTGCTCCTGTTACTGCTCCTGTTACATTTGGCGCAGTTAAGGGATATAAGTTTTTAAGCAAACTAAATACTAATAGAAAGTGGTTACTGGCTTCTGCTGGCATAGGTGTAACAGAACAAGCAGGTCTTGAGTTACTCCGATCACAAACTGTTCATCAAGTAACAGGTGGTGACATTATGCTGGCTGCTGCTATTGGTGGCTCTGTTAATGCAGGTGTTAGTAAGTATGCTGCTTACTCATCTAAGAGAAGGCAGATACTTGCAGCCTCACAACGTAAGGCTAATGGTGAAGAACTTTCTGCACAAGATGAGGCAATCCTTAAAGCTGCTACAGATGAACAACTATCTGAACACTTTATAGCACTGGCTAATCGTAATGATGATTTTGGTACAGGTGCTGATGAAGTTGCTCAGGTAGGAGAAAGCACCACAGCAGGGGTATCTAGAAAAGATATCACTGAGATGACAGCAGAAGAGATTGAAGCTACACCTAAGCAACGAGGCTTACGTGCTTTGGTAAAGCCTAGAGGACTAGTTGCTTCTTTAGCTCCTCTTCTTAATTCTGAGGATGGGCTTACTCGTTGGCTTGGCAGGGGTTTAGCCTTAGACAGCTTAGGCACTAAGGGTGGTAAGGAAGTAGTAGGGGGTAATGCTCTTGAGACACGTGATACAATTGTCACAACTACACTTCTACCTAATGCCATAGAACTAACAAATCTCTATAAAAATCTAACAAAGTCTTTAAATCTTAGAACAAGTCAGGTAGAGGAATTAGTAGGGGATTATATGCGTAAGCCTGATCCCAATGCTCTACCAGAAATAAAGCGCATTGCTCAGATTTACTCTGAGGGTATGGATAAAGTAGCTCAAATGGCTATTGATGCTAATGCTGCTGGTTGGATTCCTGAGATGATGGGTAACATTAAAAACTATTTACCTCGTAAGGCTAATAGAACTAATGTAGCTCAGTATAGACAGGGTACAAAAGACCAGCCAGCCTTACTACCCGACATTGATGGTGATCTAAACCCAGCCTTTGTTGATCTAGTAGAAGGTGCTATCAGAAGCGAACAGAAGACTATTGTTAGAGATGTAACAAAGTCTTTGACAGCAGCAGGTAGAAAGAATGTAGACGCTGGTGTTGTCAATAACTTCATTAGAGCTATGTCACGTGGTTATGCTAAAGGCTTCTTTGCTCCTTCTAGTAACGAGTTTCGTAAGCTTGGTGATGGCATGGCTGATATGGATGATACAGTTGCAGCCCTCAAAGCAGCAGGTGTAGAAGAAGTAGACATTGAGATTATGATTGATGTTCTATCTAAAAATCTTCCTATCAAGGGTCATCCACGTACTAAGCATCGTATGCGTCTTGATGAAAACTTTGAACTACCAGTAACAGGTGCAGATGGTAGAGTATTTACTTTACGCATGTCTGACCTACTTGAACGTAATGCACGTAGCCTCTATGAGAGTTACTTATTTCAGGTAGCAGGTGCTACAGGGTTAGCTCAGAACGGTATCAATACTAATACTATTGGCTCTAATTTTGAAACCCTACTAAGTAGATTACCAACAGGTACACCTGAGGCTGACGAAGCTCGTAAGCAATTAGACTTTCTTTATAAGAGTGTTACAGGACGTATAGCCTACGATAGTAATTTGTCTCCTTTGACACAGCGAAATCTCGCACGTGTGCGTGAATATAGCTTTGTGGCAAATATGGGAATGGCAGGTATGTCTGCTATCATGGAACTTTCTAACGTAATGTTTGAGACTTCTTTTGAAACTCTGTTAAAGACTGCTCCACAGTTTAAGAACCTTATTATTGATGCTAGCACAGGCCAGCTAAAAAATAAGGTAGCACATGAAATGATGATTGCTACTGGTACAGGTGGTGATGGTATCTTAACTAAGGTAACATCTCAGCGTAACAGATTAGAGGGTGGTATAGCAGAGGGTGAAGACTTTCTTGGCTCTGGTGAAGTAACAAAACTTGATGAGGCTTTAGGTAAGGCACGTATCTTTGTGTCTATTGCTTCAGGTCTTCAGGGTGTTACAGATATCTTAAGAAGAATATCTATCTATAACTTTGCGACAGAAGTAGCACTAAAAGCTAAACGTAATGAAATAGCTTTCTCAGCCATCAAGCGTGAGCAGATGGGCATTAGTGATGAGATAGCTTTAGAGATCAACAAACAGATTAGAAAACATTCTGAATTTACAGATGGTGATACTCTAGACAATCTTAACCTTAACGCATGGGATAAGACAGAAGCAGGTCAGGCAGCAAAGAATGTATTCTTACGTGCTGCAAGGCGTGAAGCTACTCAATCAGTACAGGAAGTTAATAATGGCTCTGTTAGTTACTGGCTACGTAGTGAAGTAGGTAAGAGCTTATTTCAGTTCCTGTCTTTTCCGTTAGCTTCTATGGAACAGCAAGCAGGACGCTTGGCTGTACGTGCAGCTAATGGGGATGCTGTAGATGTTGCCAAAATTTTGACATCTGCTGCTGCCTTAGGTACTCTTATGTATATCTCACGTTCTCATATTAATTCATTAGGCCGTAGCGATAGAGAAGAGTACATGAAAGAACGTATGAAACTTGGTAACGTAGCTTTTGGAGCTATCGGTCAAATTGGTGCGGCTTCTATTGCTCACTATATTTATCAAGTTACAACAGGAGCTATGGATGGATCAACTAAATCTGTAACACCAGCAGGAGCTAGTATGTTAATAGGCTTGGCCTCAGGTATTAAAGATTTGGGACAGGCTGTAGGTGGCAATGATCTAACTGAAACAGAGATGCGTAGCTTACTCCGGCTACTCCCTTACTCTTCATTATATGGAGCAAGACAAATACTAAATGCTTCTGCAAGTCTAGTTGATTAAAGGAAAACAAATGGCTTTATCATATCAAAACTATACAGGGGATAATGCGACTACGCAGTTCTCAATCCCCTTTACATATCAGGACACTGCTGAAATCAGTGTAACCGTTGACGGTGTGGCTGAGACAGGTCTAACTTTTCCTTCTAGCTCTACTGTACAACTAACCTCTGCCCCTGCTACTGGTACGCTAGTACAGGTTCGCCGTAGTACAGACCTTACAGCACGTGCAGTGGACTTTGCGTCTGGCTCAGTGTTGACTGAAGAAGACTTGGATGATAGTAGTATTCAGGTCTTCCATGCAGCCCAAGAGTCAATAGACCGTGCTGAGGATTCAGTTCAACTAGGGACTGATAACAAGTGGGATGCCTTAGGCAGTGTTATTAAGAACGTAGGAACACCTACAGCTACTACTGATGCAGCTACTAAGGCTTACGCTGATGGCATCTCAGCAGCAGCAGCTAGTGCAGCAGTAATAGCAGCTAACGCAGCCGTTACAGCAGCCACAGGCTCTATCATCCCTGACGCTACTAAACTTGCTATCCACCCTATCGGTAGCCAGTACACTCTATCAGATGGTGTGACTACTGACTACTCAGCTAAACACTATCAGGATGCAGCAGCTACTTCAGCTACTAATGCTGGAACAAGTGAGACTAATGCTGCAACTAGCGAAACCAATGCACAGGAATGGGCTACTAAGACCACAGGCATCGTTGATGCTACAGGTTACTCAGCTAAGGCTTGGTCTATTGGTGGTACTGGTGTTACTAACACGGCTGGTGCAGGTGCTGCACAGGAGTGGGCAACTAATACCACAGGCAGTGTAGATAATGGTACTGGATACTCTGCTAAAGCCCACGCTATCGGTACAATGACACCCCTGAATGGTTCTGCTAAACAGTGGGCGTTGGGTGGTGGTCAATCATTTGATGTTTATACGACAGTTAGTGGCGGTCTGTACTCAGCACGTTACTACGCAGAACAAGCAGCAGCTAGATTTGACCAATTTGATGACACGTACCTTGGATCAAAGTCGGCAGACCCCACAACTGACAACGATGGTCAGGGTCTTCATGCTGGTGATCTGTACTACAACACCACAGACAGCGAGATGAGGGTGTATGATGGTAATACTTGGAGTGCAGTTGCACCTGATCCAAGCACAACAGCTTCTGCTGGATTTGCAATCGCAATGGCAATCGCCCTATAAAGGATAAATTATGGCACAAAATTTTAGACGATATATGCTACAGGGCGTAGGCACTACAGCGGCTGATATTCCTAATGGCACAGACTTTGACAGTTACGATACGATTGTTGGTATTCATATGACGAATACTACTAGTAATGCAATCACAGTAGACTGTTACATTTCAAACGGTGGTACTAATCACTATCTAATCAAAGGCGCACCTATTGCTGCTGGCGGTGCATTGCAGCTACTTGATGGTGGCGCAAAGGTAGTAGTCGCAAGCGGTGACAGGCTGTGGGTTAAGTCAGACACAGCAGCTTCTATGGATGCTTGGGTATCTGCCGTTGATGATATCAGTACATAAGGGAGAGAACTATGGGTTACATTGGTAATCAACAAGCACAAGGCTTTAGTAAGACTCCCCCTAAACAAGACCTAACAGGTGCTACAGGTACGACACTAACACTGTCTCATGCTGTAGCTAGTTCAGAGGCTATTGACCTATACATCAATAACGTCCGTC
>Ga0182046_1018220_pt1 | contig 16272 bp, 3 predicted proteins | sample 011ome_13_FD_127755 | JGI IMG/M metagenome (GOLD analysis project Ga0182046, IMG submission 127755) | Metatranscriptome of coastal salt marsh microbial communities from the Groves Creek Marsh, Georgia, USA - 011505AT metaT (Metagenome... | ecosystem: Environmental > Aquatic > Marine > Intertidal... | reverse complement strand
CGCGCGCGTGGTTTCTCTCTCTCTCTCTCTTTCTCTCTCTGAACTCTTTTCTCGGGTCGATTTTTTTTCTCTCTTTGCGTGTTCGCTCGCTCGTTCGTTCTTTTACGCGCGGTTCTTTTTTAACTCGTTCGCGACGCGATCGATGAATTGTTCGGTCGTCGCGCCGGACGGGCCGGATAAATCTCGCGTCCCTTTACCTTCGCGGAAGAGTTTGTGCATGATGTTTCGAATGCTCGTGGTGAAATCGACCATTTTTTTGTGGTTTTCTTTCGTGTCGTGGGTGAAACTGGCGTGGTTCATGGCGCCGATGAGACCTTCGACCATGCCGAGTGGATTTAAACTCGTTTCTTCGCCTCGTAAGCGCGCTTCGTCCATATCGGTGACCGTGCCGTGAGAAGCTTCGAATTCTTTGATGTACGTGCCGTCTGGAGCGACACCGACGAGGTTGGAGGTGATGAAACCGGGGGATTTGTGCATTTGCGCCAACTCGTCGGTCAAGACGTCGCCGTCGTAGTTGTGCGCAGCCATGCCAAAGTTCCCTTGGGTCCATTGGACCAATTTCATCGTCGCGGCGTCGGAGAGGAGATGCACTAACTCGGCGTCTTTCTCGGCGACGATCTTTTGCGCGATAAATTTCGCTTTGAAGTCGCTGTCGTAAACGTCTTTCATGATTTTCCAAAACGGTTCTTGCCATTTGAAGACGGTTTTCTTCGTGACCACGTACGGTTTTACGCCAGCTTCTAAACACCTCTCGAAGAAAAACTTGGCTAAATTGTGGACGTTATCGTACGCGTTATCGTACGTCACCACCGCGGAAATTTCGTCTTTGCACTCTCTCTCGTCCACCACAATCTCCTTCCCGGCGTCCGGCCCGTCCTTCGGGATGAACGTCGTCTTCAACGTCCCTCTCCCAACATTCTTCCATCCAGCCGCGTACTCCCCGCCCACCGCGTGTCTCTCAAACAACACCGGACCTTTATACCCCAACTCAATCCCATCGATATGAATCGTATCCCTAGAAATAGTAATCCCATTCCACCCTCTTCGCATGGCGCCGTTCGGCGACCCCCACGTCTTCTTCAACCCGAGTCGCTTCACTTGGTCCGCCGTCGGCGTAATCGTCGGCTCTTTAAATATCGCTTTCAACTTAAACCCAGCCGTAACGACGTCTTTCAACACCTGGTCGTTCGTCTCGTCCCTATTTTTCGCGCTCAAATCAAAATGTTCCCACTTTGAAGTATCCACCGCGGGCGCGATCCATTTTTCCTTGACCAGGTCCATCACGTATTTCGTCATCTCTTCGCCTGCGACGTACACCATCGGCGCGGCGACCAAGAGTTTTTTTTCAGAAGAAGACGCGTACGATCGCGCGATCACGCTCGACGCTTCTCGAAACCCAGATCGACGGCGACAACCAGTCGTAGCACTCGTCGCAGTCGCAGTAAAACACCGAGAGGAAGAGGAAGAGGACGCGTCGTGAGCACCGCGACGCCGAGAAGTCCACGTTCCCGAAAACGAAGTCATCGTCGAACCGTTATTACGATTGTCGCGATTGTTGCGCGAGAGCGGCGGCGTTGTGTGCGCGAAGGCAGAGGAAGAAAAAGACTTTTCCGACGATGCGACGAGGGTAACGATGCTCTTCGTCCTCGTCGATGATAACGGTGATGATGATGATGTCGTCGTCATCATCTTCGCAGAAGCAATCGCTCTTCTCGCCGCCATGATGCTCGAGAGTGATAAAAGTTGAGATTTTTTTTTGCGCTTGTTTTTTATGAAAAAAAACGACAGAGTTTTTTGAAAAAATCGATTACATTTTTTGCAAAACAGACGGAGCAAAAAGCGCCATAATAAAACACTTTAAAAACGACCACGACAAAACGCACACGCTTTAAGTTTCTTTGCTTTGCTTTTCGCGTTTGGAGATTGTTCCTTTTAAAACTCAAAGTTGGGGAGAAACGACGCTCTCTGCTCGCGCTCTCTCTCTTTTTCTCTTCTTTAGCCGCGAGAAAAGGAGAGCACATCGCGACGAGAACACCGCGAGAAGAGCACAAATCATCATCAGAAGACGGTTATATCATCACATCACGCGGAGAGCACATTTCACGCAGAAGAGAGATTTGAGTCAAAAGAAACATGGGGAAAGTGGCGAAACCGGCGCGCACTTTCGACGCGGTGCGCGTGTTCTCTCTCATCGCTTTTCTTTAAAGTCGTTTTCTTCGTTTCGTTCTTCTTTTTTCTTCTCTCTCTGACGGCGTTTTCTCTCTCTCTCTCTCTCTCTTGAAACACAACGAACAGTCCCCGCGAATGTCGGCGTTGATTGCGAAAATCTTGTCGTACACAACAACCGACGACAAAAACGCGTTGACGACTTTGGACGAGAAGGACATGGGGGGAGAAGAAGAAGAACGTCATGTTCACGATCGCGTCGTCGATATCTCGAGCGCAATCGCGGACGATTTGAGCCCGCAATTCGTTTGGCACTTGGGGAAAGGCGAGTTTTTACACTGGGTGGATGTGTTTAACGCGTTTGACTCGTATTTGTCAAACGCGACGAGTGGTTTTACGACTACGACGGCGAAAAAGGATTCAAAAACGCATTTTTCGGCAACGAGGATAGCGCACGAAGCGGCGCCGAATTACATCTCCAAGACAGACGTGTGCTCGTTTTTGATCGCGTGCGGGGAAGGAGCGAGAGGCGGGGATGGCGGAAGCGGTGAAAATGCCGAGGAGGGCGTAGACGACGACTCGCGACAAAGACGAGAACGACGAAAAAGGGATTCGATGAAAAGGAAGAAGACGTTGCTGTGGATTTTGCGATGTACGCGCGCAATTTTAGACGAGTGCTGGAATAAGCACGTGTACAATTCGTTGGAACAATTGACGAAGCTTTTACATCACGAAGATTTTGAAGTCGCGTACGAAGCGCTGCTGACGATTCACTCGGTTGCGAAGAAAACGCCCGGCACAAGAGTGAATAGGTTTGTGCCGTGCGATGGGTTGACGATGCGGTTGTTAATTTTGGCGAGAATGAACGATTACGATGAGAATGAGAACAAGCAGAAGAACGAGAAAAGAACAGAGGTGCAAAACTCATTTCCAGATTTGAAAGTTGATTTCCTATTCGGCGTGGATAACGAAGACGGCATTCAGGACGGTCAATCTTCTGTATTCGACGTCTTAGACGAATCCAATGTCTCGCGCATGTACGAAATCGTCGAGAGTATCGAGGAAGGAGGTGAAGTAGATAGTAGCAAACCCGAAAATGCCGTTGAAGCGGTCATAGATAGCCGACTCCGCGTCCAAGAAGAAGGGTTCAATAAACGGACTAAACTTCAAGAAGAAGTGTTTAAGAAGCTCTGGACTCTTCGATGGTCGTCGTTTGCAGCGAGAGATGCGCAAACAAACACGCACTACCTAAAAGACGCGCGAGTAAACGTCGCAAACCTCGCACTGGCGACTCTACTGCAATTCGGCGATTCAACGGAAGATGTTTCGTATGATTGCAACTACACTCCCACGAAAACGCCGATTCCGTCACAGGAGATGAGGCGACTGGTTTTTCAGACGTCAACGATGCAAGAAAAGGCTTCGGAACTCGTTCAACAACTCGACGATAGAATAACAAACATTAAGAAAAACACACACAACAGTAATAGCGAGCCGCCGCTGCCGTCTTTAGGAAGAGGAAGAGGAGAAGACGCGGGGAGTGATTTTAGTACCGACGCGTCAGTAGCTGCATGGGCAATTTCGGCTCTTGTAAACGAACGAGATACATCTTCCGCAGCCGTGGAAGTTTTGCGCACGCACAAGTCTGCAACGATCTTGGAGAATTTATTCACTATTTCAGTGGAAAAACTTGTGAACGCGCCAGACCTTTCGAAGAAATATTTCGATACGGCAACGGACTCTCCAGAAGAGAGAGGAAGAGGAAAGAAGTCGACTAAGAAAAACACGGGAACAGAAGAAAGTTTTCGGTATTTTGACATTTCAAACAGCGAAAGCATAGAAGCATCTACCCTTGCCGAAGCAGCTTTCGCACTTCTCGCGAATCTTAGCACGATTGCGACAGGCTGCAACGTATTACGCGATGCAAACGCGCTCGAACCGCTCTTGAAGTTGTTCGAGCACGAACGCAGCGACCATATACCTTTCGTAGCTATATTTGCGCATTCGCTAGAAATGATATTAGATTATAACGCGGATTCGAATAGAATATTTCGTGAGTCCGGCGGCGTTGCGTTACTGTGCTTGAGGCTACGCCAAGAAATTGAAACGTCTCTGAAGGAATACGACAAGATTTGCGAATCACTCAGAAGCGCGGGCGCTTCGATGAAAAATAGAGAGAATAAGAACGATGCAAAGTTATTGTCTGTCGCTAATACTGATTCACATGCGGCGCCAGGTTCTGGCTCAAAGCGCAAGAAGTCTCACGTCACGTCAGTAGATGATGACAAAGAAAGTACTCCATCACAAAGACGGAAATCTGGCGACGGCACCAGCGTGGATATTGTTGAGAAAGCCACAAAGGGAGAAGGCCTAACAGCGAATGATGTCGTTCTACCGAGTTACGTCGCCTACAGCCGCCGCGTGTTGATAAAAGCGTTAACACGTGCCTTGGCGTTTGCAATATTCGGTCCAACGGTTCCTCAGGATGCTTACGCAGCTGGTCTTGATGGTCCCAATGGGCTCAACAAAGCTATGCGTCTGGTTTTTGATAACGCTCAGAAATTTGGGGGAAGTGGCGTGACAACATTCGCTTCTTTAGTAACCGATTACCTCAACCACGATCCAACGTGCTACGTCAAACTCGAAAGTGCGGGAGTTTTTGATGCTTTATTTAGCGCGTTAGAAAATGAATCCATCGCGAATAACTCAAAAGTTTTGTGCGTTGCGCCTCAAGTCATATCGGCAACGTGTCTGCACAAAGATGGGAAGAAGAAAGTAATCAAGCGGGGCATACTGTCAAAGGTCATGTGTCCAGCTTTCACGAAGCAAATTTATCAAAAAGCTTTGAGTGCCCCAGACGTAGCCACCGCGATCGGAACGAACATAGATGAGTTATTAAGACACGTGCCTGATCTTCGCAAGGACGGCGTAGAAATGCTCTACAAAATTTTTGACGAGATCCGGAAAACGTGCGAAAAGCGCTGCGAATACTGCAAAAAATCACCTCATGCATCAAAATCACCCGTGAGCGCTTGGCGAACGTGTCTTGCCGTTCCAAAAGATGATACCAAAGGTGAAGCCAAAGGTGAAGATGCGGAGATTAGAGTCATTGAGCTGTGTTCGGAATGCGATATTCGCAAAAAGCCCGAGGAAATGGCCAAGCGCGGATGGCTCATACTGCCACCTTTACCAGATTTAAACTCAGATGACAAAAATAATGCGGAGTCAGGAAATAACTCTTCGTTACATAGATATCATCATAACGAGCGCAATAAAGCAGTAGTAGCGCGTGGAAAATTTCTTCACGACCTCATTCTGCATGCGACGCGTCTCTTGGAAGGTATCGTGCAGACAAATGAGCTCGTCCATCGTTTTTTAGCGTACAGACCAAATTCCAACTCACAAAGTATATTCGAGTCGAATTTGAGCGGAGTTGAAGTACTTACTAAAATTTTTGTCTCGAATAATCTGCCAAATATGTTTCCAACATCGGTTGCTGGGAATAACTTTTCGAGTTTACTGCGTAAATTGGCATTAAGAGTCCCAGAGGATTTCTGTTCTGCCTTTGATGCGGCGTTGAATTATGTTTTGATAGATTTTGAAGCGAGAAATAAAGACTTCAATGAGTCCGGACTGAGTGAAATGTCTAAGTTGGGGGAAGTCGATAGCGAATGCAGAACTGATCGCTTTCGCGAAATGAATTCCATTTGTAAACGTTTGGAGAATGCCACAAACTTCTTTTCGACGATGATCCGAACGTTTCCAGTAGCTTTGGGCTCCTTTTATCAAAGGCTTCTCGATCTTTGTCGCGCTCACGGTGGCGCACTTTCTTCCATCGACTTTTTAAGGGGTCACTTAATTCTAGTGGACGGAGAAGTTAAATACGACGATTCTACAAGCATTGCGGCGTTTCGGAACGCCGAAACGGCTCGATGGACGCGGGAATCGTTCCAGCGGCTTAAAGGAGCCATTGTCAGTGCATTTGTCATCATAGCACGACCGGCACCCGCGACTCCTTCTTGGGTGCGTTTAAGTAGAGAGAAATCTAAAGTATACGAGAGGACACAATGGACCTCCGTGGCAACAATTTTGTTGCAAATAGAAGACATAATGTTTCAGAGCTACGAAGAAATCGCGAAAGTGAAAAGAGATGTTCGCCAATACATCGATAAGAGACAAAATTTGCAGTTGGGTGATGGTGATAACTTTCCATGCACTTCTCTGTTCATATTCAGCGAAATTGAAGAATATGTACGCGTAGTTACCTCCGTTCTCGGATACTCTACTGAGCGCCGAGATAAGAGCCGTCGAGCCTTTGCCCCGGCAATCGTTCTCGCACGAAAATATGGCATCATTGATCTTATTTCGCGCGCTATTCTACCTGAAGTTATAGAACTCGGAGTTTTATTAACACGTGTTTCTGTCACGGAAACAGAAATCGTAAAGGCGCCGCCGAACGGGCAGATTGTGGATGCGTGTCTGCATAGCGCAAATATCTGCATCTCTACCATAATTTCTTTCTTTGAGAAATTATCGAACCTCCAAGCGTTTCCAACAATGATTACTAGATGTGAATTATATACAGCGGCATCTATTCCGATAACAGTGGACTGGGAATTATTGCTTAGTAGACTTGGAGAGCTCGGCGATGAAAGCGACGGCTCCAAGAACAAATCGAACAAATCGAAAAAGCAGAAAAGACATAAGATTGATTTTGAAAATGCAAACGACTGCGATTATTGGGTGAAAGAGCTCGAGAATCGCATGATGCAAGACGGCTGGAATATTCTTGGCCGCTCTTTCCGGGCGGCATACACAACGGAGGAAGTCTCTAAGCGATTGGGAAAATGCAAGATGCCTGAAGATTTGGGTGTTTCTTTGCACGAAGAGTGCGCTCACGTCGCATTTACAATTGAACGTGCTATATCTCGCGAATTTCATGTAAACGAAGATGGAAAAATTGATGCTATTCAGCCCCAGCTCTCATCGGTGCTTTACGCGAAAGATGTGCTCGTCAGAATCTTCAGAATACTCGCGCGATGCTTTCGCGGAACGCAGCAGGGTGGAACGGGATTCTACGAACGAGGATTGTGTGAATGTATCGAACACAACGATATAGCTAAGTATTTGGACGAAGGAGAAGACAGACAGAGGGAGCAGTCCTTGCTCCGCGATAAAGCTATTAATGATGTGGAAATTTCGCCGGAAACGTTGCAGCTCATCGTAGAGATGGGTTTCTCGGCGCGCGCTGCTCAAATGGCGGTAATGCGACTACGCGAAAGAAGTCGCACCGAAGAAATCAACGCGGAAACAATCGCTGAATATTTGCTTGCGCACCCGGAGATACAGGAAGAAGCAAACAAACATCAAAACTCGAGTAATGCTGCAACTGATGCATCCGATGGTAAAAATGACAAAGTGGCAAAATCAAAGAAAAAGATAGGTTCTCCAAAAATGAGGAAAGACTCTTCATCTGGCGAAGACGATTCGCTCTCTAAGCCTTTGGAGGAGCGTCTGAGAGAGCGAGTTCCAGAACTCACTGAATCTCTGTGGAAAATTCTTTGGCTAAAGACACATAGTGTGGCACTTGTAAAATCGAACATCGAAGTTTCAGCGAAGGATGAACAAGAATGTGAGGACGACTCTGCTTTGCTCTTTGAATTTGTCGAAGTGGTTTGCGATGCCTTCCTCCTCGATGTAAACGAAGCGAAAATAAACGACATCCGTCGCAAGTCTGTCGCTAAAATTATCATGAAGTCACCATTTAAAGGGTTTCCAGAAGCGCACGTCACGAACGAATTGCTCAGTAAGTACATTGAAGCGTCACCTGCGAAAGAGTTGGGTAAGTTAGGTATACCACTGTATAATGATGTGTTGATAGATGCGATTGTTGGGATCCAACAACAAGCCATGTTGCTGCTTTGCTCGCGAGATTCAAACTTTCGAGAAATTTTCCAAGAGATGAATGGATTGGCAGTTGAAGACTACTTGAAAAGAATCGAGATACTTGTGGAGCACTCGCACGTTTCACTTTCAGGTCGCGAAAAAGCAACCAATATCGTTGCCGCATCACCTTTGTGTCGCTTTCGGAAGATTGTTCAAACGACCATAATGGTTCTACACATGTACGCTCAGTGGCTACCGGCAGAAAGTGGTATGTCCTCTCCACTAAATGGACCATTTTCTGATGCTAGCTCTCTTGGTGGCAATGTTAGCGCGTTTGCGAAAGAGATAGGTATAATCGGCGGCCGACCGTTTGGTTCTGTCGCCAAAGCTGAGCAAAAACGCATCATCGAGTCGCTCGATGCCATACTTCGATTTTATGCGTGGGCACAATCGCCGAATGTCTATGAAAAACAGATGTATTCGCCGCCGACTATCAGTCCTTGTATTCCCACGGTTTTTGTCGATAGCGATGCTGCGATTGAAGCGACGAGGTGTCCTCTTACGAGAAAAAAATTGCACGAAATTCGTCAACCCGTACGATTAAAGGATAAAACGTACGAAAAGAGCGCGTTGCTTCATAAATATAATCTATGGTGTGCAATATCTGGGAGTTCAACTCTCGAAAGCTACGATCACGTGCGTCTCCTTGGCAAGGATATTCCAAACGATCATAAGGGCCCTTTTAAGACACCAGACGGAGAAACGCACGACAAGGTCGAAGTAGAAAAAGCACTCGTGACTTGCGATATCGAAGCTGCAAACTTCAAGGCCAAGTTTTACAGTAAGGTGCCTAATGCCAATAACCCAGGTACATGCGCTCCTCAGATTCAAGCCGCGTTGACACTGTTGGAGCATTTTACAAAATCCTATGAAAACGTGACAACTTGGCTCAGTAATAATAAGCGCAAAGAAGCACCAAATATACTTCTACCCAAATTGTGGGGATGCGAAGTTTTGATGCTGCTGAGATCGCTCCCGCAACACTCGTTCATTGCGTTCACCAACTTGCTAGCATCGATATTTCGCCATGTCGCAGAGGACCCAAACACGCTGCGCTACGCCATGGAATGCGAAATAAAAAAATCGCTTGAGGCTGCATTCCATTCAAGCGATGGCGGTATGGTATCGGCATCCGTATTTCTGACCTTAATGTCTCCGGTGATGGCTCGAGATGTGCACACTTTCTTCGTTGCTTTAGAAAAGTGTGCATATTGCGTACCGGTGCCAAATCCAAAAGAGAATAAAAAAGGTGAATTGCTCATTCTTCCGCGTTTTGAAACAGAGAAGAAAAATGTGAACGAATTGGGGACGGACGTGTCAAAAAACACAAAGGTAGAAAAAATCGACCGAGAATCGAACGAAGGAGATAGAATTCCACCGCCGTCAAAATCGTTTGTTCAGCTTGTCCGTACACTCCTCAAGGTCGTCAAGGGAAACACTGTGGCTGATTTAAAGCTTGCCTTTGCAGATGGCCCGGTACCGGCACCGGAAACTCTCACCACGCCGAATTCTTCAAACCTGGTCCCACTGTTTCACACTCACGATCGCTACGAAGAGCCGTACGGCCGATCAACGGATATCCATGCCATCGCAAAGGTTAAATTTGCTTTGAGACTTCTGTCAGAGTTCATAGAAGTACACGCTGCTGCTGGTGCGGTCCTCGTAGAGCTCGATAAAAGTGATGCGTCTGTTGGAGGGGTTTTGACGCACACGTTTTGCAGATTGATCTCAAAGGAGACGACTTCTTGGAATGAGAAATTAACGGCGCTGGGAATACACGAGCCGCCAACGTGTCCAGAGCAGATTCCTTCCGGCATAAACGGTTATAAAAACAATAGTTTCCCGGCTTGGCAAGGAGCAGAACGTGCGGCGCATTTTCTAGCGACGTGTACGATTCGCGTTCCGGGCTGTCGAGAGTTATTCTTCTCAATGGTTGCTCAATTACTTCAGAATGATTTTACTGTAGTTTCCGGCTCGTACAAGTCGCAGAGTAGTAATGCGCGATACCAAGGACATCTTCGCGCTGCTCTGGATATTCTCGCGACGATTGTGGCGCATTGCATGCCTTCGCGATCAGAATCTATAAGGGACATATCGAATAAACTCTCTTCTGCCAATTTTCAAAATGGCGAAACACTCGCTGCAATGCACCGCCACAAAATTCTTCCGTTGCTTTTGAAATCTGTAGAGAATCACTGCGTTGATGAACTGCAAGGCGGCAATCGCCCTGAGCTCGGTATTCTAGACGCAACACTTACCGTCATAGATAAATTATCGAATGTGTACGAAAAAATGTCGAAGGAAATCCCCGCATCTGGAGATCAAGATAAGGGGCGGAATGGTCAGCGTCACCTCGAACAAAGTCTTATCGCTGTGATCGATGCGGTGCTGCGCGAAGATGATGAGAATGAGAATAGCTATAACGAGGAGGAAGAGGATGCTATGCTCGCAGATGAAGAAGCTATGATGGAAGACATGCGCGCAATGGAAGATGCGGAGCTAGAAGAAGCAATTTACGAGGACATGACGACAAGTGACGATGACGACGATGCCGGTGATGAAGAAGCAGGTTTCGAAGTAGGATCGGAATCTGACGATGCTTCAAGTGACTTAATCATCGATGGAGATGACTCTGATGATGGTGAAAACGGCACCGACGATGATGATGCAGGAGATGAAGAGGACGATGGCGAAGATCACCTAGACGACTACAGTGATGATGAACTCGATCCCGAGGACGAGAGAGAGATGGAGAGGCTTGTAGAGCGCGGTATGATCGATGAATATGCCCGAGAAGATGGAGAAAGCTTGGTTCCAATCGGACTAGCCGAAAGTGATGGAGATGATGCTACCTCCGCAGATGATCCTGAAGATGGTTATACAGATGAAGAAGGAGAGGAAGATGACGAGGAGACGGAAGAGGATGAAGAAGGTGATTTTGAAAATCCGAACAGTTTTATCGATGAGGAGAACGTTGCGATCGGTCCAAATGGCGAGGAAGTGATGAGTCGCGATCAAAGTGGCGCAAATATTGCGCGTATTGGTGGCTCTGTGCGTGATACTAACCGTGATGTGGGCGTTTCTTTTCTTGATGACGCAGTGTTTGTACGCAATCCCGGCGGCGCGTTCAGAAGAGGTGGGGGTTCATTTCGCGGGGAAGCTGCTGATCCATTTTTGGCTGAGCAGTTTCAAGGTCCCCGCATGACGATAAATGAGGTGGTCCATCGAGCTCATGAATACGGAGCTAATGAAAGGGGGAGGAGAGAGAGAGAAGGGGAGGAAGCAGAAGAGGAGGAGGAAGATGAAGAAATATTCGTTGGCAACGAGGATGATAGCGAATTGGCTGACGATGACAGCGGGTTTCACAGCGATATCGAATTATCCTTAGACTCTGGTCTTGGCCGTGTCATGCGAAGAAGAGAGCGAGAAGGGGATGGTAATAACAACCGATCGAGTCCTACTAACTCTTTAGACGTTGGTTTAGAGTTAGAGTTAGAGACTTACGCGGATTTGGAACCGACCGGGCTTCCGGAAAATCCCATCCAGCAGATGAACGTATTCGAACTTACGGTTGAAGATCTTCGTCGTCTTGCGAATGGAGAGTTTACTCGACGAGAACGAGAAGCCTCTTCGTTTGGTGGTCCCCGTCGTGAAGACACGGGTACGGCGTACATTGCGAATATGGATGGTGGACGAAATATTCGAGCGAGACTCAGATCGCGATTCGGCGAACGATACCTTTGCGAATGCGAGGATGCACAAGGAATGGGGATATCGAGAAGACATCTACCGTCACGGCGGGCATTTCCTGATGCGCATCCTCTCGTAGTAAGAGATGATTGTCCTAATGTTACCTCATACGCCATTGAGATGAGATGTGCTGCAGATGGTGCCACGTCGAGCGTTCCGCCTATTGCCCAGTCGATTTGTGTTAGAACTAGAGTAGATGATATGCCGAATGATGCTTACATTCGCTGGTCTGCTCAAATGATTCGTGAACACAATGTAACGACGGGTCCAGATGGTCAGCGGTATTGGCAACAAATGCATTTACGTGTCAACAGTTCCAATACAGATGAATTTGCACATCGATCGGCAAATATGCCAACGCCTATCGCGGACGCACCTCCAGATGTTGTGAATAGAATGCGAGATGTTTTGCGAACATTGTCCAGTGATTTTGCGAGATTTGCTCGATCATCAGGAAACCCCATGCTTCAAGGTGCTTCTTCAAGTCCAGATAATCTTGATTCGTTTGATCCCTACGGCTTTGTTGATATTAATGGCGAGCCATATCTGACCAGGAATCAAATACTGTCCCCCGAGGCTGGCGGCGCGTCTAGAGGTGAAAGGCACCAAGAAGATATGGGCAGAATTAACGTCGATTTTGATGGCACCGGAAACGATCTTTTATCTATGAGTGGTGTGTTGATATATTGTGGAAATCTTGTTCTGAACGGCGAAGTCGATCAAGACGCTCTTGGAGAAACGGCGATATCTCCTGAACCTGCTTGGGATTTGAGTGGTTTACGCGCAAGACGACATGCCTGGACGGATTCAGCGAGGTCAATTCTAGGAAACGGATCAACCGCGCTGGCACCAAATGCCCCGTTGACTAGAAGTGAGAGAAACTTGGTTTCAACGTCGATTTCAACGGTCTTAAGAGCGCTTACTAATGAAGGCTTGCGCACGAGCGAACAACAGCAACAACAACAACAGAGGAGAAGTGTAGAGCGAGATAAAAAAAAGGGAAAGGAAAGCACGGACAAAACACCGAGAGAGACGGAGAAGGGGAAAAGCGGCGGATCATCTCCTATCGGCAGTATGGAAAAAGAGGAAGCACTCAAAAAAGATGATACTGCTCGTTCTAATACTGAGAACGGTGAGGTAGATCTCTCCATTTTCAATGACGACGCTTCTTGGATACCGGAAGCGATGGAAAAGCTCTCCCTCGAATCACCGGATAAAGCATCGTTGAACGCTTTGCCAGAGAATATAAAAACCGAGCTTTTACGTTATAACGTAATTGTGAAACGTTTAAATGAATCGCCTCCGAAAGAGTTGCATCAAACGCGGAATTTTGATGAGGTGGATGCGACGTTTTTAGCAGCCTTGCCGCCAGACATTCAAAAAGATGCGCTCTCTCAGGCAAAATCTATACTTGAATCTGCGAGATCGTCGATGTTGCTGAATAGAAAGCGAGCAATTGAGTCGAAAAAAGTGGCGCTAGACCGCGCTGAGAAACAAAAGAAAGAGGAGCTGCTAAAAGAAAAAAACGAGGAAAAATGGGCACAGTCAATAGAAGCCTTGGATATTGCAAAGAGGACCTTGAAAATCACCCCGTATCGAGTTGAGATGCCCGATTTGACCAAAGAAGATGCGCGATGCCTTTTAATCTGCGAAAACTTATGCAGAAGGTTTCAAAAAGAGTCCTACCAACGCGCGCTTTTGAGTTTATCGACGTTTGCTGTGTGCAGAGATACATTCATAACAGAAATATGGTCGATGATTGACCCTGTTTTATGCCAATCAGATACGTCCTTGTCGGTCCTTCGACAATTAGATGTGAAGATGGATCGATATGGATTTGTTCACAGCGAAGCTCGCGCTCGACGGGCTCTTGCTACAATGCACTGGCTCACACAACACCAGGGGAAGTTTAGTAGTCGGCTACCTTCGATTTCTGCGACGACGGTGTGTGGTTCACCCATGGGTATTACTGTCTTTGAACGTCTTTTGGAATCTCTCAGTAGTCCGGTGGCTCTCAAACACCCGGGATCTATGCTAGCGAATCAGCTCTTGATCTTGAACGAATCTTTTCGCGCGACAAAGATATCGAAGATCAAAGGTCGTGCCAGTGAAAAACATCTCGATGAGAACGTAAACCAGGCTAGATTGACGTTTGACAAATTGAAACCCCATCAACTCGAACCGCTGGCGAAACTTTTGGACGCGCTCTCTTTCATCAACCAAGGTCGCTTCGGTAATGCCGTTCTTTCTCACGTCAATTCACTGGTGCGTCACTTTGCGACGGCTTCTCAGAAGCAAGCGAGTGTATTGACGGATGCGCTACTCAAACAAGCAAAGATATCGAGAGTCTTTGCGGAGACGCAATTAAACTTATGCTCGACAGGTAATACTGATACGCATATGTTACACGCTGGGTGCGATTCAATCCTTCGAGTCGTGCGAGCGCTCGCGCAGTTGACAAAGCAGCGCGCGCAGGGCGCGAAGTCGGATAAGAGTAATTCTGGGCGACGGGTAGTGCCAGATACTTTTGCGGGAGCATCCCCCATGGATGCCTCCCAAAAGCCTTCAACGATGAAAGTTGGTGAAGAATCAAAGGATGAAGAAGCGCCGGGTGAAAACGCACTTTTAAAGCTTTCCGAAGCTATGAAACCGGCGTGGAAAGCGCTCTCTACTGCCGCGCAAAAAGTTGAGGCACTCGTCACGCCACACAAGCCTGGTGCTGCTCCTCCGCCAGCTCCACTCGCTATAACAGCGATGCTTCCAGCAGTGGAGGCGTATTTTGCCCTTGCCGATGCGCTGGCGCCAGATCAGCTCGAGGAAGTCTCTAAAAAGATGGCAGAGAAGCAACAAGAACGAGATGAAGTGGCATATCCGGGAAATGCCGACCAGACAATGAATGCGACGAGCGCTGCTGCTGTCAATAGAACCGCAAATAACACGCCGATGAAATTGTCCCAACCCTCTCGAGCGTCAACTCCTGGTTTACTTCGTGCGTCCAGCGTCAAGTTCACTTCTAATCTTGGATTAGATGCATTACTCGAAAATACCACCATAGCAGAAGAGCTGAAATCAAGACTATCCACCGAAGCTTGGAAGTTTGCCGAGAGGCATCGTGGCGTCATAAACGCACTACTTCGACGGAACCCGCAATTACTGACGACGTCTTTGAAAACTTTACTCCGAACGCCAGCATTGGTGGATTTTGATGTTAAACGGGCACACATTCAACTCAAACTAAAAAAGGAGAAGGAAAAATACGTCTCCCGTGGAACATCAAAGCTCAAAATTCGCAGATCGCATCTATTAGAGGATTCATACAATCAACTGCGGGCGCGAACGCAAGAAGAAATGAAAGGTCGCATGCAAATCGTCTTTGCGGGTGAAGAAGGGATCGATGCGGGCGGTTTAACGAGAGAATGGTATCAAATCCTCGCGCGAGAAATCTTCAATCCCGATTGGGGTCTGTTCCAACTCGCTCCGAGCGGCGAAGCGTGCTACGAGCCAAACAAGCATTCCTCGATTAATCCGGAACATTTAAGATATTTCCGTTTCGTCGGTCGATTAATTGGTAAAGCTTTGTACGACGGGGTATTACTCGACGCGTATTTCACGCGACCAATTTATAAGCATCTCCTCGGGCAACCGTTGACGTTTGAGGATATGGAAGGCGTCGATCCAGACTACTACAAAAATATCAAATGGATGCTTGATAACGATATCGAGGGTGTTTTGGATTTGAACTTCAGCGACACGCAGAATTTTTTCGGGGAAACGAAGACAGTGGACTTGATTAAAAACGGGCGAAACGTTTCGGTGACAAATGTAAATAAGCTCGACTACGTCAACTTGATTACGGCATTCCGAATGACGGACGCAGTCAAAGATCAACTCGAGGCATTCATAGAAGGATTCACTGAAGTAGTTGATCGCGATGTTATCGGTGTTTTAAACGCCAGTGAGCTCGAACTTCTCATTTCCGGTACGCCCGATATTGACTTGGACGATTTAAAGGTGAATACGGAATACCACGGTGGTTATACGGCTACGAGTCCGCAAATTCGCTGGTTTTGGGAAATCGTGCGCGAGATGAATGTTGAAGATCGCGCGCGCTTGCTGATGTTTTGTACCGGTACGTCTAAAGTTCCACTCGATGGCTTTGAGAAGTTGCGCGGTATGAGTGGTTTACAAAAATTTCAAATACACAAAGCGCAGGCAAACGACCCGAATCAATTGTGCACGGCGCACACATGTTTCAACCAATTGGACTTGATTGCCTACGATACCAAGGAGGAATTAAAAGAAAGATTACTCTATTCTATACGCGAAGGAAGTCAAGGTTTTGGTTTTGCCTAGTTCAGTTTGTAAACAAGGTGATGAATAAAACAATACGCGGTGCTTCATTAACATTCG
>Ga0182046_1432129_pt1 | contig 16499 bp, 17 predicted proteins | sample 011ome_13_FD_127755 | JGI IMG/M metagenome (GOLD analysis project Ga0182046, IMG submission 127755) | Metatranscriptome of coastal salt marsh microbial communities from the Groves Creek Marsh, Georgia, USA - 011505AT metaT (Metagenome... | ecosystem: Environmental > Aquatic > Marine > Intertidal... | reverse complement strand
CTCGCCTAAACAGATTTAGAATCGAAAAACCTAAAACCTAAAACCTAAAACCTAAAACCTAAAACCTAAAACCAAAACCCAAAACCCAAAACCCAAAACCCAAAACCCGCCGAACGCCGGCGACGGTCACAGGGCAGGTTTAAAGACGACTAAGATGAGGATGGGCACCAGCACAATAAGTGCGGCTTCATTGTAGATTCTGTAAAATAGCGAGGTTCGAATAACTCGCTGCGCCCTAAGTGAAACGACATAGCGATAAGATTGATATTGATATAAACCCAGGGCAGCAACAAAGACGAGTTTCCAATGCAACCAAGCGCCTGTAATACCGAAGTGTAACCACAAGATCAGTCCTGGAATTATCGCGAGCACCATCATGACGGTAGAAAATTTCAAGAGTTTCGAGGCCATAATGACTAGGCGTCGAATATCCTCCTGAGCTGCCATACCTTCAACTGCGTGCACCAGAATTCTTGGCAGATAAAAAACGCCCGCCATCCAGGCAATCACAAATAGCAGATGAAAGACCTTAATCCATAGCACAGAGAAACTCCTTAAACGATTCCGAGGGCGCCGCCATCGATGCCGATATTTTGACCATTGATAAAGCCCGCTCGCGCTGAGGCAAGAAACACGACCAGATCTGCTACCTCTTCACGAGTTGCCAGTCGACCGAGCGGGTTGTCGAAATAGTGCTCGGCAATATTAGCTTCGGCTTCGGCAAAGGTGTTTCCCCAACCTTTGGCTTGGGCGATAGTTGTGTAGCTGGCTTCGACCTCTGGGGTGCGAATCAATCCTGGTGAGACTAAATTGACGGTCACGCCAGTACCAGCGAGCGCCTTGGCAAGGCTGACGGTTAAATTGGCTAAAGCCCCCTTGGCCGCGTAATAGTGTGGCATTCGAGCATTGGGGCGGGTCGAACCCAACGTTCCTAGATTAACGATCCTGCCTTGGTCAGAAGCTTTGAGTCTGCTTAATAACCCTTGGCTCAGTCGGCTCACCGAGAGTACGTTATGCTCATACGCCTCTCGCCAGGCATCGGAATCGGCGGTCAGCCAATCGCCACGACTCGCTGTGCCATAGTTGTTGATGAGGATGTCTAAATGCTTAGTTAGCGTTAAAACTTGCTCAATCACGGCGGAACAACCCGATTCGGTCCAAAGTTCACCGACAACCCGTGACGAAAAGCGCTCATCAAAGTTCGATAGCGCCGCTTCGTCGTGACCATGTACAATCACATTAGCGCCAGCCTCGTGGAATCTTTGGGCGATGGTCAAACCCGTGCCTCGGTGGCTGCCAGTGACGAAAACAGTTCGCCCGGTTAATTGTAAATCCATCGCGAATTCAGTCTTGAAAAACGTTTAGTGTAACGGAAAACCGCGATGGATTTGCTGACAGTGGGTCTTTTTCTCTTGATTGTTGCATTTGCGGCGATTACGCAAACGATCACAGGCTTTGCCATGGGGCTGATTATTGTGGCAGTGTCGACCGCGCTCGATATTATGCCCATTTTGGAAGTCACGGCGATCATTTCGATCATATCCATGGTGAATATCATTCTGGTGCTTCGAGGCACCGTATCGAGAATTGATGTCAAAGTCCTTGGGCAGATTGCTCTGGGACTTGTGCCAAGCTTGGTCGTTGGATTTTGGTGGCTTGATCAGTTTGCAATGATCTGGGATCAAGGGTTGAAGATGGTACTCGGCTTTATGGTGATGACAGCAGGGATCTCCATGATGTTAAAACCGGGTCGCTGGCGGAACCGATCGGGACCTTTTGTCACCGTGGGGACAGGTTTACTTGGCGGCTTATTTGGTGGGCTTTATAGTGCGGCAGGGGCGCCGATTGCCTACCTAATCTACCGGCAGCCTTTGGCAATTGCCGTGATTCGATCTACTTTGCTTGCCATTTTTTTACTCTCGACGACGCTCCGTGCCGGCATTGGTGTGGCCTACGGACATTTTACCGGGCCAGTTGTGATGCAAACAGCGATGGCGCTGCCGCTGGTGATCCTGATTAGCGTTGCGCTTAAATCCGTCTTACAAGCCCTGCCGGAAGTTTGGGTGCGAAGATGGGTATTTTTGGTGTTGCAGGGGGTGGGTGCGTGGCTGATCATTCAGCCGGTGTTATAGGTGCGCCAGGGAGCGATGAAGCGTTTTTGAAGCGCTGCATGAGGCATACGCTTAGCCTCTGTCCGAACTTGATCCCAACCTGCTCGAGGCTGCCGCTCGTTTGGAAATTGAGCCGCTCGTGCAACCGAATGCTCGGGACGTTGGGTAATGTGATCATGGCGATCGCTGTATGGGCGGAAGTTCTGTCGAGCGCATCAAAAAGGGCTTGGTAGAGTCTGTGTCCGATGCCTTCGCCATGGGCTGAAGGGGACAGGTAAATACTCGTTTCAACGGTATCTTTATACCCCGCCTTGGCCCTAAAGGGTGAACTGCAAGCAAAACCAACGACGGTAGCGTCTTTTTCGGCGACCCATAATTGTAAGGCTGTCTCGGGTTCGAATTGATCAAACCAGGCCCGGCGGTTTGTCATGGACAGCGGATCAAGATCGAATGTCGCCGAGGAATTTAGAATATAATGATTATAAAGCGCATTAATGGCTGCGAGATCGTCGGCCCTACCGGCTCTAAAATGCGTGTTCACAACTAAAATGTCCCCTATGAGTGACGAACATAACTGAGTTAACCATCATGGCGCAAGACAGGTCTGAGGCTAAGCTTCCCTATACGGACAAAGATGTCGCAAGGGTTTTAGGGCAACTCATTCGTGACCCTGCCTTGTTGAAGGTTTTGGGTGGTTGGATCCTTCCAAGACTCGTCCATTGGTTACCAGGGTTTGTCAGTTGGCTCATTCGGCGCAATCTATCTAAACGGTTTAATGGGATTAGCACCATCGCTGAGTTTCAGGCCATAGTTCGAGATTATGTAGAACAATTGGTCGATGAGACCATCACCGGGTTTGAGGTTATCGGACTTGAAGCCTTGGACCCCGATCAAGGCTATTTGTTTCTGAGCAATCATCGCGATATTGCTGGTGATTCAATGTTGCTCAATTTAGCGCTTCATCGGGCCGGCCTCCCAACCGTTTATATTGCAGTCGGTGATAATTTAATTGAACAAACCTTCGCTACTGATCTTATGCGTCTAAATAAGAGCTTTTTTATCAACCGGACGAGTGAAAATCCGCGGCAGGTTTATCGCGATCTAACCGGTAGCTCTTCTTTCATTAGAGATAGTATTGCAGCGGGTGATTCGGTTTGGTTAGCACAAAGTGAAGGAAGGGCTAAGAATGCGATCGATAAAACCGATGAGTCAGTACTGAAAATGTTGCAGCTAAGCGATCGTAAGATGCCTTTGTCGGAAAAGGTCGCGCAGCTAAACATCGTGCCTTTGTGTCTTTCCTATGAGTTTGATCCACTCGATGTGAGTAAAGCCATTGAGTTGGGTGAAATCGCGAAGGCAGGCCATTATCAAAAGCAGCCAGGCGAAGACTTGGTCAACCTAGCCAAAGGCCTTAGCGGTGAAAAGGGTCGAGTGCAATTGACATTTGGTCAGCGCCTCAACGATGACTTCGCCTCAACCGACACCTTGGCAGCCGCCATTGACAAGCAGATTCTGGCCGGTACTCAGTTGTATCCCATCAATTACTGGGCTGCGAAACGTGTTGATCCGAGCTTTGAGCACCCAGCGCTAGCAGAAATCTCGACTCAACAGGCTGACGGATACCAGCGGCGTTTTATGGCTTGTCCAGACAGTTATCGATCGTTCTGGCTTGAAATCTATGCCAACCCAGTCGCGAGGGTGATGTCCCAGCGCGTCTAGTAAGGCGATGCTGTGAGTGGGGGCTCGCTAAGCGCGCCGCATTGTTCTCGAAGTGCGAGAATGTGATTAGACCAGTAACGCTCATCCTCAAAAAAGGGGAAGGCGCGCTGAAAAGCGGTCTCTTGCCATCTTCTCGCAATCCAAGCCGCCTGGTGCATCAGTCTCAAAGTTCTCAGCGGTTCGACGAGCCTAAGTTCCTGGGCTGGGAAGTCTCGAAAATCTTGATATCCTTTTTTGATGGCGGTGAGCTGCTCAATTTGAGTCGGTCTATCACCGGAGAGCAGCATCCAAAGATCTTGAATGCAAGGGCCCATCCTTGAGTCATCAAAATCAACAAAATGGGGGGTGTCCTCTCGCCAGAGGACGTTGCCCATGTGGCAATCGCCGTGTAATCGAATGGCGCGATAATTGACCCTCTGAAAAATCTCCTGGAGTAACCTCAGAGCCTCGCTACTGACTGCTTCATAAGCAGGGACGAGGGGGGCGGGTATAAAGTCGCCAGCGAGCAAGGTTGCTCTTGCTGCATGGCCAAATTCGTCGATGGATAAGTGGGGTCTTTTTTCAAAGGACTCAGCGCCGCCAACATTGTGCATGAGAGCGATGTGTCTGCCCAATGATTCAAGGCAGCTTAAATCATCAACTGCGGGAGCGCGTCCGCCTCGACGCTCAAAAAGACTAAATCGGTAACCGTCAAAATTGAACAGGGACCGGTTGTGGTGGGTAATAGGCGGCACAACGGAGAGACCTTGCTCAAAAAGTGCGAATGTCAGCTGGTGTTCCTCCTCGATCATCGCATTAGACCAGCGATTTGGGCGATAGAATTTCGCGATGAGCGGCGCTTGGTCTTCGATGCCAATTTGAAAGACTCGATTCTCATAGCTATTGAGTTCAATGATTCTTGCATCGGTTTCATAATCGAGCGATTCAATTGCGTTGAGAATGGTCTCGGGACTCAGCGCTTGAAAGTCATCCACGATGTGTATCCTTATTGGCCAAGTGTTGTCGCTTTGATTTGCGCATAGGTGACCTGCCCAACGGTTAGATCGAGTAAGCGCCTAGAGCGTGCCGTGATGTTGGCACTTAAGTATTGTCCTTCACAATTTAGAATAATCAATGCATGGCCTGCTTGTTCCTCGATGTGCACGATTCGGCAAGCAAGCGTGTTTAAGATACTTGACTGTGTCGAAGGACTCGCAATCAGGCTGACATCAGACATTTTCACCAAGACTCTAAGTGCGCTGCCAGGCGTGAGCCCTATCTTTGGTATGAGCAGGGATTGATCGCCCAAGGTGAGTTCTGTTAGGTGTTCTTCTTGGACCTGTCGTTTGACCTGAGTCATTAAAATAGCGCTTGCAAGGTGTTGCTGCTTCGTTAAGAACTCGATATCAGTGGTCAACGCCTGGAGCGTCTCCGAGCGTGAAATATGACCCTTGGCAATCATTTGTACTCGATCCGCGATCTGGATAATTTCGTCCCATTGGTGGCTCACGTAAACAATCGGTACGTTTTTTTCAAGGCTTAATTGATGGATGGCTGTCAGTAACTGGGCCCTAGATCGATGATCTAGGGCGGTCAGCGGCTCATCAAGCAAAAGCAAGCGCGGGGCGTTGACCACAGCTCGAGCCAGGGCAACGCGTTGGGCTTCGCCGCCTGAAAGCGTGTCTGGGTAGCGCTTGAGCAGAGTGCTCAGCTCAAACCGGTCGACCGCCTCGCTCAGTGTTGTCAGGGACGCTTGCCGTCGTCGTTGATCAGCATATTGTAAGTTCTCTAGCACACTTAGGTGTGGGAATAGCTGCGGTTGCTGGAACACCAGCCCGACCGACCGGTCGCTGGCTTGAACAAACGCACTGGCAGACATCCAAGTTTCGCCGCCTACCGTTAGATGAGAATCAGCGCAGATGCCCCGGGGTATCAGACCAGCTAAACATTTTAACAAGGTTGATTTACCGGCACCGGATGGGCCAAACAGTGCAGTAATGCCGTAAGGGGGCAAGGTAAAGTCGGTATTTAGAATAAAGGTATTGTTCTGAGCGACTTTCAATTGAGCATTTACAAACGTCATGATGGCCTTCGTCCAAGTAAGGCTTGGCCAGGCTTTGATAACCATTGCAGGAGCAATAGCGTAAACAGTGAAAAACCAATGAGGCCGAGCGCAAGCTTATGCGCTTGTGCATAGTTGAGGGTCTCAACATAGTCAAATAAGGCAATTGATAGCACACGAGTTTCGCCAGGGATGTTGCCGCCGATCATGAGGACAATGCCAAACTCTCCAAGGGTATGGGCGAAGGTCAGCGTGCTGGCAACCAAAAACCCTTGTTTTGATAAGGGTAGAACGATTGTTCGAAACCGATCAAAAGCATCAGCACCGAGGGTGCTGGCTGCTTCAAGTAAGCTCTCGGGGATATCTCGAAACGCGACGAGCATCGGCTGCACAAAAAATGGTAAAGAGTAAATCAAAGATCCAATCAGTAAACCCTCAAAACTGAAAGCCAAAGGGCGACCGAACAACTGCAACCAAGCTGCACCAAACCAATGATCAGGAGAAAAAGCCAAAAGCAAATAGAAGCCGATGACAGTGGGCGGCAAAACCAGTGGTAGCGCAATGAACGGTATACAAAACCTCGCCAGTATCGACGTGCTACGAGCTAACCACCAAGCCAAAGGCGTGGCAAGGACTAACAATGTGAGCGTTGTCAGGGCCGCTAGTTGAACCGATATTAAAAGGGTTTGTAAATCGGCGCTCATTTTAGAGGTCTGTTAGGGCGCTGTGTTTGATAACCAGCGTTGGTCAAAATCTGTTGCGCAACCGAGGTTGAAACGAATTGATCTAGTCCAATGGCGGCAGCATGGTTAGTGAGCAGCACACGCTTTTGGATAATCGGTGGATGATACTTTGTCGGCACCAAATAAAAATGATTCGGCGAAACCTGCGCAAGCCTCAGCTGGGCTAGTGATAAAAGGCCAGCTTCTACATTGCCCGTTTCTACGAACTGAAAGGCTTGGACAACGTTATTGCCCTGAACAGTTTTCAGCGTCTGACTGAAAAAACCTGCCTTAAGCGTCGCAGCGGCCGCGCGGCCATAGGGAGCAAGTAGAGGGTTCGCAAGTGCGATCCGGCCGTTAAAACTTCGCAGAAAATCCTGCCAAGGGCGCTGATTATTTGGCGCCCAGAGTGCCAGTCTGCCGATTGCATAGATTTCTGGCGGTTTAATACTTCGTCCAGCTTGAGCAAGTTCTTCAGTGCTCGCCTCGTCAGCGGCAAAAAATAGATCAAAAGGTGCTCCAGCCTGAATTTGTGCATACAAAATGCCCGTTGAACCACTGATCACCTCATAATCGGCCTCCGGATGGCGTGTCTGGTAGGCATCGATCAAGTCCATCAAGGTGCTTCTAAAATTGGCGGCGGACGCAACGATAGCTGGGTCGGCGTGACTGCATGGCATCCAGCAAAAGACCAGAGTCAACAAGACACAAAGGCAAGGCCTTGGGCTAGGGGGCACCTGCGCGCGCTCTATCAATAAAATCTTGAATCAACCAACCCGAGATAGAAATCATGGCGGGCGGATTTGGCAGTTGATCAAAATCAAACCACTGTGCATCGCTCAACTCGGCTTCCTGGATTTTGATGTCACCTGAGTCATATTCCGCATGAAATCCGAGCATAAGTGAATTCGGGAAAGGCCATGATTGACTGCCAAAATACTTTATATTTTTTACTTTTATACCGACCTCTTCCATGACTTCCCTGCGGACGGTTTCCTCGATTGATTCCCCTGGTTCTACAAAGCCAGCCAAGACAGAATAAAAATTGGCTCGTGCGTTGGCATTTTTTTGCCAAGAGTACCTGTTTGCCTTTATTGACACAGACAATAATCGATGGTGACAAGCGCGGATAGAACATCAGGCCGCAGTCTTGGCATTTCCGCGACCTGTCCTGGGATTCTCTTGTTGTCTCGCTACCACATTGGCCACAAAATTGGTGCGTCCGGAACCACTCAACGATTTGTTTGGCTCGACCGATTAGATAGAACAGGTCGATATTAACAGCGTTTAAAAATGTCCAAAGGGATTCGAAATAATATCCCTCCGGTTCATCCGAATCTGAATCCACTTCAACGGCGAAGATCGCAGAATCATTGACCCAGCCTAGAAAATGCCGTGATCGGATGGTCAATCCCGCCCATCGAAGTTCATCCTCACTGAGGGGCTGCCAGATGTCGTGTTCGTCGCAGCCCAAGATGTCGCCATCGGAAACAACGATAAAGTGGCTATCGCTCGCGACATCAGGTCCCACGGTATCGGCTAGGAATGCTGTCTTTAAGTCTATGCTCTGCCAGTCCACTGCATTTCCTCATAAGGTCGTCATCGGATAAGGACTCTAACACAACCGCTTGATTCATCGCATCTCAATTGGGGAATGCGATGGCGATACTAAGGTTGTCAGCTTTGGCAGGGTTCGGCAGGGTGCCCAGATCTCGATGTGCTGCACACCTTGGGCTTTTAAGGGCTCAGCCACTTGGATCGCTGTTGTCATTGTGGTGATAACGTCATCAATTATGGCAATGCGTTTCGCGGTACAAGGCTTTTTTGCCTGAAAAGGGTTTTCGGACACCGTTAGACGTTCAGCCCTAGATCTGTATTTTTGGGCTTTGGTGATGCCGGTTTTGATCACCCAGTTCGTCATGACCGGTATGCCCAGCGCATGACCAATGGTGTCGGCAAGGATTTTTGCTGGATTAAAGCCTCGTGAACGCAGCGTTTGGCGTGAGCTGGGAACCGGTATCAGTGCGTCAATCGCGGTACCTGTAAAATGGGTGTTTTGAGTCAGACATAGGCCAAGGGCTCGACCCGTTGTCAGTGATGCCTGTTGTTTAAATTGATGGATAAGTTGTGGCACCGGGAAGTGATAGGCGAGGGTTGCCCTACAATTGTTGATGAGCCACCCAGGTTGTCGGCATGGGGATTGGCTGGGGTGGTAACGCCAAGGCAGCGCACATTGGGTGCAACCGGAAGGTAGCCAGGGAAGATCCAATTGGCAAGGCTCACAAATTAGGCTGAGCTGCTTTTGCGGCTGCTCGCACAAAAGGCAGGGTTGCCAAAAGCTTTGGCGCAATAAATCTAGCATAAGTCAACACCAGCCAATCGCATCACTATCGAGCTATTTTTGGAGACCCTTGGGTTTTGAAAGGTGAGTCTAAGGCGTGAGCCTTGCTGGTTTTGGCTGGGTTCGACGGCAGTTATTGTCGGCGGCGTTATCGCACACTACAAATTGCTTTAGCAGCGGCATCCAGTAGGCAAGGAAAGCCAGATTGTTGGGGGCCTGATGGTCAACAAAAGCCGGCACCTTGGCCTCAACCGAAATGACAAAAAGCTGATCGCGCACCAGCGCCTTGATCAGTCTTAGATAGCCCACGTGCGGGTCACCCGTCTTTGGACAAAGAGTCATGACCAAAGCAATCTGATCGCCATATTCTCTGTCATGGCGTAATGGCGTAACGATGGGTTGATCACAATGGCGATTACGAGCCCGCTGATGAAGAAGCGCCACCTCGAGGAGTTCAAGGCCTTCGGGTAGTGCCGATAACTCGAGTGATAGGATGCCATTGGCCTCCGGTTGTTTCGAGCCCACCCCCTTATATTCTTCGATTTTGGTTCCGTTTTGGTCGTAAGAGTAGGTTTTAACAAAATGTTCAGGTATTGGACCATGTAGTAACGGAGCTCCAGCCGAAGTCATGGCGAAGAATGCCCAAAAGAGTGAGATCATGCGCGTCGAGCACAGAGGCTTGCGTGTTACTTGAGCACTGGCATCGCTGAATCTCATGGGCACATTATTGACCCGAAGCGCATTGAGCGGGCTTCGATGCGCATGTTTAATCGGTGACAGGCGCTGCGAGCTCAAGTCGATAGGTTTGGATCGCATCGTCTCTCATGGTGGTAATCTCAACGATGTCACCAGGGCTGTGCGTTTCGAGCAGAGACAGCATTGAGTCTTCATCGGTTACTGGCTCTTGATCAATGGCAATAATGACGTCACCGAGATGAATGTTGCCTCTGCGGTCCTCTCGAATACCCACCATCCCTGCCTTAGCAGCGGGTAGTCCGGGCTTTACGGCGAACACGGCGACGCCTTTGATCTTCAGGCGCTTAGTCCAAGAATCTGACAGCGATTCAATGCCTAGAACAGGACGATACAGTTTGCCGTATTTCTTAAGTTGTGGAATCAAGGTCTTCAGCGTGGCAACGGGTATGGCAAAGCCAATGCCAGCACTCGCTCCTGATGGACTGTAAATCGCGGTATTGACGCCAATGAGTTCGCCTTGAGAGTTTAGAAGCGGGCCGCCTGAGTTTCCTGGGTTAATTGCCGCATCGGTCTGAATAACATTGGAAATCGTTCGATTATTCATTGATTTAATTTCCCGACCAAGGGCGCTGACGACCCCTACCGTGAGCGTTGTATCAAGGGCAAAGGGATTTCCTATAGCAAGCACTTTCCGACCAACAGCAAGGCGGTTGGAGTCCCCAAGCGGCAAGGGGGTTAATTCGGAAGGAGGCGCTTCAATTTTGAGTAGGGCGATGTCTTTTTCGGGTGAAGTGCCAATGACCGAAGCGTCATATTGCTTGCCAGATTGCAGCGCAATGGTGATCTTGTTGGCGCCATAAATCACGTGAAAGTTGGTGACGATCAGACCCGAAGCATCCCAGACGAATCCGGTGCCTGAACCTCTAGGGATTTCAAGCACATTGAGCGAGAACCTTTGTCTGCGCAGCTGAGTGTTAGTCACAAAGACAACCGAAGGACTGGCCGCCTGAAATACTTCGATATTGTTGGCCTCATCTTGGGTCAGCGTAAGGTCTTTGCCTGCTGAGTCCTCTGCGACAGTTGAAGCCACACCTAAGGTCAGTAACGTGCCGGCAGCCGTAATGAGTCCAAGTAAACCTACCAGCCAAATCCGATTCATGAGGTAGTACCGATTAACGTGTTGTGGGCGAGACTTGCTCTACAACCTGTTGGACATCAATAAATTGATTGAGTTCATAAAGATCCTCGGCGGTGAGATCACCGATGGTCTGCTTTAAACGCAATGTGTCGGTAATGTACCGATATCGAGCGCTGGCAAACTGAAACTCGGAGAGAAACAGCCTTTGTTGGGCTAGCAGTACATCTACAATATTGCGCGTACCCACCTCATAGCCGGTTTCCGTTGCAGACAACGCCGAGCGGGCTGACTCGATGCCTCGCAGACTCGCTTTGACACGAGCGACATCAGTGTTAATCGCCGTATATAGCGCACGCACATTTTCGCTGACCTGTCGCTCGGCGTAATCGAGGTTGTCTCGGGCTTCAACAAGCCGATATTCAGCCTGCCGGACCAAAGATCGGGTGCCTCCGCCGGAATAAAGTGGCAGCGTCAGTTGCAGACCATAAATTTCGGTATCAGAGCTACTGGTCTGGAAAGCGCTTGGATTTTTACTCGTTTGAGAGCTGTAGCTGATTTGCGCGTCAAGAGTGGGCAGGTGACGAGATTTACTAATAGCCGCTTGCTTTTCGGCAGCGGCTAGGGCGGCTTTGCCAGCCAGTATATTGGTATTGCGAGTCAGTGCGGCCTGTACCCAAGCCTCTTCGCTAAGCGGATCTGGATTACGCACCGGGAAGTCATCGGCGAGTCCATGAATGGCACTAAAGGATCGGCCTGTTAATCGCATCAACGGCTCGAAGCTTCTCGCTTGTGCCCCTTCAGCTTCGATCACACCGACGGTTGCCCGATCGAAACTGGCTGTAGATTCCAGCACATCTGTAATAGCAACTAAGCCAACGTCAAATCGCTGCTGTACTTGTTCCATCTGCCTTTTGACGGCGTCCCGCTCTGCGTTAGCCGAATTGAGCCCATCTTGGGCTTCTAAAATTGCTAGATACGTTTCTGCAACCCGTACAATGAGGGCCAAAGTCTCCGCCGAGTAGCCTGCCGCGGCTTGGTCACGAATATTCTTTGACTGTTGGTACTGATACCACCGGTCCATTCTGAAAAGCGGCTGAACCAGCCCTGCTCGCCAGGATTCACTGGTGGTGGTCGTATCTAAAAAAGTGGTGTCACCGGTTACCGGATTAAAATCTCTCAGAGATGGACTGGTTGTGTCGGAGTAGCTGCCGGAAAGCGATAAGTTGGGCAATAGGCCCGCAAGCGCCTGAGGAACCACTTCACTTTGAGCCTGAAAAGCCGCTTCAGCGGCACTCAATTGCGGGTCATTGACGATTGCCAGTTGATAGACGCCAGAAAGATCGATGGTCTCTGACCGGCTGGCAAGACTGGTCAGAAGTAGCATCAATCCAATCAGTTTTGAACATTTATTCATAATTACAAGCTTCCGCTCAAGGCCGAATGTAAATCCAAGGGGTGCCAGAATACGCTCGATTCGACCAGATCGCTAGTTTTTACGCCAGCTGGTTATGTTTATGCGATATCCGCCTTGGCTCTGGAGTGCGTGACCATACCGGTTTTAGTCGACCACCTCAGACGCTAGATACGCTCGGAACTGGAAAAAAGTCCAGCATGTTTTGAATCATTTCGGCAATAAGTAGGCAATGCTGCTCGTGAAAGGGTGCGGCAATCACCTGCAGCCCAATCGGCAAGCCATGACGATCAAGACCACAGGGTATGACCACTGATGGCCAGCCGGTTAAGTTGTAGGTCATGGTATAGGAGTAGTCGAGCATTTGTTCTTCTATGCCGTGCTCAATAGCAGTCTTGGCGTTGACTGGACAAATAAGCACATCAATATCTTGGAATGTTTTCAGCATAGCGCTTTTAAACCCATCCCAAACGGCCAGTGTTTGACTAAGCTCGGCAGCTGAAAAACCCGGTTTCGGTTGTGCGAGATTGCGCGCTATCGCGAGTGAGGGGGTTTGGGTGTTACAGCGTTCGAGGAGGTCTAATACTGTCTCGTGATCATCAGCACCGAGCACCCTAGAGAAGATCAGCGGTGTCATTTCGATACCACCGGGCAGGTGTGATGTCACCTTAAACCCGTCGTCGGCTAAGCGATGGATCACCGACTCAATAGCGGCTTGGATATCCGCAGATGGATCTGATAGCCCATTGGTCAAATGGAAACCAATGCGCAAGTCTAAGGGTGCTATGGCGGGTTGAATTGCTTGGCCTGGCACCGCATTGGGATCAACCCAGTCTGGGCCTGCAATGATGTTTAGCAGAAAAGCGAGGTCGGATACGCGTAATGCCATAGGACCCGGCTGCGTCAAGGGTGCCCAGAGGCCCTCGGCAGGTAAGGCATTACCGGTCGAAGGAACCCGCCCAGAGGTCGGCTTAATACCTGAAATGCCGCTAAAGTGCGCGGGTAATCGAATGCTACCCCCTGTATCTGTGCCAATATCAAACGGAATTGCCCTAGCCGCGATTAGGGCTGCGGCGCCACCTGAACTCCCCCCGGGGGTGCGGTTCAGGTCATAGGGGTTGTTGGTTCGTCCAAATAGATTGTTGTCGGTTTGGAACGAGAGCGTAAATTCAGGGGTATTGGTTTTGCCCACTAAAATAGCGCCGGCATCGCGTAACCGGGCAACGCAAGTTGCATCCCGAGCAGGTCGAAATTTTGCTCTGCCCTCGCTGCCCCAAGTGGATACAAAGTCAAAGGTATCGAGGCTATCTTTCAAAGTCATGGGTACGCCATGCAGAGGCCCAATCGTCTCGCCTGCAGCCAATGCGGCGTCGGCTTGTGCTGCGTACTTTAAAGAAAGTTCAGGGTTGGTGTTCACCACGGCATTGAGCTGAGGGTTGACGGCCGAGATTCTCCCTAGCGCTGCCTCGGTCAAGGCGGTGGCGGTTGTTTCTCGGCTTTTGATCGCTGCTGCGATGTCTTCGATGGAGCGATCAAGTATGTTCGTCATTGTTGGCTCCCTGCGGGTTTTTCGAGGGTGAAGGTAGAATTTTAAGACGCATCGCTCATCGGACCTTGGGATTGAATCAAGCCTAGGCCTTATGGATTAGAAGATAGAAGTCTTGTTCGTCAATGGTTAAAGCCAGGCTTTCCGCTCCCGGTTCTTGATGGATCGTTAAATCATTTCCGAGCGTTTCTCGCAACACATAGTCTCTGTGTGTCTGAAGAGCGGTCATCAGCCCTTCAGAACCCGATGCGTCAATGTGGATTCGATCGGTGACGTTAAACCCCAGGTCTTTACGTTGTTTTTGGATGCGGCTGACCATCTCCCGGGCAAGTCCTTCAGCGATTAACGCTTCATCTAAAGTAGTATCGAGATCGATCGAAATAAATCGATTAGAAACGGCGTTGGTACCCGATCTTGCCTCTCGAAAAATTAAGATGTCCTCGACTGAGAACGATTCATCTTCAAGGGTTAAGGTCCCTTGTGTTTGCAACCTTAGAAGGTCTTCGCCAGTTAGGGCGTCAATCAATTGTTTGAAGTGTTTAAAGCGAGCGCCCAATCGTTTACCCAACACCGGAGAATTTGGGCGGGCAAACAAATCGATGTAATCCGATTCGTTGGTTTCATAAGCAGCGGTCTTAACGTTTAACTCTGCCAGAACGTAGGATTCAAGTTTACTGATCTCAGCGAGAAGCGAGGGATCTTGATGCAGGATCGTGATGCACTTTGCGGGGTACTTTGTTTTGACTTTATCTTGATTGCGTTTTTGTCGACCCAGTAAAACAACGTGTTGCATACGCGTTACGGCAGTCTCAAGCAGTGGGTTAATAAGTGTGTCGTCAGATTCTGGATAGGCGCACAGATGCACCGAACTAGCGGCACCAGAATGCTTCGGCAAGGCTTGATAAAGGGTTTCTGACAGGAAGGGCGCAAAAGGCGCCATGCAAAGCGTGAATTCATAGACTGCAGTATGTAGGGTCGCAAAGGCATGGGTTTTGTCATCGGTCAGGCCCTCGTGCCAGAAACGACTGCGGTTCAGGCGAATGTACCAATTGGTCAAGTCTTCGATAAAATCAAATAGCGCTGGCACAACATTGAAAAGTCGATAAGCCTCCATTTCATTTTGGATATTGTCTTTTAGCGTCTGTAACCTAGACAGAAGCCATTGATCCATGATGTTGGGGCTAAGCGCAGGGTCCAATTCGGGCTCCCAGGCATCGATCTCCGTATAGGTCTTTAGGAAGCGGTAGGCATTAAGCCAAGGCAAGAGCGCCCTGCGGGTCATCTCTTTAACCCCCGCATCCTTAAATCGTTGCTCCTCTGCCTTGACTAACCCTGAATTAATCAAATACAGACGCAGCGCGTCGGCGCCATAGTCCTCCATTAAATCATCGGGTGGCGTGTAGTTTCGGAGCCGTTTCGACATCTTTTTGCCGTCTTCTGCCATGACGATGCCGTTAACGACAACGTTCTTAAACGGATTAGTTTCAAACAAGGCATAGCCGAGGACGATCAGCGTGTAAAACCATCCTCGAGTTTGATCAAGGCCTTCGGCGATGAATTCAGCTGGAAAACCCTGCTTAAAGAGTGCTTCATTTTCAAAGGGGTAGTGCAGTTGAGCGTAGGGCATCGCGCCTGACTCAAACCAGCAATCTAAAACCTCGTCAATGCGTCGATAGATGCCTGGTTCACCGGGAATAGTAAAGGTGAGCTGGTCTACGAATTCGCGATGTAGATCCTCCACCAAAACACCGGTTAAGGTTTTGAGTTCTTCAATTGAACCAACGCAATGGGTTGAACCCGTTGTGTCATTGATCCATATGGGTAAAGGTGTGCCCCAGTAGCGATTCCGTGAAATCGCCCAATCCATCGCCCCCTCTAGCCAATTGCCCATTCGGCCATCCCGAATGTGCTCAGGAACCCAGCGAATGTTCTGATTCGCTTTGACCAGGTCCGCTTTAAAATCCTCGACTCGAACATACCAAGAATCGATGGTCCGATAAATAATCGGGGTGTCTGATCGTGGGCAAAATGGATAACTGTGCTGAATGACCTCCTGCAGGTAAAGGGCGCCTGAGGTCTTCAAGTGGCGAATAATGGCCTTGTCTGCATCCTTTACATGCTGTCCAGCAAAATCGGTTACCTCGCTGGTGAAGCAGCCAGCCATATCGATAGGGCAAACGCTTGCGGTAATTCCAGCGGCTTTGAGGACTCTAAAATCATCCTCTCCAAAAGCAGGCGCCTGGTGAACAACGCCGGTACCACTGTCGGTGGAGACATAATCGTCCGCAACAATTTGAAATGCGCCCTCAGCAGAAGCTTCAGAAAAATAGGGGAAAATCGGCTCGTAATGCTTGCCAAGCAGCGCACTACCTTTGAACGAATCGACAACTGTCAGTGTTTTAGGTCCCTGATAAGCTTCAACCCGCGCACTAGCCATGATGATGTGTTGGCCGCTGGTCTCATCTAAAACTTTACTGTAGTCGATGGTCTCGCCCACACATAGGGCAAGGTTGGATGGCAGCGTCCAGGGGGTGGTTGTCCATGCGGCAACAAAAGTGTCCTCGTCTTTAAGCTTAAAGAGCACGGTAACCGCTGGGTCCTGAGTTTCTTGGTAGTTGCTGCCAGCTTCAAAATTAGATAAGACCGTACCTAGCGCCGTGGAAAAGGGCACCACTTTTTCGCCTCGATAGATAAGACCCTTTTCCCAGAGTTGTTTGACGACCCACCAAACAGACTCCATATACCAGGGTTCCATGGTTTTGTAGTCGTTGTCG